>Ga0070735_10005477_pt1 | contig 10524 bp, 8 predicted proteins | sample Coa_R1_FD_66443 | JGI IMG/M metagenome (GOLD analysis project Ga0070735, IMG submission 66443) | Surface soil microbial communities from Centralia Pennsylvania, which are recovering from an underground coalmine fire - Coalmine... | ecosystem: Environmental > Terrestrial > Soil > Unclassified ... | reverse complement strand
GACCGGCTTGCCGGTCGTCGGGTCCTGACCCTGGTAATTGACGACGGTGTAGGTACCGTTGCTCACGAATCGCGCCACGCCCTGGTTCTTGTCGAACATGTTCAACAGATTCAGGATGTCTGCGGTGATGAGCACGCGGGCCGTGTACACCGGCGGCAGGCCGAGCTCGTAATGGAAGTCGAGGCGCCGCGCCCACGGCTGCTGCAGGTTATTGCGGCTGAGGATCTGCGCCTTCGACGGATCGAGACCGACGGACTTCAGGAAATTGTCGAACGTTGCGGCGTCGAGCGCCGTCTTGCCCGCTCCACACGGCGCTGTCGCCGTCGGGGCCGAGGCGTTGGACGGGCAGAGGATGAAGTTGCCGGTGCCCGGGACGAAGAGCAGGTCATCGTTGCCGGTGCCGTCTTTGTTGACGTCGCCGCCGATCATCAGTGAGTACGGTTCGCCGGCTTCGGCGTCGTAATAGAGACCGAGACCATGGGTGAGCAAACCGGTGTTGAAGTTGTAGGTCGCCGCCAGGTTGAAACGATTCTTGACCTGATAGTTCGACGGCGAGAGGACCGGCTGGTAGATGTTTCCCTGATTCGGCATGAACTGCCAGTTGGAGTAAGCGATGCTCGACGTTCCATCGAACGCGGTCTTCGCGCTCTGGTGGATGTACGCGCCGCTGAACGTCATATTGTGGAACTGCTTGTTGAGCGAGAGCGTCTCGCTGAGGTTGTTGCCCTTGGTGGTGTTGGTCAGAAGCACGGCGTCGCCGAGCGTGACCGCTTTCTTCACGTAGGTGGGACGGCCGTCGAGCACGCTCGTTCCGGCCTGAACGTAGTTGACGTTCTCGTAATAGATGTCTTCGCTCGTCTTCGAGTACACCACTTCCGCCGTTCCGTGAATGCCCCACGGGAGAAGGCGGTCGTAACCGAGTGTCGAACGCAGGACGCGCGGGAACTTGAAGTTGGGATCGGTGAGAGCGATCGACGGAACGCCGGCACCGAGGCTGTGCGGCTGCGCGTTCGGATCGGGATTGAACGCCGGCGGAGTGCACGAGGGTAACTGGCAGGTCAGAACGACGGTCGATCCGGTTCCACCGGTGTTGCCGAACGCGTTCGAGATCCACACGTACGGCGCTTTGCCCTGGAACATTCCGACGCCGCCGCGCAGCTGCTGCGTGGCATTGCCGCTGATGTCCCAGTTGAAGCCGACGCGCGGCTCCCAGAGGACCGACTGACTCGGCACCGTTGAGGTGTTGAAGCCGAGTCCCGTCTGCACCGCCTGGTTGAACGACGGTGTGCTGCTGTAATTCGGCTTGTCGCCGCGAAGGCCGAGCGTGAGCGAGAGCTGATTGTTCACGCGCCAGAGATCATTGACGTAGAGGCTGTACTGGCCGGCACGGAACGCCGCCGGCGCCTTCGGGTTGGGCGTCAGCGAGAAGCCGACGCTGTAGATCGTCGGCTTGTTCGCTTCGAACGCGTCGAGTGTCTGGAAGTAGTAATAGCCGTTGTAATCCTGGATGAAGAGGTTCTTGAACGCGTACGACTCATCGTGCGTGCCGAAGGTCAGCGTGTGCGCGCCTTTGACCCACGTGAAGTCATCGGTGAGCTCGCCGATGTTCTGATTGAGGAAGTTCGCTCCGGAGAAGCGCTCGGTGCCGATCTGGATGGCGCCGTTGCGCGTGCCGCTGCCGCCGATCTCGACGGTCGGGAAGTTCGTCGGGATGGAGCGCGAGTCGCGGATGGTCGTGTAATTCAAACGGCCTTCGTTGTAATAGTTCGCACCGAAGACGCTGTTGTCCTGCGCGACCGTCGAGTGCGTCGTGTCCGCGATCGAGTACTTGTCGGTCGGGAACCAGAAGCGCGTCGTGCTGCGGTCGTTCGGATAGCTCGACGGAGCGGAGTCGCTCGTGCCCTCGACGTAGTTGTGACGCAGCGTGATGTTGTTGCTGTTGTTGAGATTGAAATCCAAGCGCGCGAACGCGAGATTGTTCGGCGTGGCGAAGGAGACCGTTCCGAGCGAGCCCGGATCGTATCCGTACGTGTTCTTCACGAAATCGCGAACGGCCGACGCACTCGGCGTCGAACCCGTGCCGCTGCCGATGTAGTTGATTCCCGCTGAACCGTCAGCGGCGGCTGCGAGCGGCTGCGTGCGACGGTTCTGCTCACCGCTGACGAAGAAGAAGAGTTTGTCCTGAACGATCGGTCCGCCGAGGCGGCCGCCCCACTGCGTCTGATTAAACGTGGGGACCGCGGTGTCGGTGGGACCTTTGCCGATGTAGGACTTGTTGCGCTTCGTTCCGAAGATCGAGCCGTCGAGCTTGTTCGTTCCAGAGCGCGTGACAGCGTTGACGCCGCCGCCGGTGAAGCCGCTCTGCCGGACGTCGTACGGCGAGACGACGAGCTGCAGCTGCTGGAGCGCGTCGAGCGCGATCGGCTGTGCGCTGGCCTGTCCGCCCGGCGTGCCGCTCGAAGCGAGACCGAACAGATCGTTGTTGACGGCGCCGTCGATCTGAATGTTGTTGTAGCGGAAGTTCTGACCGAGGACGGTCATGAACGTGCCGGTGTCGGAGGTGGGGCTGACATCGAAGTACGGATTCGTGCGCGCGAAATCCTGCAGCGCACGATTGACCGTGGGCAGCTCCTGAATCTGCTGCGTCGACACGTTCGACGTCGCGCCGGTGTGACCCGGATTGATGATCGTGTCCGGCGTCGCGGTCACGGTGATCGCTTCCGAAACCGACGCCAGGTCCATCCTCATCGCCGGCACTTCGGCGGTCTCGCCGAGACGAACCGCGACGTTTTCTGCGGTCACGGTCTTGAATCCCGCAAGCGTGGCGGTGACGCGGTACGGTCCCCCGACGCGTGCGTTCGGAATCGTCCACCGGCCATCGCTGCCGGTGACGGTGGTGTACTGCGTGCCTGTCGGTTGATGCACGGCTTCAACCGTCACGCCCGGAAGGGCGGAGTTGTCAGCGCGCGTCGTCACGGCGCCGGCGAGAGTGCCGGTCGTGACGCTCTGAGCGAAGAGTGCAGGCGCAGAAAGAACGCTGAGCGCCAGAAGCACGATCGCCCATCGCTTCAAATTGAACATATTTCCTCCTGATTATTGGATCTGCTGATTTTCTGGACGCAGAGGTTTTACCACGTTTCGTACCGGAAGGACGATCAGAAAACAGAGCACTTCCGTGTGCTTTGGATGCCATCCATCCAATCGCGTGAATTTCGCGTACAGAAATCAGAAACTCTTGAGGAAGGCTTCGTTCGTCGGGAACTTTTGCAGCCGCTCGAGCAGCATCTTCATCGCGTTCATCGGATCGGTCCCGGCGAGCGCGCGGCGCAGCGTATGGACCTTCTGCAGGACCGCAGGCGGCAACAGCTTCTCTTCTTTTCGCGTTCCCGACTGGGCGATGTTCATCGCCGGGAAAATCCGGCGCTCGAACAGACCGCGATCGAGCACGATCTCGGTGTTACCGGTGCCTTTGAATTCCTGGAAGATGACTTCGTCCATTCGCGAGCCGGTATCGATGAGCGCGGTGGCGACGATGGTCAGCGATCCCCAATCTTCCGCGTTGCGCGCGGCGCCGAAGAAGCGGCGCGGCTTCTCCATCGTGCGTGCGTCGATGCCGCCCGACAGGATCTTGCCCGAGCCGCGCTGCTCGTTGTTGTACGCGCGCGACATGCGGGTGATCGAATCGCACAGGATGACGACGTCTTTTTTCATCTCGACGAGACGCCGTGCGCGCTCGAGGACGACTTCGGCGATGAGAATGTGATTCTCCGCCGTTTCGTCGGAGCTCGATGCGATGACGTCGCCCTTTTCGATGGAGCGCCGGAAGTCGGTGACTTCTTCGGGACGCTCGTCGACGAGAAGCACGATGACGGTGACGTCAGGATGATTGAGGTTGATGCCGTGCGCGATGTCTTTCAGCAGCGTCGTCTTGCCCGCTTTCGGCGGCGCGACGACGAGGCAGCGCTGACCCTTGCCGAGCGGCGCGAGCAGATCGAGCACGCGCGTGGTGAGACGCTCCGGCTCGGTCTCCAGCTTGAAGACCTGATTCGGGTCGATGGAAATGAGCTCCGAGAATGGCCGGCGCGCTTCGCGGTACTCCTCGAGCGAGAGACCTTCGACCTGCTCCAGTCCGACGAATTCGAGATTGTTTCCGGCGCGGCGCGCGCTGCCGGCGAGATGCAGGCCCGATTGCAAATGAAGGCGATCGACCATCGATCGCGGAACGATCGGATCGCCCGGCGTGGGCACGTAGTTGTTCTCGGCTTTCACGAGAATGCCGGTGCCGTTGGGTTTGGTGTAGAGCACGCCGGCGGTCGGTATGAGCTCGCCGCTCGGAAGCTCGATCGGTGCGCCGCTACCTTCCTGCTGCTGATACGGCTGTTGACCGCCTCCTCGGCGATGGCGGGAGCGCCGGCGGCGCCGGCGGCGTCCACCCGGCCGGTCCTGGCCGGGGCCTGTTCCTGGTTGCGAGGGGATCGAGGCATTGCCTCCGTTTTGATCGTCGGGTGAATCGTTCATAGGCGGTGACGTTGATCCATCGGGCGTATTGGATTGGCCAGCGTTGAAGCCGCCTTGTGGGCGTCCTCTGCGCCTGCGCCGCTTGCGCGGTGGCCGGTTATCTGGTGCCAGCGAACCACTGCAAACCCTGGTATTGATCACCTTCGGGTTGCCGGAAGCCGGCGGTCTGGGCGGAGATTCGGGTCTCTAAACGCCCGGCGGGATGCCTACGATCGCCGCACGAAGGTGCCCGCGTAGTATCCGATAGCTTCCGGCCAAATGCAACTGCGAAGGTTCGAGCTTCAAGGTTCGAGGGAAAAGGTTAAAGGTAGGCACCTCTTACCTCTTAATTCGAACCTCGAACCTCGAACCTCGAACCTCGAATCTTCATTCATGCCCCTACGGCTTGGGCGCATCCGTGAGAAACCCGATTTTCATGGCGCCGCCCTGATGCGCCGCGTCCATCGCCTCCACTGCGCGATCGAACGGAATCTGATCTTCGGAGTTGATGAACACCACTTTGTCGGCCGGCAGGCGGCTTCTCATCTGCGCGCCGATCATGTTCGCCAGCTCCTGCGGCGAGTTCACCTTTTGGGTATTCAGGTAAATGCCGTCGCGCTTGACGGTGATGATCAGCTGGTGCTGCTCTGACGGCGGCGGCGCGCCGCTCACCTCGACTTTGGGCGGCACTTCGACGTCCAGGCCCATTTGCAAAATCGGCGTGGCCACCATGAAGATGATCAGCAGCACGAGCACCACGTCGACGAGCGGCGTGATGTTGATCTCGGACCGGACGCCTTGTCCGCCACCGCCACCCATCGACATCAGCCACGTCCTTTCGCGATCTGTTCGCCGGCCTGCTGGTTCTGCGTCATGATCCCGACCGCCGTGAACTGCGCTTCGTTCGCCGCTTTCATGACCAGCCGGATTTTTCCGAAGTTGATCCGCTTGTCGGCTTTGAGCATGACCGCTCGCGCGGGATTCTTGTCGTGCTCCGCCTTGAGGTACTTCGGCAGGTCGCGATCCGGAATCCAGTCCTGACCGACGAACACCGTGCCGTCCTGCTTGACGGAGATGATCAGATCGCCTTCCTTGCCCGGCTTCTTTTCCGCATGCGGACCTTCAGGAAGAAGTACGTCGACGCCCTGTTGCAGCATCGGAGTGACAACCATAAAGATGATGAGCAGCACGAGGCAGACGTCGACGAGCGGCGTGACGTTGATGTCGCCTTTGACTTCGTCGGGACTGCCGCCGCCGGCTCCAAACGCCATCGATTCCTCCGATTACCGCCGCGCCCCGGCCGCAGCGGCGCCGGCTTTCACGCGCGCTTCATTCTTGATGAAGTAGTCGATCAGCTGCGACGACGAATTCGACATCTCCACCTGGAACCGGTCGACTTTGTTGAGGAAGTAGTTGTACAGCCACACTGCGGGGATCGCGACGAACAGACCGAATGCGGTGGTCACGAGCGCTTCGGCGATGCCGGCCGAGACGGCGCCGAGGCCGCCCGATCCGGTGAGAGCCATGCCCTGGAACGCGTGGATGATGCCGGCGACGGTGCCGAACAGACCGACGAACGGTGCGGTCGTCGAGATCGTCGCCAGATTGCCGAGACCTTTCTTCATTTCGGCAGTGGTCATGAGCGTCTCGCGCTCGATTGCGCGCTGGCCGGACGCGACGACATCGAAGTCTTCCGGCAACGACTGCGTCGTCTCGTACTCGAATTCTGTTAGGCCGGCGCGAAGGACGCGTGCGAGATGGCTGTGCACGTACCTCTTGTCGGCGGTCAGCGCGATCGCGTCGCGCAGTTTGTGCTGTGCGAGAAGCGGCGTGACTTTCTTCGCGATGTCGAGCGATTCGTGTTTCGCTTTCTGGAAGCGATAGAGCCGCTCGATGGCGATCGTCAGCGACCAGATCGACATCAGCGCAAGGACGACGACGACGCCCTTCGCGACCCAGTTCATCGTGGACAGCATCCCAAGGAGGCTGAAAGACTGCGGTTCCATACGACTACTCTCCTCTCCGCTTACTGCAAACGGAAATTAACCGTCAGGTTGTAGATGACCGGAACGGGTTGTCCGTTGAGAGTTCCGGGCTTGAATTTCCAGCGTTTGACTGCATCGAGCGCCGACTGATCGAGGCCGAGGGGAAGGGGCTTGAGGACGCGTGCGTCGGTGACGTCGCCGTTCGTGTTGATGATCGCCTCGATGATGACAATGCCCTCAATGCGGGCCTTTCTTGCAAGTTCCGTGTACTGCGGGTCGATCCGGTTGATCGCGGTCGGCGCTTTGACGTCGCCCCCGACGCGCAGCGCAGTTCCCGTGCCGCCGATCTGACCACCGAGCTGCCCGCCAAGTTGCCCGCCCACCACCCCGCCGACGACACCACCCACCACGCCGCCCACGACTCCGCCCTCCACGCCGCCCTCGACGCCAGCGGTGTTCGTCGACGCTGACGTGTCCGTAGCCACCTCCGGCACATCCTTCGGGACCTCGGTCGGCTGGTGGAACGTCGGCTGCGGCTTGATCTCCGGTGTGATCTTGGGGTGCGGCGTCGCGGCGTGCGACCCGCCGGGGGGCGGCGGGGGCGGCGGGGGCGGAGGTGGTGCCGACACCATGAACGCGCGGATTGGCTTCGAAATCACCTCGGGATTTCTCTTCACGTAATAGCCGGCGGCGATGATCGCGCCGATGATGACGATGTGAACGATCAGCGAGATGACAGCGGTGAGCCCGCGGCCCTTGGTCTTGTCTTTTCCCGCTGACTCGATGAGGACATCATCAAACATCTCGGGCCCTCGATTCGCCGATCTCGCGAAAGGTCTTCAGACTTGATGCCAGCGCGTGTCGTCCGTCATATCATCGCGGCATGTTGAAGGCAAATCTCTTCGCCGCACTGCTCATAACTGTTTCAGCTTTCGCCGCCGATCCGTGGCAGAGCGTCGACACGATCCTCGGTCAGACCGGAAAAGCGGTCGCCGGCGACGTGCATCGCTACGGGTGGCCGCGCCGCGATCTCGATGTGCGCATCGGCAACGTTCGCGTCGAGCCGCCTCTCGCCCTCGGATCATGGGCTGCGTTCAACGAAAACATGGTCATGGGAGATCTCGTGCTGCGTCCCGCCGAAGTCGAAACGGTTGTTCGCGGGCTCGCAGCCGGTGGCTTCGATATCTCCGCCATCCACAATCATCTTCTCGGCGAATCGCCGATGGTCGCGTACGTTCACTACGAAGGTCACGGCGAGCCGGCCGCGCTCGCGCGCACGCTGCACGACGCGCTCGCATCGACAGCGACTCCGATGACCGCCGCGACTCCCGCGACGCCGACGAAAGAAGACGACGCGGCTTTCGCGATCGTGCAGAACGTCCTTCAGCGAAAAGGATCGATGGCCGGCCGCGTGCTGCAGCTCGGCATTCCGCGCGCGGAGACGATCACCGAAGGCAGCATGACGATTCCGCCGACGATGGGCGTCGCCACAGCGGTCAATTTTCAGTGCGTTGGACGCGACGTCGCGACGACCGGCGATTTCGTGTTGATCGCGGACGAAGTGAATCCGGTGATGCGCGAGCTGGAGATGCACGGCATCCGGGTCACGGCGCTGCATTCGCACATGCTGCGTGAATCGCCGCGCCTCTTCTTCATGCACTTCTGGGGTGTCGGTGCGCCGAACGCGATCGCCGAAGGAATTGGGGCGGCGCTCAGCCGCGTGAACGTCGCGAAGTAACGCAGGCGACGTCGGCGATGCCGGTGACGGCGCAAATCAGCATCAGTTCCACCGGGCTACGCGGAAGGTTCAGAAAGAACAGCGAGGATGTTGCGCCTGCTGCAAGCGTGAAGAAGAGGGCCGAGGAGTCGTTGCGGATGAAGGACAGAAATGCGGCCGAAACAAAGGCGACGGTGGCGAATCCGGCTAATGCAAGAAATAAAGGTTCGACGAACATCGCGCTCCACTCCACGAAGCGGCCGCTCTCTCTGTAAGGCCGGAGTGTAGCGCCGCAAGTGCAACCTATTTTGTGCGGCCGGTCACGATTTTTTGCGTGACGCGCAAATGTGACGCAGAGCACGTTTGCGGCAACAACTTTGCTTTGAAACAGCCTCATGAAAAAGATCGGCATCGCGGCCGCGATCGCGGCCGCCTTTCTGGCGTGCAATCACCCTGTGGAGAAGCGCGTCGCGCAAAGAGTCTCGAACGACTCCGATGTCCCGTGGGCGGGACGCGATGACACATCGGCGCAGGCGCGGGCGCAGCAGCGCTACGACCTCGCCTGGAGGCAGCTGCAATCCTTCCGCGCGCAACAAGCACTGGCGCAAGCCGCGCAGCAGCCGGGCACGACACCCGCGCCGAAGATGCAGCTCAACGTCATCGAAGGCGGGAAGGACTCGTTCAAAGGGCTCGACATGAACGGGATCAACAGCGCGCCCGTTCATCTGCCGATCACCGGGAACGCAAGCGGACCTTCGGCGCTGCGCGTGCAGGTCTATCTCGATCGCAATCATTTCTCTGTGGGCACCATCGATGGCGGCTGGGGCAAGAACTCCGCGGTCGCCGTTTGGCAGTGGCAGCGATCGCACGGCATCGCGCCGAGCGGCGACGTCGATGACGCGACGCTGCGGTCCATCGCCGATGCGGCGGGTGCTGTCGCGCCGCTCGTTTCGTATCAAGTGACGGATGACGATCTCAAAGGTCCGTTCGTGCACATTCCCGACAGCGTCTACGATCAACAGAGCCTGCCATGCATGTGCTACGAGAACGTGCGGGAGGAGCTGGCGGAGAAGTTTCACGCCGACGACGATTTTTTGTCGCAGCTGAACAAGGACGTGAAGTTCTCCGAGCTGAAAGCCGGCGACACGATCGTCGTTCCGAATGTCAGGCCGCCGTTGACGCAGGACCAACCGGACATCGCCAAGATCGCCGTGTCGATCGCCGGCAATTCATTCGACGCGTTCGATTCGAGCGATCGATTGATCCTCCACGCGCCGACGACCGTCGGCTCGACGTACGATCCCTCGCCTGACGAGACGCTGCACATCGTGTCGATCAACTGGAATCCGAATTTTCATTACGATCCGACCCTCTACGCGGAAGTGCCCGACGATCGTCCCGATGCGCATCTGAAGCCGGGCCCGAATTCGCCCGTCGGAGTGGTGTGGATGCAGCTCAGCAAGCAGCATTACGGCATCCACGGCAACGAAGATCCCTCGTCGATCGGCTACGCTTCTTCGCACGGATGCGTGCGCCTGACAAACTGGGATGCGACGGAGGTAGCCCATCGGGCGCAGAAGGGGACGCTCGTTGCGTTCGTCGATACGAAGCGCGGCAAGAGCGACTAGGCGGGCCCCTCACCCGGCCTTCGGCCACCCTTCCCCCGCTGCGCGAGGCGAGGGACCCTTCTTTTGAGAGTCCTTCTCCCCGCTTGCGGGGAGAAGGTGCGCGGAGCGCGGATGAGGGTTGTTAGGCCACCGCTTCGCGCAGCATTTCCGTCGACACGCCGGGCGATTTCAGATTGCCTAAGAGCGTCAGCGATAGCGAGTCCGGATCGACGATCGTCTGCGCGACCGCCTGGATGTCGTCGAGCGTGACCGCATCGATCTGCGCGATGATCTCGTCGGCCGTGAACTGCCGGCCGAAATAGTACTCCTGCCGTGCCACCGCGGACATGCGGCTGATCGTCGATTCGAGCGAAAGCAGAATCGAGCCTTTGAGATGCAGCTTCGCCGCGGCGAGCTCCTGCGGCGTCGCGCCGTTCTGCTTGATCGCGCGCATCTCGTCGAGCGTGATATTGAGCACGCGTTTGAGATTTCGCGGCGCGCACGCGGCGTAAACGGCCTCGTATCCGCCGTTGAGATATCCGTTGTGATACGACATCACCGTGTAGACGAGGCCCTCTTTCTCGCGAATGCGCTGGAAGAGCCGCGACGACATCCCGCCGCCGAGGATCGCGTTGAACAGCGCGGCGGCGTAGCGCTCGCCGCCCTGCTGCGCGAAACCGCGGGAGCCGAGACACAGGTGCACCTGCTCGAGCTCACG
>Ga0070735_10005476_pt1 | contig 10527 bp, 7 predicted proteins | sample Coa_R1_FD_66443 | JGI IMG/M metagenome (GOLD analysis project Ga0070735, IMG submission 66443) | Surface soil microbial communities from Centralia Pennsylvania, which are recovering from an underground coalmine fire - Coalmine... | ecosystem: Environmental > Terrestrial > Soil > Unclassified ... | reverse complement strand
AAGCCAAGCTCGTCGGCGAGCAGAAACGCCTCACGATCCTCGCGCAGCGACTCTCGCCAGTCCTTGCCGAGAGGATGGATCGGCATGGTGAAGAAGCCCAAATTCATCGTCCATTGTCCTCAAACAGTGCTCCGCCGCGACCGGCGCGAATGACGTTCTGGGCATTATGACCTATCCGGGAATCGAGTCATCAGAAATAATCGCTCGATAAACAAACTTGACCTTTGGCGGAGCGGGTCATCTAATCCTTCAAAAAAACGGAAGTGGTTAGGTGAGGAGGTCTCATTCATGAAGGCCGCGGCTTTCGCTTACGCCCGCGCCACCAGTGTCGGAAACGCGATCGCGCTTTTGGTCGAGCATGGCGAACGGGCGAAAGTTCTGTCGGGCGGCCAAAGTCTGATGCCGGCGATGAACCTTCGCTTGTTGGCGCCGGAATTGCTCGTCGATATCGGCGCGCTCGATGAATTGCGTGGCGTGACGGTGCGTGACGGCCTGCTTTCGATGGGGGCGCTGACGCGCCACGCCGATCTGCAAAAATCTCCCGAAATTGCCGTTCACGCCCCGCTTCTGGTCGCGGCCGCCGCCCACATCGCCCATCCGGCGATCCGCAACCGTGGCACGATCGGCGGCAGTCTCGCGCATGCCGATCCCGCCTCCGAACTGCCGGCGTGCATGATCGCGTTGGATGCGACCATCGTCGTTTATGGACCGGATGGCGAACGCCGGATTCCCTCGGAAGATTTCTTTACCGGCATCTATGAGACGAGGTTGTCGGCCGAGGAATTGCTCATCGCGGTCGAATTGCCGCTCGCGCGGGTCAATTTCGCGCATTTCTTTGACGAGTTCGCCCGGCGTCGCGGGGATTTTGCGATGGTAGGGTTGGCCGCGCGGGCCATCGTAGAGGGCGATCGCCTGGCCGGTTTTCGTCCCGTTTTCTTCGGTGTCGGCGACCGGCCGATGCGGGTTTCGGCCGCGGCGGGACTTCTCGATACGGTCGTGACGCCGGACTTGCTGTCGCAAGCCTTGCGGGCGCTCGACGACGAACTCGATCCGCCTGAGGACCAACAGGCGAGCGGGGAAATGCGCCGGCATCTGGCCAAGATATTATTCGCGCGCTGTGTCGCCCAACTCCTCACCCGTCCCGAATTAAACGCCGGATGGGCGTGATGACGGCGGTCCTTTCCATTTCGCTTGATGTCAATGGTGAGCGCGTTGAAACGCGGGTCTTTCCCAGGACCAATTTAGCGGATTTTCTGCGCGAGCAGCTCAAGCTGGCGGGAACGCATGTTGGATGCGAACATGGTGTGTGTGGCGCCTGCACGGTGCGCGTGAATGGCGAGATCGTGCGCTCCTGCCTGATGCTGGCGGTGCAGGCCGATGGCACATCCGTCGAGACCATCGAGGGACTTTCGGACAGCGGCGAAATATCGGATCTTCAGAACGCGTTTCGCGAGCGCAACGCGCTGCAATGCGGTTTTTGCACGCCGGCGATGTTGATGGCCGCGCAGGATTTGCTGAAAGACGAAGCTGAACCTGACCGCGCGCGGATTCGCGAGCACCTCTCGGGAAATTATTGCCGTTGCACCGGCTATCAGGCCATCGTCGATGCGGTGGAGGCGACCGCGCGCGCTCGAAAGGGCCGCAGGCCATGAGCGAATCCTTTACAAAGCCGCAGGCACTTTCCGAACTTGACCGACCGAATTCCTATATCGGAAAGTCGGTGCCGCGCCCCAATCTCGATCGGTTGATGCAAGGCCGCGGCCTCTATGTCAGCGATATGGAATTGCCGCGGATGGTTCATGTGGTGTTCGTTCGCTCGCCGCATGCCCATGCCAGGATCATGGCGATCGATAGCAGCGCCGCCAAGCGCATGCCGGGCGTCGTCGCGGTCGTCACCGGCAGAGAACTGAGCGTGGTCGTCACCCCTTGGGTCGGCGTGCTCTCGCATTTGAAGGGGTTGAAATCCGCGCCGCAGCACGCGATCGCGATCGATCGGGTTTGTTGGCAGGGCGAAGCGGTCGCGGCCGTTCTCGCTGAGAGCCGCGCGGCGGCCGAGGATGCCGCCGAGACGGTCGTCGTGGAATATGCGGAGCTTGAGGCGGTAACCGACATGCGCACCGCGCTCGATTCCGCAACGCCGGTCATTCATTCGTCCCTCGGCGACAATCTGGCCTTCGAACGCGTTCTCGACGCGGGCGAGGTCGATGCGGCGTTCGCGGCTTCCGACGCGATCGCGCAAGCCGAATTCGTTTTCGGGCGTCATACCGGCGTGACGCTTGAGCCGCGCGCGGTGGTCGCGGATTGGAATGCGGCCGAGGCGCGGCTCACGATCTATCAGGGCACGCAGGCCCCGCATATGGTGCAGAACATTGCGGCGCTTCATTTGAATCTCGATGAATCCCAAGTACGCGTGGTGTGTAAGGATGTCGGCGGTTCATTCGGCATCAAGGTCCATATTTACGCCGACGAGATGGCGACCTACGCGCTGGCGAAGATGTTGCGGCGGCCGGTCAAATTCGTCGCGGACCGGATCGAGAGCTTTAACACCGATATTCATGCCCGTGACCATCGCTGCAAGGGGCGGATCGCTGTCAAGCGCGACGGCACCATCACCGCGTTCGAGATAGACGACCTCACCGGCATCGGCCCTTATTCGATGTATCCTCGCACCAGCGCGATCGAGGCCAATCAGGTGGTCAATCTGGTCGGCGGCCCCTACGCGGCGAAAAATTACCGCGCCCGCGCCCGCGTCGTTTTCCAGAACAAAAATGTCATGTGCCAATATCGCGCGGTCGGCCACCCGATCGCGTGCTCGGTGACCGAAGGATTGGTTGATTTGGCTGCGGCGAAGATCGGAATGGATCCGGTGGAAATCCGCAGGCGCAATCTGATCGCCGACGATGCCTACCCTTGCGCGTCGCCGTCCGGTTTGCGATTTGAATTGTTGTCGCACCACGCTTCGCTGAACAAACTGCTCGCGATGATGGATTACGAGGGTTTGCGGGCCGAGCAGGCGAGATTGCGCCGGAACAACATTCATCGCGGCATCGGGATTGCGAGCTTCATCGAGGTCACCAATCCGAGCGCGGCATTTTATGGCGTGGGCGGCGCGAAGATTTCTTCGCAGGACGGCGTTGCGGTTCGGCTCGATGCCCAAGGCGCGGTGGTTTGCCAAACCAGCATCACCGAACAGGGGCAAGGCTCGGAATCGCTCACCGCGCAAATCGTCGGCAGCGTGCTCGGCGTTTCGATGGAGCGGGTTCGCGTGATCCTCGGCGATACCGACCAGACGCCCTATGGCGGCGGCACCTGGGCTTCGCGCGGCGCCGGCATCGGCGGTGAGGCCGCCCTTCAGGCCGCGAAAATCCTGCGCAAGAACATTCTCGATGTCGCGGCCGCGATTTTGCAATCCTCCCCCGCCGAGCTCGATATCGCCAACAACACCATCGTGAATATCAGCGATGGCACGCCGCGGATCGAACTGCGCGAACTCGCAAGGATCGTATATTTCCGCCCCGACACTTTGCCGCCGGGTCTTCAGCCGGAATTGATGGCGACCCGTCACTTTGTTCCCCGGCAATACCCGTTTGCGTTCACCAATGGCGTTCAGGCCTCGTGGCTCGAAGTGGATACCGACACGGGCTTTGTCAAATTGCTCAGGCATTGGGTTGTGGAGGATTGCGGCACCATCATCAACCCGCAACTCGTCGATGAACAGATCCGTGGCGGCGTCGTTCAAGGTCTTGGCGCCGCGTTGTTCGAAAAATGCATCTATGATGAGCGGGGGCAACTGACCAACGCCAACATGGCGGATTATTTGGTCCCGATGCCGTGCGAAATGCCCGACATCGATATCGGCCATGTCGTTTCACCAACCGCCGAGAGCGAACTCGGCGCCAAGGGCGCGGGCGAAGCGGGCACGGCGGGTGCGGCGGCCGCCGTCGCCAATGCGGTGAACGACGCGCTCAAGCCGTTCGGCGCGATCATCACCGAGATTCCGCTGACGCCGCAGTTGATTCTGACGGCGCTGCGGCGAATTTGAGCCGAGGCGAGAGTTTTTTCGACTTCTCCGTGATATTTACAGTTTATCGATGGCCTTGAATGTGCCGTCCGGCTGAATCAACGTCAGAAAGACTTTGGCCGGGGCCTCCCTCATTTTTTGCCCCACCATGAGGCTGTCCCCGCTGATGTCGAACCTGCCGACCTCGTTGATGACCTGCAAGATCCCGGCGCGGGTGGGATTGGGGCCCGCCATATCGAGGGCTGCCGCGGCCAGGCGGCCGCATAGATAACCTTCCAGGGAAATGAAATCCGGTCTCAGTTTGGGATTGAGGATTTTTTCGGCCGCCTGATAATCGGCAACGACCTTCACCGATGCATCCCACGGAAAAGGAACGACCTGGGAGACGATGACGCCTTTGCCTTCGGGGCCGAGTTCTTTCGCCAGCGCATTGGCGCCGACAAAGGAGATGTTGACAAAGATCGGATCGAAGCCGCTGCGGCGCGCGAGCCGAATGAATTCGGCACAAGGCGCGTAGGTGCCGACCATGACCACGGCTTCGGGCTCGGCGCGCTTGAGCGTGCGCATCGCCAATCCGACCGCCTTGGTGTTGCGTTCATAGGTGCTTTCCGCGGCGAGTTCCAGGCCGCGTTTTTCCAGCGCGAGTTTGACGCCGGCCAAGCCGTCGCGGCCATAAGAATCGTCTTGATAGAAGATGGCGATGCGCTTGATGTGACGATCTTCCGTCAGGTGCTTGATCCAGGCTTCGGCTTCGGCGGCGTAGCTGGCGCGAATATTGACGACGTTGGGCAGGCCAGCATCACGAAGAAAGGCCGCGCCCGTGAATGGGCCGATAAAGGGTACGTTTCGATCTTTGGCGATCGGTACCGTGACCGTGCTGGTCGGCGTGCCGACGGCGCCGATCAAGGCAAAGACCTTATCTTCGTCGAGCAGCTTGTTTGTTTGCAAGGCCGAGCGGTCCGGATCGTAACCGTCGTCGCGGCTGATCAGCTCCAACTTCCGGCCGTGAACGCCGCCCCTGGCGTTGATTTCGGCAAAGGCCGCCAGAATGCCTTGCCGCATCTCCTGGCCGAGCACCGATGAAGGGCCAGAAAGCGCGGCCGCCTGGCCAAACAGAATGCGGTCCGCCGTGACGCCGGACTCGTCAGCTTGGGCTGAATTGGCAAGGCCGACGCAGATGGAGAGGATAGTGAAAGCTAAGGATTCTATTTTATTCATAATGCACTTTTTAAGAGTGTAAACATCGCGATGCTTGGCCGGATGGTATCGGCCGCTGATGAAGAGCTTGCTAATCCCGAAAGGAAGTAAGCGGTTGGTGTCCCGATTCCGAAGTCCGTGGGCGCGAAATAGTTCCATCTACACATAGTGAAAGCAGCTCTTAAAGATCGTTAACTAAGTCATCCAAACCCGGTGCTATCCACCCTGACATTTCGGGGTTTTTAACCAGCGCCACCGTCATAGTCCTCAACAATTGGTGGACGGTATCCGTTTCGTTTCGGACGAAAGACAAAGAAGCGATGACTGATCAGCATCCGGGCGGGCGTCGCCGGGAAGATATGGTCGAGCGCCGGGAGAAGCTCGTATCCAACGTGAGGCTTTATCGGCCAGCGATGGTGGCGGCCGGTTTCGGTTTATTGCTCTCGTTGGGGGCCGCTTATGCCATTGGGCGTTGGGAGCGCGGTATTTCCTGGATCGAATTTGAGGGCGTCGCTTCGACCCAACTGATCGAAATGCAGAATGGCGTCAACGAATATCTCGGCAGGCTCACGACGCTTCGCACCTTGTTCGAATCGGCCAATGAGGACGTCTCGCGTAGCGAGTTCGAAGTTTTCGGCAACCGGCTGTTCGAGGGGCACCCCGGATTGCTTCGCGTCGGCTGGTTGCCAAAGGTCTATCGCAAAGAGCGCGCGGACTATGAGACGGCCGCTATCAATGACGGCATTCCGGCCTATCATTTCAAGACACTGGCGGGTGGCACGGTTTCCCTTGCACCGGATCGCGATTTTTATTTCCCGGTGTTTTTCTCGACCGAGCCGAAAACCTCGCCGGTCTATGGCATGGACTACTCCACCGATCCGGTCAGATGGTCGACGCTTGAGCGGGCACGGGACAACGACACGGTGGCGGTGGTGCCGACCCGATTGTTCGCAGACGTTAGGGGCGGCACTCACGGTGTACTGGTTGCCGTGCCGGTCTATGTGAAAGGAACCTCGCGCACGACGGTCTCCGACCGGCGGCGTAATCTTTCCGGATTCGTCGTTGGAATATTCGATCTCGCCCGTCTGTTGCAATCGATACGCGGAACAACGCCGGCGTCTTCCGCCGTTGTCATCAATGCCTATTCTCCCGTCATAGAAGGTAATGCCGACCCCCAAATGCCACGCGTCCCTGACTATTCGTCGGCGCCCCAGAGCAACCGAATGAGACAGGTCTTCGCAAATAGACCGCATTGGTCGGGCATGCTCAAAATAGGCGATGAAGGCTGGCAGGTACAGGCCGTTCCGGCGCAAAACAGTCGGCTGATGATGCGCTATGATCGAGCGCTTGGCGTGCTGGCGGCGGGCTTTGCGATCACCACTTTTCTCACCGCCTATCTCAGCACGGCGAGCCGCAGTTCGCGCGAACTCGCTTTGGCGAACCGTCGCGTATTGGAGCTTGCGCAGACCGACATTTTGACCGGGCTTCCGAACCGGGTGTTCTTTCTCGATCAGTTGAAGGAAGTCGGCGCGCATCAACATCACAAAGCCTTCTCGATTTTGATGCTCGACCTTGACCGCTTCAAGAATGTCAACGATTCACTCGGCCACGCCGCCGGCGACGCCCTGCTCCAGCAAGTCGCCGCCCGCCTGCGCTCGGCGTTGCGCTTTGACGATGTGCTGGCGCGGCTGGGAGGCGACGAGTTTGCGATCATCCAGGTCGGTTATGCCAATCAGCGTGAAAGCGCGTTCGATTTGGCGAGTCGGATTTCGAAGCTCATCGCCGACCCCTTTGAGCTTTCGGGGCACCGGGTCGAGATAGGCACGAGCATCGGAATTTCGATGGCGCCCCACCACGGCCATGATGAGGAGCAATTGCTGAAAAAGGCCGACCTTGCGCTATATCGTTCGAAATCCGCCGGCCGCGATTGCTTCACGCTCTATGACGAGGCGATGTCTGCTGAACTCGAGGCGCGCAAAACGCTTGAGGGTGATTTGCGGGATGCCATCGCCCGTTGCCTGTTCGAAGTTCATTATCAGCCTTTCTTCGATGTGCAGACCGGTCGCCGGCGAGGCGTGGAAGCGCTGGTCCGCTGGCGCCATCCGGTGCGAGGGTTGATCCCGCCGGATCAGTTCATTCCGTTAGCCGAGGAAACCGGCCTGATCGTTCCGCTCGGTGAGTGGATCATTCGCCAAGCTTGCGATGACGCGATGGCATGGTCCGCCGACACCAAGCTTTCGATCAATCTCTCCGCGGTTCAGTTCAAGCAGGCTGAATTGTTCGAAGTGATCGAATCGGCGCTTGGAAGATCCGGGTTGCCGCCGGAGCGGCTGGAGGTCGAGATTACCGAATCCGTTCTTCTGGAGCGAGCCGCGGAGAATCTGGCCTTTATGGAGCGGCTGAGGAAAATCGGCGTTTCGCTCGCGCTGGACGATTTCGGAACCGGCTATTCCTCGCTGAGCTGCCTGACCGCGTTCCCCTTCGACAAGATCAAGATCGACAAGTCCTTCATGGGCAGCCTGTCGAACCATTATCAAAGCTCAGCGATCATTTCCTCGATCGTGACGCTGGCGCGCGGTCTCGACATATCGGTAACCGCCGAGGGTGTGGAGACCGCCGAGCAGCTCGAAGAGCTGAAGACACTGGGTGTCAATTTCGCCCAGGGCTACCTGCTGGGCCGGCCGCTTCCGGCGGCGGAGCTGGTGGGTCAAGCGCCGGTTTTCCTCGCGCGGCAGGACGCGGCCTAAAACTCCGAGCGGCGACAAAACCGCTTGCGGCCGAGCGTGGCGCCATTGCGATTATATTTCAACCGTGACAGGCCAGACCTCGATAATGAAGGTATAGTTGATGATGGAGGCCGTCCATGGGCGGCCTCCCATCTCAAGCGCGACGAGATTTGATCGAATCGGCATCGCGCTCTTCAAGCCAAAGTTCCGCCCGAATATTCGCGCTCTACCAAGCCATCCAGGCGTTTCCACGCCAATAACCGCGCCCTTCATGCTCGCGGAAGACATACCGGTCATGCGGGCCCCACCGCCAATTGTCGTCATGAACGACGACCCGGGCGTCCGGCGGATAGTCATAAACTTCGTGGGTATGCCAGCACACGTTTCCGGTGCATGCGATGGCGGCGGATGCGCTGACCGCGGACGCCGCTAATAAGCCGGCACCGATCGCAGCACTGGCGAAAAATTTGATCGACGGTTTCATTTTGTCCTCCTTCGGTTTCTATAGCCCGATGGCCAGAACATTTATTTCCGGCCTTCGTTCCTCGAAAAGCCGATGGGGCACTTTGCTGTTCCATCCGCGAATCCCCACGCAAAGAACTCAAATTTCAATATTAGGCGAGCGGGTTCGAAGTTCCGCGGGCCTCAATTCTATCGCCAATCGGGGGCCGGAAGGCGCGCAAAAGGGCCACCAGGAACCGAAATGCTGCCCTGAAACGGTTCCTCGAAGGAAGGAACCGGCGGTCCCCGATTCCCTAATGAAACAGCCGCTTGCGCGTCCTTAATTGCCCGGCATGCATTCTTTGGCGTAGCGGTCGCCATAATTTTCGAACACTTTTTGCACGATCTCGGTTTGAAATTTTCCGTCCGTGCGTTTGGCGACCTTGGTCAGATAAAAATCCTGTATCGGAAAGCCGTTGACGTTGATCTTGAAATTGCCGCGCAGCGAAATGAAATCGGCCTTCTTGAAGGCGGCGGCTACCGCCTCCTTGTTCGTCAGCTCGCCCTTGACCGCCTTCACCGCGCTGTCGATCAGCAGCGCCGTGTCATAGCCCTGCATGGCGTAGGTGCCGGGCACGCTGTTATAGGCCGCTTCATAGGCGGCGACGAATTTCCTGCTCTGTGGGTTATTGAGATCGGGCGCCCAGGCGGCGCCGCCGAACATGCCGACGGCTGCGTCCTGCTGCGCCGGCAACGTGGATTCATCGACCGTGAACGCAGACAAGACCGGAATCTTGTCGGCAAGGCCTGCCTGCCGATATTGCTTCACAAGGCTCACGCCCATGCCGCCGGGCATGAAGGTGAAGACGGCATCGGGCTTGAGCGAAGCGATCTTGGACAACTCGACCTGGAAATCGAGCGTGCCGAGTGGCACGTAACTTTCCTCGACGATCTCGCCCTTGTAGTCGAGCTTGAAGCCGGCGGCGGAATCCTTGCCGGCCTGATAATTCGGCACCATCACGTAGACGCGTTTATAGCCGCGATCCTGCGCGACCTTGCCTAAAATCTCATGCACCTGGTCGTTTTGATAGGAGGTAGCATAGAAAAACGGGTTGCAATTCTTACCCGCATAGCTCGACGGACCGGCGTTCGGACTGATCAGGAATGTTTTGGTATCGGTGACCGGCTTGTGGATCGCCTGAAGGATGTTGGAGAAGACCGGGCCGACGACAACATCGACCTTGTCGCGCTCAAGGAGCCCCTTGACCTTAATGACAGCGGCGTCCGGCTTGAGTTCGTCGTCGGCGACCACGATCTCAACATCGCGGCCGGCCATCTTGCCGCCGAGATCCTTGATCGCGAGCGAGAAGCCGTCACGGACCTGTTGGCCGAGCGAGGCCGCGGGCCCCGACAGCGTCAAGATCAGGCCGATCTTTAGTTTTTCCTGCGCGGCCGCCGGATCGGTGAATACCCCGAACAGCGCCGCAAGCGCCGCCCACCTCAACACCTGACGCATAACCGTTTCTCCCATGATCGCCTGCAACACCGGCGCGGCGCCGGCAGCTTATTCTGACGACGGTATTGGCGGCAAGCGAGGCGGGCACAAAAGCTGCATCGCGCCTCACGCTTTGACTTCAAGCGGATCTTCAAGTACCTGAAGCTCAAAACAGCAGCTTGCGCATGGCCGGTATCGATTACGAGGTCGAATATAATAACCGGGCGCGGGTGCCGGAAAACCCTGCCATCATGGCGGGATGGGTGAGGGACGCGACCGCCTACCGGCAAATAAGCGCGCCACGCGTTATTCCTTACGGTTCAACCGCGCGGCAGACGATCGATGTCTTCCTCGGCCGTGGTGCGGGACCGATCGTCGTCTTTATTCATGGCGGCTATTGGCAAGCACTCGATGGCTCCTCCTTCAGCCATTTGGCGCGCGGGCTGAATGCCCATGGCATAAGCGTCGCGATTCCTACCTACAATCTATGTCCCCACGTCACGGTTGATCAAACCATCGGCGAGATGCGCAACGCGCTTGGTGAATTGGCGCGGTTTTCCGAGCGGCTCGTCGTCAACGGTCATTCCGCCGGCGGGCATCTGGCGGCATGCATGCTCGCCACCGATTGGCCGGCTTTCGATGCGTCG
>Ga0070735_10005475_pt1 | contig 10528 bp, 11 predicted proteins | sample Coa_R1_FD_66443 | JGI IMG/M metagenome (GOLD analysis project Ga0070735, IMG submission 66443) | Surface soil microbial communities from Centralia Pennsylvania, which are recovering from an underground coalmine fire - Coalmine... | ecosystem: Environmental > Terrestrial > Soil > Unclassified ... | reverse complement strand
GAAGTTCGCATTGCCGCCAACAATGCAAAACAATATGAGTACGATGAAGCGGTACGCAAAGGTATCGCGATGGCGGAGGCAACGAATTTTGCGCGTGACCTTGTGAACGAGCCGCCCAATGTGCTGAACCCAACCGAGCTGGCGAATCGCGCCAGCGCAATGGCAAAACACGCTGGACTGGAATGCGAAGTACTGGACCGCCCACAGATGGAAGAACTTGGTATGGGCGGCTTGCTAGGAGTGGCACAGGGCAGCGCGGAACCGCCGAAGTTCATTATCCTGCGTTATCGAGGCGCACCTGCTAGCAACAAGAAGGGGTTGGCGCTCGTCGGTAAAGGCATTACATTTGATACCGGCGGTATCTCGCTCAAGCCCGCCGAACGAATGCACGAGATGAAAGGCGATATGGCAGGTGCGGCAGCAGTTATCAGTGCCATGCAGGTGATCGCGGCGCTCAAACCGGCCATCAATGTGACCGCGCTGGTTTCATCAACCGAGAATATGCCTGGCGGCACAGCGTATCGTCCAGGCGATATCCTGCGCATCATGAATGGGAAAACCATCGAAATTGTCAATACGGATGCCGAGGGACGGCTCGTGCTGGCCGACGCGCTTTCCTATGCGGTCAAAGAAGGTCTATCGCCGATTGTGGACGTGGCAACACTGACCGGCGGCGTTGTTATCGCACTTGGCTCGGTGAATGTCGGGCTTTTCTCGAATAACGAGGAACTGAGCGAAGAGATTATCGAGGCTGGCCGTACAGAAGGTGAAAAATACTGGCCCATGCCGCTTGACGATGAATACCAGGAATTCATCAAGAGCGAGATCGCTGACATTAAGCAGACCGGCGGTAGGGCCGCTTCGTCCGTCACGGCGGCGAAAATCCTGGAACATTTCGTGGGTGACGCGAAATGGGCGCACCTGGATATCGCTGGCGTGGATTACATTGACAATAAGACGGCGTACCAGGAAAAAGGTGCGACAGGTTATGCTGTGCGCACACTGGCAGAACTTGCCCTGCGCCTGGCAAAATAAACATGCTCCAGAAAAATTCGTCCGCCTGCATTCGATGGATGCAAGCGGACGAATTTTTCTGGAGCATGTTCAGAAAAATATGGTATACTCTGAACATGAAGATTTCTATTCGGTATTTCGCCTCGTTGCGCGAGATTGTGGGGAAAAGCGAGGAGACGCTGACGGTGCCAGAGGAGACAACGGTTGCCGAGATGCGAGCGTTGTTAGTCACCCGCTATCCACGCCTGGAAACGATCCTGGAGCGCTGCCTGTGTGCCGTGAATCGGGGCTACGTGGCGGCAGAGAGTACGTTGCACGATGGCGACGAACTGGTGTTTATTCCCCCCATGGGCGGCGGAAGTTCGGAGCAGTAGGAGGGCTACGATGGAACCATTGATTCTCCTGACACGTGAGCCACTGAAGCGTGACGAACTGATTGCCGCGGTCAGCCATGCGAGCGTTGGCGGGATTGTCGTTTTTGAAGGAGTGGTACGCGATAATGCACGTGGGAAATCCGTGCGTTATCTTGAATACGATGTGTACCCGGAGATGGCGGAGCAACAGATACGCACCATTGTTGCCGAAGCGGAACAACGGTGGGGCGTAGAAAGAGTTGCCGTTGCCCACCGTTTTGGGCGATTGGAGATAGGCGAAGCAAGCGTTATTATTGTGGTCGCGACGCCACACCGTGGCGAGGCTTTCGAGGCTTGCCGCTACATTATAGATACGCTGAAAACGACGGTACCCATCTGGAAAAAAGAGGTGGCAACCAACGGTGAGGAATGGGTCGAGGGCTAAGCTGACATGTTCTGACACGTTCGCACATGGTGCAACGTGAAAAATATAGGCCACGAAAAGCTACACTAACGGAGGGTTGTATGGTATAGTTGTGGTAAGTAGTCATCGCTGTTCCGAAGCAAAGCTCTTCGTATACTCTATTGGCCCGGTATGAGCCAGGAGTTTTCTCGGAGGTCGTGCATGAATTTATTCGAAAAGCAGTCTCGTCTCAACCAACTCTTCGCGCAGAATCCGGTCAATGCTGCTTACCTCGCCGGCTCGCTTTCAACCCGCACCTCGTTTGGGCATCTGAGTGATGTTGATATCGCTATCCTTTTGATGGATCAGATTAAATCCGACCAGTTTCTTGACTACCAGCTTTACTTTTTCAGCGAACTGGCAAAACGGCTGGAGTCTGAAAATATTGATGTTGTGATTTTGAATCAGGCTTCGCTCCTCCTCAAATTGCAGGTCATCAAGTATGGGCAGATTTTGTTCACCCGCGACGAGAAGCAGCGCGTGTCATTTGAAACAAAGGCGGTAATGGATTACCTGGATTTTAAGAAGTTCGATGAAATCCAGAACGAGGCACTGGGTCGCCGCCTGCAAAGCCAGAGAGTGCCGGTGGATAAAGAACTGGTACAGCGCCATGCAAAACAATTGCGCGAAGCGATTACTATCTTGCATAGTCTGGGAGAGACAACACGCGAGGAATTCATTACCGATTATCGCATCTATGGTCTGGCAGAACGCTACCTGCAACTGGCAATTGAAGCCTCTCTGCACATCTGCGGCATTTTCGTGGCCTCATTTGGCTTACGTAGACCAGAAGGGTTTCACGAACTGCTGAGTATTGTGGCGGCACAGCGCATCATTCCACAGACGTTAGCGTATCGCCTGGAGATTCTGATTAACCTGCGCGATGCACTGGTACATGATCCGGGTACCTTGAGCCACGATTTGCTCTACGACCATATACAACAACGCCTCGATGATTTGAAAACCTTCGCCGATGCCATTGAGGAAAAACAAGGATAACCAGGTAGCTCGAATATTGGCTTGACCTGATGCTTGTTCGTTGTATCCAGTACAGACATCAATATTGAACGGCGTATTGGAGAATAGAGTATTATGCATTTCATACTGGATACAGAAGGTGGGGGTACTGGCGGACAACAGGTCGGTCTGCGTCCGGCACCTTCTGGCGTTTTTTCCTTGCATAGAAAACCCACTGCATCTAGCACATCCGTCAGACACTGGTATCGCATATTCCTCTCGCCCCTCTGGCTCTATTTCATGCTTGCTATCGTCGTGCGAGCGTGGCTCGTGATTCACACAAACGGCGTCATTGACGGAGATGAGGCGCTGGTTGGTATCCAGGCTGAACATATTTTACATGGAGAGTTGCCCATCTACTTTTATGGGCAACCCTACATGGGCAGCCTCGAAGCGTACCTGGCTGCCCTGCTTTTTGCTATTTTCGGTGCCTCCGTCTGGGCATTGCGGGCGGAACCCACGCTGCTCTCACTGGTTGTTATCTGGCTAACATGGAAATTGGCTGGTATTCTGGCGGATATAGCCAACCTGACGCCACAGGTGAAACGTTTCTTTATGCACGTTGCCGTACTGGTGGCGGTTGTGCCGCCACTCTACGATACTGTCGTCGAGTTGCGTATGCTTGGCGGTTATATCGAAACGTTTGTGTTGATGCTCTGGCTACTGCTCTCCGTTGTGCAATTGTTGCGCCGCTTGACAGCGCGTGCAACTCGCCGCGAACTGGCGCTGCGTTGGGCGGGTATCGGCCTTATTATCGGCCTGGGCTTCTGGGTAGACCCGCTGATTATCTCCGCAATTTTTGCCTCTAGCGTCTGGATCATTGGCTATTGCCTCATTACATTGAAAAAGGAATGGCGGCAACCACCTGAAGGCGGTTATACACTTTTGTATGGTCTCCCGCCAGTCCTCGCGACTATTCCAACGGCAATTATTGGCTGCACTCCAGCAATTTACTGGGGCTACTATAACCACTGGGCGAATTTTTCCTATGTGTTCGTCAGAAGCGGCGGGTCAACACTTTTGACAGTCGGCAAGATGATACCATATTATGCTACGTGCGTGGCTCCTCATGTCATCGGCGGTGGATTACTGAATGAGGGCGCGGTCAGTACACTTTTGCATATATTGCCGCTTACACTCAATCTGTTCTGCTGCCTCGCAACGGCTGGACTCGTTATAGTTTCTCTTTTCCGGCCTCATCCATTCCTGCTACAAATGCGGCGACTGGCAGCGTTTCCGCTCTTTTTCGGCTTCTGTACGGCCATATTTTTCTGCATCGGTAGTTTACCGTCCGATTGCCAGCATGACCCCATAGGACGGTTTGCCGCTCCACTTATGCTGGTACTACCCATATTCATCGCCACAGTATTTGCTGGTTGTATTGTCTGGCTATACGAATACCGTAAAAAGAGCGGGGATGGGGAACGTGAGGAAACAGAGACTCTAGATAGAGAGACCTGGCAGGGACAGACTGCTACCGCTCTTATGGGCAGATCAAATGCAAGTATGCCTTCGTCAATGGTGGCGCAGGGAGTACTATTGTTGGTGTTGCTTGTCACGCTGTTTATGCAAGGATGGAGTTATGGCCTGGCGGATGCGGCGACTACGTTTCAGTCGCCATCCTGTATGATTGCACCGGCCAATAATGATGCCATCCTGGCATATTTGCAGCAGAACCATATTCACTATGCGTGGGCTATCTCCTGGATTGGCTATCCACTGGATTTCAAGGCGAATGGCAGTATCATCATTGCCGACCCACGACCTGAGATAACACAGCCACCGACAGCAGGACGCTTACCCGCCACAACGGTGGCTGTACAGGCAGCGAACCGGCCCAGCATGCTGGTGTTTATAAAGCATGGGAACTCAAATTCCGTGCTAATACGCATCCTGAATAACGAACACATCACATATCGAACAGCGGTTTTCCCATCCCAACCAGGGTATGATGTACTGGTGGTGACGCCGCTCAATCGCACGGTCTCAATGTTTTCCTCAAACGGTTTTCACGAAGCATTTGCGCCATGCCCGTGAGAATAGAGAGAAAGCGGCCTTGAAATGTAGTGCTAAATCGAGGGTATCCTCGATTTAGCACTACATTTCAAGGCCGCTTTCTTCCCTTATTCCGTGGCGATAGTTAGTGCTTTGGCCTGTTCTCTGGCCTCGGCGGCTTCATCGGGGCGGCCCATCTCTTCGTAGGTTTGCGCTAGAGTTTCGTAGGCAATCACGAGCGATGAGTCAAGAGCAATGGCCTGTTGAGCAGTTTCAATAGCGTCATCATAGCGTTTCACCTCGCGATAGGTGTCCGCGAGGTCATTGTAGTAGTCGGCGTTGATGGGGTCACTGTCAATGGCGTTCTGGTAGTTTTCGATGGCCTCGTCATAGCGTTCGAGGTTGTCATAGGCTGTAGCAAGCTGGTAGTAGCCCTCGGCATCATCTTCAAACAATTCCAGTAGTTTCTGCGCGGTAGCAATAGCGTCGTCATAGCGCCCAACTGAATTATAAGCATCGGCTAATCCAGCATAGGCAGCGGCGAGATCGTCTGATTGCAGCTCGTCGTCTCGCTCAATCAGTCCCTGATAAACAGTGGCGGCATCATCGTACCGCTCGACTTCCAGGTAGGTCTCAGCGAGGCTAAAGCGGGCGGTGATGCGGTCAGGGGCAAATTGTAAGGAGCGGGTATACGCCTCGATAGCGTCATCATTTCTGCCTTGCAAGGCACGCCATGTGCCGAAATGCTCCCACGCTTCGGCGTCATCGGGAGCCAGTTCGACAATACGGGCGTAAATGTCGGCGGCTTGATCGCGCTCGCCCATCTGTTCATACACAGCCGCCAACATATCGTAAGCCGTGCGCCCATCGGGGTCCAACGAAAGCATCTGATTCGCAACCGAGAGGGCTTCGTCGTAGCGGCGCATATCGAGGTACAGGCTAACAAGTTCGGCATAGCGAGAGGTGTCGCCTGGATCATCGTCAATCCGGCGTTCCTGCTCCATGATACGGCGCAACTGGTCGTTGACGCGCTCGCGCACATCGTGTAAATTATCGGCAGGAGTCGCATTATCGGGATTGAACATGACAGACGAACGATACGCCTGAATGGCATCTTGATACATGTTCAAAGAGCGATAGGCATCACCGATGTTTGCATAGAGATCAACATTCTCCGGGTCCATCTCCAGAGCTTGCTGGAACGTTTCCAGCGACTCTTCATGCATCCCTATTTCGCCATACAGGTTTCCCAGGTTGATATAAGCATCAATAAGTTGCGGATCAAGGTCAATGGCACGGCGATAGCCGGAAATAGCAAGTGTCGGTTCATCAAGATACTGCTGCGCTAAAGCAAGATTGTAGCGGGCGCGAGCGTCGTTGGGATCGAGCGTTACCGCCTGTTCAAAGGCTTCTGCCGCTCCTTCAAAGTCGCCCTGTTGTGCGGCAGCATTGCCCCGGTCAGTCCATTGTTGCACTTCAGGACTCATGCTCTGTGTGGCATCGTCCTGGGCGTCGCCACTCTGCATATCACTCATACTCTGTTTTCTCCTCTATTCATTGGGAAAGAGCGCCCGGCATACGTTAAACATACAGATTACATGTATTGCCTATATTGACAACGTTTCGCACACGGGCGCTTTCCGCGGATACGTTTTTTGTGAAGCCTTGCCTAGTATAGCACGCTTCCGATCATTTTGTAACCCGCAAAGTTACCTGAAATGCGTGGCGTGCGCCGGGGAAAAATGATTCGGTGTAGGCGACGGGCGAACCAGTCTGATCGAACGTGGTGGCAACAAAACGTATGCCAGGTGCGTCTGGTTCAACGCGCAGCAATTCGGCTTCATACGGAGTGGCACGATCACCATTCAGCAATTGTTCAGCGATATAAGGGCTCAACCCTTCGGCACTCATGAGAGCATACAGTGAACCCTCAGCGATTTCCTGCGCCCGCTCGTAAATACTATTGGCACGCGGATACGGGAGATAGTCAACTTCGCAGGCAATAGGCGTGCCATCGGCGGTGCGCAAGCGTTCGAAGCGGACGGCTTGTTCCGAGTCTATCAAGCGCAATTGCTGGCGGATGAGTTCGGACCCGCGCACGAGTTCGCTTTTGATCAACAATCCGCCCGGTTTTTTCCCACGTTGTCGCAGGTCGTCGCTCAAACTAATGAGCGTACTCCTATTCTGCGTCTGCTGGACACGCGGCTCGCAAACAAAAGTACCCTTGCCATGCTGACGATAGAGCAGCCCTTCGTGAACAAGTTCAGTCAGAGCTTGACGGACGGTAGCACGACTGACCTGGTAATTCGAGACCAGTTCCGGTTCGGATGGGATAGCGGTATGAGGAGCGAGATGACCGGCGCGAATCTGCTTTTTCAGCTCCTCTTTGAGCTGGTAGTACAATGGTAACGGATTTGACCGTTCTAATGTGGGCATATACGGTTCCCCTTATGTCCATACAAGATTACTTACAATCAAAAGGTTTGACATGAGTAGATTATAGCATGTTTTTGTGATAGCGCATAGTGCCTGTTTCGCGGCCTACCATCGCAGATTCAGCGCAAGAAAATACACAGCAACTTTTCATTGCTGTGTATTTTCTTATTGTTCCGCTATTTATGCGACGCCCTGTTCGGCGAGGATACGATCAATTTCATTTTTCAAGGCGGTGGGACGAGGGCCAACCATGCGACCAACAGCCTTACCCTTATTGAATACCATCAGAGTTGGAATAGCCTGAATGCCCAGGCGACCAGGGATAGACGGATTTTCGTCGATATCCATTTTGGCAAAGCCCAGTTTGCCGTTATACTCTTCACTCAGTTTCTCATACACGGGTGCGATTGCGCGACAAGGACCACACCAGGCGGCCCAGAAATCAACGATAACGGGTTTGTCAGCCCCAAGGACCTTTGACTCAAAATCCGTGTCGCCAACATAGAAAAGGTTTGCATGTTCTGCCATCTGTCTCTCACTCACTTTCGTCTCTGTTATTTTATGCTATGTGCTGTAGCATTTAGCTAATCTTCTACGATAGAGAACACCGTACCCACCAATCTTATTCCTGATTTCTAAACACTACATTAGCTGCGGCGATTGCCTCCACCTTGCAGAATGGAAAGAATTTCCAGAATGTAGAGGAACAGGTTTAGTACCGTAATAAACAGGGAGACCGTCAGGCCAATGGCGTTCGGCATTGTATCAGCCATATATTTGGCACGTTGCACATAGAAGAGAACGTAGCCGGAGAATATGGCGACGCCAAAGGAGGAGATAATCAGCACCACCAGCGGGGTACCGAAAATGGCTCCAAAGAAGATGCCAAGAAGGCTGGCAACCAGCAATAGGATTACGCCAAAGAACAGGTAATCTCCAATATGCGAGAAATCACGTTTGGTCGTCCAGGCATAAGCTCCTAACGCAAATGTGGTGATAGCGGTAAGCGAGAAGGCTTCGGCCAGAATAGTGCTATTACCAGTGGCGAGATAATAGCCAACAATCGGCGAAAGTGCCATACCTTCCAGAAACGTGAAGAGGTACAACAGGAACAAGTTCAAGCCTGGCTTCTGGATAGCAAACTGTAATGCGATCAATACAATGAAGCCAGCGATAACTATAACAAAGTAGGCCCCTATGCCAATTTGCAGGACACCGCCGACGATAGTACCGAGCAGGGCAAACAAGAATGAGACGGCAAGTAATCCCATTACTTTGCCGATCAAGCTGCTGGTACCGGTACCAGCATAGGCAGGAGACAACGTTTGATACTGGTAACGAGAGCCACCAAACATGCCATTATTTCTATTTCTCCCCAAGGGACTATTATTATTTGGGTTAAACATTCTAAACCTCGGTCAAGCATATTTTTCTTCCCCTTATAGGCGAAGACTCTTACACCAATATATACGAGAGATGCAAAACACAGGTTGCATCATGCACCCTTATTTTTTCGCGTTTTTCCCCTGGGAGGTTCAGCCGGGGGAGGAGCAGAAGGAACAGAGGCAATGTCGTTTGTACCATCACTTGTTTGAACGGCAAGAGGCGCTGTATCCACAATATTCGTGATGTCGCAGCGCGAATGGTTATTTTCAGCATGCCAGAAAAACGAGCTATTGGCAGGTTTTTTCATCAAGCCGCCGCAACGGGGGCAGCGACGGGTATCCGCTTCCTCGTGACCCTGTGTCATCCGCTTTCTCCATCAAGTCCAGTTTGCCCGCTATGCCGCTGTATCTCAAACATCCGGGCCATGTTCAGGCAACAATTACAGGTGTTCACAGTACATTGAAACAACGAGGCTACAGGACACTCCACACGCCGCATATCTCGCAAAAAGCAACGCCGACATCACCAAAGGTTTTGTTGCGTGTACTCCAACGGTCATAGACAATGGCGATGGAGCCACAATTCCAACAACGTGCGCGTCCGCCCGCTTTGCTTTCACTGGCTAATTTATGCAGAAGTGCGCTCCGCGCCTCATCAGCGCCCGTGTAGCCTGGATTGTAGGAAAGATGCAGCAGGTTGCCCAATGGCAAAGAAATCTCGTGTGTCGGCGGTTGTAACGGGCTGGCCTGCACAGGAACAGGTGCCGGTGGCGGCTGTATGGGCGGAATCTGTGGAGGCCGCCGGAACAATTCTCCACGAGCGGTACGACGTCCACTTTCGATAGTAGGCGTATAACTCTGTTGCTGCTCACTGCGCTCTGTACGCTCCCCTCGCTCAACACGATCACCGTTAGACATAGGTGCTGGCTGCGTGGGTATATGCGGCGTATGTGTTGTATGCGTGTTAACTTCAGCCGCGGGCTCTATTGAAACTGGCGCTGGCGGAGGCGTTGGCATATCAACTGAACTGCTCTGCTCTGGTACAGCAGCCTGATCGGGCTGCATAGCTGGAGTTGCCTGGGCGGCATCGGGAGTTTCCGTTGTTCCCTCAACCGGCGTTGCTGTGTGATTACTATTTTCGGGCTGCTCTGGTGGATTAGCGCGTTTACGGCGTGTTATAGGCATACGAAATCGCTCCTCAAGGGTGTAGTGTGTGTACTGTGATTGCTGGTATTACGGTATTTGCTGATGCATTATATCACAGCACCGGGAGGAAAATCTAAAGACTAACGAAAAATAGGCTCGTTGGGACAAAAACACCTGTTCACAATGAAAAGCCTTTTTGCCCCAACTTCTAATTCATTGCACCACTGCACAGAACAAAAAGCGGCCTCTATGCAAAGAAGTCCGCATTGATTTTGATGAAACGCTTCCATTCTTCAGGAACGGCGGACTCTTCAAAAATAGCAGTAACGGGACAGGCGGGTTCGCATGCGCCACAGTCAATACACTCGTCCGGGTTAATATAAAGCATCTCAGCCTCGTCAAAACCATCTTCGGCCTGCGACGGGTGAATACAATCAACAGGGCAGACATCTACACACGAAGCATCTTTTACGCCAATGCATGGCTGAGTAATTACGTAGGTCACGGTAAATTATCCTCCTCTTAGCGTGCTGTGGATGAAATATGGCACAGCAGCGAAGCATGTTTTCAGGTCTCCTTCAGTATAGTGGGTTGTGCCAGCAATGTCAATTCCTTCAGGCCATTCAGAGTCACAAAATAATGATGGTTACAAAACCATCACGTCTTTGTTAATGACGAACAAGCTGGAAATTAAGCTGATGTTTAAGGTTTCATAACCA
>Ga0070735_10005474_pt1 | contig 10528 bp, 6 predicted proteins | sample Coa_R1_FD_66443 | JGI IMG/M metagenome (GOLD analysis project Ga0070735, IMG submission 66443) | Surface soil microbial communities from Centralia Pennsylvania, which are recovering from an underground coalmine fire - Coalmine... | ecosystem: Environmental > Terrestrial > Soil > Unclassified ... | reverse complement strand
CTCCGCAGCGGTATATGGCGCTTCCGAAGGCCTGCGCACCATTCTTCTGGATGACGTGGCCATCGGCGGCCAAGCAGCCGCCTCGTCCCGCATTGAGAATTTTCTTGGATTTCCAACCGGGGTTTCCGGTGCGGACCTGGCCTTCCGCGCGGAGCTGCAGGCCATCAAGTTCGGCGCGCGCGTGGCTGTGCCCCGGCGCGCTCATAGACTTCGGCCCAGCGCTCTCGCGGGATACTATGAAGTTACTCTGGACGACGACACCCATCTGCTTGGACGCACTGTGGTGATCGCCACTGGCGCCCGCTATCGCAAGCTCGGGCTTCCCGACGAGGAGCGCTTCCAGGGCGCAGGACTCTACTATGCAGCAACGGAGCTCGAAGCACGGGCCTGCAAGGGGCAGGAGGTCATCGTAGTCGGGGGCGGCAACTCTGCAGGCCAAGCCGCCATGTTTCTCGCATCTCGTGCGTCTTATGTGCGCTTGATCCACAGGGGACGCGACCTCGCGGACAGCATGTCTCAATACCTCATCGAGCGCCTGCGCCATGCGGCAAACGTGAGCATCGAGATGCGTTCGGAAGTGCGACAGCTGGCAGGCGCAGATCGTCTTCGAACCGTCAAAATCCGCGACAGCGACGGACACGTGGTGGAACGTCCTGTCGGCGGACTCTTCATCATGATCGGCGCGGATCCCTGCACTGGATGGCTCAAAGACACCGTGCGCCTGGATGACAGCGGCTTCATCCTGACAGGAGAGGCTTGCGGCACGGACGCCCCTGTGCCGTACAACTTGTTTCAAACAAGCATGCCCGGCATTTTTGCCGTCGGCGACGTCCGTTCCGGTTCAGTGAAGAGAGTGGCTTCCGCCGTCGGCGAGGGATCTGTCGTCGTCCAAGCTGTTCACACCCGGCTTGCCTCCCTCATTGGGGCGCACATTTCTTCGCCGGCAGGGTCCGCGTGAACTCGGCCGTCCAGTTCGTCTCCCACGATCGATTGTCAAAGGAAAAAGCCTGCTCCCAGCGCGCGTGGTCACGATCCTTCTTGATCCATGAATAACGCACTTTGATGGGCCGCCCATCCTCAACGTCATCACCATAGAATTCGCCGCGCGCGCCGTCGAAGCCGCCGACCAGAGGTGACTCCAACCTGCCAACCTTGGGATCGATCCAATAGAGCACCCATTGCCGCTTCTCAACGTCGAATGAGTATACGAACAGTCCCGTCACTCCTTTTTGCGGCGATACACTCTCTTCGACCGTGACGCCCCCGGCCATATATCGAGTCGCGCAATGCACGTTCGGCGGACTGTCCTTCCATTCGTGGCTACCCACGCCGCGAGCCACTAAGCGCCGCTGGACTGTAGTCCACTCACCCACCAGGAAATCGAAGTCATCCTTGCTGCCGGTATGCGCAAGCGAATATCCCGGTAGTTCGGACACCGCCTGAGTCAAGGCTCGGGATGCGGCCGGCCCACTTGGCGGCGGCGTTTGAGCAACGGCATCGCCAGCCATTGACACCGGTACCGCGCAGATCATCAGCAGGACAAATCGGCTTGCCTTCATTGGGCTGATCCATCAGAAATGAAGGCCATAGGATGCACCTCACCCACCCACAACCGTAGGTGCCATTTATCGTTACGTGCGAAGGCCACTCACGCCAATCTTCATCGACAGAGGAAGTGCGCACCTCCTTGTGCGCTATCCTCAGGCGCGAGCTTCGAGGATCAGGTTGAATGGCGTTTGCGCGGCACGCCGGAACCTTGAGAAACCGCCATCGCGGACCACTGCGCGCAGGCGCGTCTCGCCCGCCTGAGCTCCCAGGCACAGGCCGACTTCCTGCGAGCGCGACGCGGGCGTGCAGATGAACGTCGACGCTGAGTAGTAGACCCGGCCGACGGGATTCAGGTTTTCCTCGAGTTGATCATTGGCGAAAGGCTCGACAATCATCCACGTCCCGTCCTTCTGCAACGACTCGCGCACATGAGCGGCGGCACCGACCGGATCGCCCATGTCGTGCAGGCAATCGAATACGGTCACGAGATCGTAGTTGGAGCCGGGGTAGGTTTTTGCGCTGGCAACTTCGAAGCGTACTCGATCGCCGAGCCCGGCCTTCCTGGCGGCCTCACGCGCATACGCGATCGATGGCTCGTGGTAGTCAAAGCCGATGAATGTCGATTCCGGATACGCCTGTGCCATGATGATGGTGGATGCGCCGTGTCCGCAGCCGACGTCTGCCACCTTTGCGCCGGACTTCAGCTTCGCTTCCACGCCCTCGAGGGCGGGTAGCCATTGGCTCACGAGGTTCGCGGCGTAGCCGGGCCGAAAGAATCGCTCAGTGCCGTGAAAAAGCGCGGCGTCGTGCTCGTGCCAGCCGAGCCCCGTCCCGGTCCGCAGCGCCTGTGCCATCTTCGGGATTGCCTTGAACTGCGCGACCGCAATCTGGAAGGCGCCGGGCAGAAAGGCCGGACTGCCTTCGATCGCCAGCGCGAATGCCTGTTCCTCTGTAAGGCTGAAGACCCGGGTCCTGGGGTCGTACTCGACGTAACCGCTCGCCGCCTGGGCTGACAACCACTCCGTCAGATAGCGCGTGTCAGTTCCAGTGCGCTTGGCCAGCTGTTCAGCAGTCGCCGGCCCCTCCGCGAGCCCCTTATACAGTCCGAGCTGATCGCCGACGACAACGGTCGCAGCGTGCATGACGGCACCCAAATCGCCGACGAACTTCCCGACAAATGCCTCGAGTTTTGCCTGATCGATAGCCATGATTTGCTCCCCGATACTCCGGTTGCACCGCCTTGCTGGCGGTGTGCCGGCATCTTCAGGTGCCAGACCCGACAGATGGGCGACAGATTGGCCACATCTTCAGGACTTGGTGGGAATTGCTCGGCGGAGGGCCTGCGTTTCCGAGGATGGCTCTACCCCAAGCGTCGCCGCGAGCATCTGACGGCACTGGCCATATGTCCTGAGCGCCTCGGCGTGGTGGCCGCGCTTCATCTGTACGCAGATCAGGACCCTGTAAAGCGACTCAGACGTGGCATCGAGCTCCACACCGCGGCGATAAGTAAGCTCGGCGCGCTCCGGGACACCGCGCGCCTCCCACTGCTCTCCCAGCGCCATCAGGCTGCGGAACATCTGGCTCGCCAGGCGTTGGCGCCGGCCGAGGATCCATGGCCTCTCGTCCTCTCCGGCGAGAAAATGTCCCGGATAGAGGCCGATGAGCCGCTCGCTGAGCGCCGCGAGCTCCGCATCAGACACCGCGGTCGCCCCGGCCACCACCGTCTGTGCACGGCTGATCACACGCTCAAGAGCCCAGGTGTCAAGCCAGCAGCAACCCCGGTTCAACGAGAGCCTGCCATCTTCGAGCAAAATGGCATCGTCCCGACCCAGCAGCTTCCGCAAGCGTCGCAGGGTTACTTCGAAGACGCCCGCCGCAGCGTCGCCCTCAACCTCTGGCCACAGCGCCTCGGCGAGTTGGGCAACGCCCGCCGCCTGCCCACCCTGCGCTATGATGGCTTTCAACAGCTCGAGCGGCTTTTTCGGAGCCTTGTGCTGTGAGCGCAGCGGCGCGCCACCGACGCTCAGCTCAAATCCGCCCAGTGTCCGGACTCTGATGGGCCATGGCCACACATCGATGTCTGGCGATTCCGCAGTGATCGCAAACTCAGCAATCAGTGCCCGTACGTACTCAGGCTCAATGTCCTCGAGCAGCGAGACTGCCAGCATGCGCCGAAACCCGGTTACGAGCCAACGAAACGACGCGGCCGACTGATCCTCCCTGCCGCGCGCCAGTGCCTCGGCCAACAGACCTCGGGCGCGATCCTTCTCGCCTGCTGCAAGCCGCACATAGGCCTCCACCATCAATATCAGGGGCTCGTGGTGCGCGTGCACGGTGCCCGCCGCCAGCGCGCGCGCCTGCGTCACAAGATCAAGCGCCCGCTCGTGTTGGCCAGCATCGACGAAGGCGCTGGCGATGACCGTCGGAAAGAGGACATTGAAGAACGCGCATGCGCTGTCGCGCGCCGCTTCAAGACACAAGCCCGCGTGATAGACGGCCAGCGACGGTTCCCCCAGCGCCTGATAGAGCAGTACGCGAGCGAGCTGATACTGCGCCGCCTCTCCAGGGTGAGTTGGGTCGAGTTTCGCTTCGAGCTGCTGCACCAGAACCGTGGCAGCCACCGGAGTAGGTCCCAAGAGCTGCAGCAGTGATCGGAAGAAGACGTCGAAGAAACGGAACCAGGTCATGCCGAAGTCCTGGACGATATTCCGCAGACGGTCCAGTGCCTCGAGCCCGGCATCGTACTTTCCAACGAGCGCTGCGTAGTAGCTAAAGAACACCAACCAGCCAGCGCGGCGAAACGGTGGCAACTCCGTCTCAAAGAGCGGCGCGACCTCCTTGACCAGCACCCGGGCGCTGCGCAAATCGCCGATGAAACAGAAATATTCGAGAAGCTGCGTGGCGGTGTCGGCCTTCACGGTGGGAGGCATTTCGCGAGTGAGACTGGCGCGCACCAGCTTCAACGCCGCCGGCAACCTGGGATTCCCGGGCTGGCGGAGCATCGCGGCGATCGTGAATGCCGTGTGTATGCGAAGCCGCTCGGCCTCGGAGCGGAATGTCGCATTGGCCGAGAGCGCCCGCTCCAACACCGAGATCCACCGGTCGAGGTCCACTAATGCGGACTGATCAATGTTGTGCGTCTCGATGATTCCAGTTGCGCAGAACAGCTGTCCGCGCTCATCTGCGGCACCATCCAGGGCCTCGAACGCGCGGGTCAGTGTCGCACGAGCCCTCGGCGGGTCGACCAGAATGAGGGCACTGCCAAACCACGCCATCAGCCAGGGCGTCCTTGCAACCTGCTCTTTCGGCAAAAGTGCAATCCATGCCTTCAGGGTGAGCCAGCGACCGTCCGCCACCAGTCCGCGTGCATGACTCAACACGAGAGCCGTCGCCGCATCCCAATCCTCGTTCTCGGCCCACAGTTTGAGTGCTGCCAACGGCTCCCGTGCCTCCTCCAGCCACCGCGCCGATTCCGACCGCAGCGCACGCAGGTCAGCACCGGCGAGCGCTCCCATGGCGCGGCCTCGCAGAAACTCTGCAAACAGTGAGTGGAACTGGTAGCTGATCTCCTCGCCCTCATGCCGATCGGTGAACAGCCGCTGGTGAAACAGTGCCTCCAGGAGCAACCCCGCATTTTGGTTGCCAGTCAGAGCCTGCGCAGCCGTAATGGTCACGCGCGGCAGAAAAGCGGTGCGCAGCAGCAGCGTCCGGGTGGGCGGGTCAACTACGTCGAAGACCTGTCCCGCGAAATAGTCGAACGCTCCCTTGAACGTCTCGGCGGCTCTAGCGGCCCCCACCGTCCCTGTGGCTTTAAGGTGCTCGAGCATAAACACGAGACCCGCCGCCCAGCCGCCCGAGCGGTCCTGAAGCAGATCGAGGGTAGGCTCGTCCACGCTGCGCTCAGCCATGACGATGTCGCGCGTCTCGTCCGCTGTCAGCTTGAGGTCGTCACCGCTTATCCCGCCAATGAGCCGGTTCGCCTGGGCGCGCGCCAGCGCCGCGGGTGGGTCGACGCGACTGAGCATGAGCAGCGTAATCCCATCGCGCGCCTCGCCAAGGGCGTCACGCAGGATCTCGTGGAATGGCGCGGCGGGCGGAACTTCGTGGCAGTTATCAAAAACGACGACGGCGATTGGCGGCAAGCGCGCAAAAAAGGCGCGAAAATAGCGGCGGGTGAAATTCGGCAGATCGGCGAGGTATTCCGGGCTCAGTGTCAGAAGTGCCGGAGCATGCTTGCCGGGCGCTTTCGGTGCAGCAAGCGACAAATAATGGAAGAAGGCGCCCGGATCGGCATCACCGCCATCGACGTCATACCAAATCGCGGCCAGCCGCCGCGCCCTGAGGTAGCTGGCCGCAAGCGAGGTCTTGCCTGCACCCGGGGGGCCTGTGATCCAGACTGACCCACGTTCGCGCGCGCTATCGAGCTGATGGAATAGCCGCTCACGGTCCAGAACACGGAACAGCTTGGGCCGCGTGAGCTTCGCCAGACCGACGATGGCGCTGGATCTCCCGGACACACCCCGCCCCGGATACGGTTAGCTGCCTGATGAAAGCAAACTCATCCAATGATGCCGCTGAGCCAGCAACCACGCCACCATTTCGGCGTTGTCGCAGGCCGGGTCAACGCAGGATGGGGCAGCTGTTCCCGATGGCCGCCAGAGGCGGTACGATGCCCGCAGGAGCCATAGCGAGATACCCATGACCGCTGTCCGCATCGCCGCATCCTTCACTGCCCTGGCGAGCGCGGTTATCGCTCTGTTGATCACAAAGACAGTCCGCTTCGAGATGGGACTTCTGATGCTGGTTGCGTTAGTGGGATTGCACCTCGGATTTGGAGTGCTGATTGCCGTCTATCGTTTCGTCAGCAAGCTGGAGTGAGCGGCTCATATCTCACAGCTTGCGGTAGGCGAACCGCAACCACAGCATGCGCGCATTCAGCAGGTAGAACGACTGGCTGCCGAATTCACTGGCACTCACCGGCGGGCGCCGATTCGTCAGATTGGTCCCCTCGATGGAGAGCTGGTAATGACCAGTCGCATAGCCGATAGTCGCATCGAGTCTCGTGTAGCCGCCGACCGGCGCCACGTTCTCCTCGTCGAGGTGGCGTCGACCCACGTAGGTCACGACGAGAGTTGAATTCAAGCCCTGTTGAGGCGTGTACAGTATCCCGGTCGATGCCAGATGGCGCGGCGACAGCGGCAACTGCTTACCGGCAACGTCAACATTCGAGTTCGTCTCGGCGTCGAAGAACAGGTACTGTCGAAAGCGCGCGTCGTGATATGCGTAATTCGCAGCAACCGCGAGATCGTCCCGGATTCGGAAACGCGCTTCCAACTCGCCACCCTTCAGTTGCTCTGCAGCGGCATTGGTCAGGAAGCCAGTCTCCGTGGGGACTACCACGTTGCTGAAGTCGAGGCGAAAGACCTCCGCCTGGTAGCTGAACCGATCCTCCGCAACCGCGCCCCTGAGCCCTACCTCATACATTCTGGCCGTCTCCGGCGGGAGTACTGCTGGTTGGTAGTCTGGCCCGAAATCGAGTGCCGACGGTTTGAACGCGTTGCGATAGTCCGCATACAGCACCGCCCGATCGCTCCCCGCCCGAAGCCGGTAGCTGACGCCAGCGGTCTCGGTCGCCCGAACGATGTCGCGGCGTTCACTTTGGGCGTCATACCCCTGCGTCGGCGTGAAGGGCGGGAGTGTCAGGTCACTCGCGGACTTGCTTTCGTGGGTCTCGTTGAGGCGTATTCCAGCAGTCAGATCCCAGCGGTTGGTGGGCTTCCAGTCCAGCTGCACGTATTGCCCGGCGAACCGCCGCTTGTCACTGATGTAGCCGTACTCGTTAACCGGCAGTTGTGTGGTTGGCGGCGGAACCACGGAGCCATCGAGCGGGACCGTATACGCGCTGTTGCCGTTGAGTGTCGTCTGCTTCCCGTAGCCGTAGAGCATGTCCGCTCCGACGAGCAAGGTGGCATTGCCGATCTGACTGCCAAGGTGTGTATCAAGATAGTCATCGAGGATGAGGCGATTCTGATTCTGTGTGTCGGCGGTGCCACTCAGGTCGGGATGCAGAAACGCGCGGATATCCGTGACTGAAGATCGGGAGACAGAAGCCAGCGTGCTCCAGGTTCCCCAGGCGGTCGGCCGCGAATATCCAATCGCAAGCTGGTACTTGTTTTCATCGATCGCGGCGTCCACTGGATTGAAATTGACATTGAGCGGTGTCAGCGTCGTGAGTGCCGTGCCTTGGCGATTGACGGGGCTCGGCGGCACATCGCGCACGATACTCAGGTTCGCATCGACGGTCAGCTCACCCGGACCCAGATTCAGCGCGCCGCGATACAGGAGCCGCCCATCGGAAACACCCTCCCGTTTGTCGGCGAATCCGATGCTCTCCCCATCGGCCGCAAAGGAGTGGCGATAGTCATCCCACGCCGGCAGCGTGAAGGCCGCCGAGCCGCGTATCGACCCGTGGCTGCCGAACGCCACATCGGTGGAATTCGATGCTTGCCCAGCTGGGTAGTGAAGAACATGGACGACCCCGACAAAGGAGGTTGCACCGTACATCACCGGGGCGGCGCCCTTCAGCACCTCGATACGCTCGACGTCGTTGAGACTTAGCGTCGTGATCGCAGGGTTGAAGGCCCCGCCCCACGGGACATCATCCATAACGAGCAGAAACGCATCGAACTCGTGCAGCCCCCAGAAGGCCGGTACGGCGCTCGAGGGACCAGCGTCGCCGCCAGCAGGCGCTTCGACGCCGGATACGAGACTAAGCGCCGAAGCCAGGTCCTGCGCGTCGCGCACGTGTGTCTCTTCGCCCGAGATTACCGAAATATTTGCGGGAATCTGCTCGATCGGCTCGGGGATGCGGGTCGCGGTGACCGAGATTACCTCGAGCGACTCAGCGATTGAAGCATCGGCTGTTGCAAACGCTGCCGGGGAATTGTAGATGGCGAGGAGGACAAGACCGCACGAAATGTGACGCAAGAATCGCTGCCGTTTCATTCACTGCTCCAGGTCGTCCTGGGCAATTTTACAGTTATTGCGATTTGACCCGCTGCGCGAATTGCCAGCCGATTCGGGCCAGCACCGCCGCTTTCTCGCCGAACTCGATATCGTTCGCGTGGCTGGCGAGACCCTCGCGCGCACGCTTGGCGACTCCCTGCAGAATCGCCGCCATGCGGAACTGGTTGTAAGCCAGGTAGAAGTTCCAGTCGTCACCGAGTGGTCGCTGCACGCGCCGTTGGTACATCTGCTGGTACGACTTCTCATCGGGAATGCCGAGCGCGGCAAGATCGTGTCCATGTAGGCCGCGGAACGTTCCCTGCGGCATGTGCCAGCTCATCAGGTGATAGGCAAAGTCAGCCAGCGGATGACCCAGAGTGGACAGCTCCCAATCGATCACGGCCAGGACACGCGACTCGGTCGGATGGAAGATCACGTTGTCGAGACGGTAGTCGCCGTGGACGATCGTCACCCAGTCACCGCCATCAGCGGGAATATGCCGCGGGAGCCAGTCGATGAGTTTTTCCATCTCCTCAATGCGCTCAATTTCGCTGGCGCGGTACTGTTTGGTCCAGCGATCGACCTGGCGCGCGAAATAGTTACCCGGCTTGCCATAGTCCGCGAGTCCGAGCGCAGTGTGGTCGACCTTATGCAACGCGGCGATCACGCGGTTGAGTTCCTCGTAGATCGCAGTGCGCTCGGCGCATGTCATGCCGGGTAGCGACTGGTCCCACATCACGCGGCCCTCGACACACTCCATCACGTAGAACGCACGCCCGATCACCGACTCGTCGGTGCACAGGCAATACATCCTCGCCACAGGGACTTCGCTGCCGCCGAGCGCCGACTGCACGCGAAACTCGCGCTCGATCGCATGTGCTGAGGGTAGCAGTTTCGCCTGCGGTCCAGGCTTTGCCCGCATCACGTACTTCTTCCGTGGCGTGTGCAGCACATAAGTCGGATTCGAACGGCCGCCACCGCAGCGCTCAACACGAATCGAGCCTGCAAAGCCGTCAATGTGCTCCCGTAGATACTGCGCCAGCGGGATGATGTCGAAATCGCTCCCTGCCATGGAAATGAGATTAATTGCTGCATGAGCCTGACACAAGAGAGCGAACCCGCCCCGGAGCGCGCTTTCCTTGCCAGAGCTACTTTTCAGGCGCTAGGATCTTCCGGCGATATGGAGGAGACGACTATGAATTTCTCCTACACCCCGAAAGTTGAAGCGCTGCGCACGCAGCTGACGCAATTCTTCGACACACACATCTATCCGAACGAACCGCGTTACCTGGAGGAAATCGCCGCGAACCGGCGCGCGGGCAACGCGTGGGTACACCTGGAGTTGATCGACGAACTCAAGCCGCTCGCCCGCAAAGCCGGCCTCTGGAATTTGTTCCTGCCACGATCCACGCGAGCGCCGGAAGGCTTGAGCAACCTCGAGTACGCGCCATTGTGCGAGATCATGGGCCGCGTGCCGTGGGCGCCGGAGGTGTTCAACTGTAACGCCCCGGACACAGGCAACATGGAAACGCTGGAGCGCTACGGCAGCGAAGCGCAGAAGGATCGGTGGCTCGAACCACTGCTCGCGGGCGAGATTCGCTCGGCCTTCCTGATGACCGAGCCGGCTGTCGCCTCCTCGGATGCGACGAACATCGAGTGCTCGATCCGGCGCGATGGTGATGACTACCTCATCAACGGTCGCAAGTGGTTTTCCTCCGGTGCAGGCGATCCGCGCTGTGCCGTGTACATCGTGATGGGCAAGACCGATTCGTCCGCGCCAAAGCACGTGCAGCAATCCATGGTTCTGGTGCCGGCGAACACTCCCGGCATCAAAGTCCTGCGTGAGCTACCCGTGTTTGGTTACGACGATGCACCGCACGGCCACATGGAGATTGATCTGCATGACGTGCGCGTGCCTGCCGGAAATATTCTGCTCGGCGAAGGCCGGGGCTTCGAGATCGCGCAGGGCCGGCTC
>Ga0070735_10005473_pt1 | contig 10528 bp, 11 predicted proteins | sample Coa_R1_FD_66443 | JGI IMG/M metagenome (GOLD analysis project Ga0070735, IMG submission 66443) | Surface soil microbial communities from Centralia Pennsylvania, which are recovering from an underground coalmine fire - Coalmine... | ecosystem: Environmental > Terrestrial > Soil > Unclassified ... | reverse complement strand
TCGGTAGGATTTGAGAGGGGGTGTAGCAGGGTTCGGCCGGGGGCGCTTCGCGACGTCTCAAGGGGTGTCAAGAAAAACCCGCGCGGTCTGCAACGCTTCGTTTCTAATGAGTTTCTCGGAGTTAGGCATGCAGGCGCGTAGAAGCCCTATTGAATCGCCGGCCATACTCGAACCCTACCCAGCCACAGAAAATGTCACGACGAGGCAGCTAAGCGGCATTACGCATCGCTCTGAGCCAACCGCGCCGCCTTACAACTACCCGCCGCACTGAAGTTGCCGGAATCCGGCCACACTGTCTTGGAGCCGTCGAGCCCCGTGACACTCAGTAGCGCTGAGTTCGCGGCGCGAATATGAAGAGTGAAAACCGGTAGCATACCGAGAAAGAAGCGTTGCCAACAAGCATGAATGGTCAGGTCCGAAAGAGCAGTTCAAAGTGCGGAACGCACAAGTAAGTACGAAGTACTTACTTCACCTCTACCACTGTACCAACTCTACTAAGGTCTGGGATATCGGTACGCCCGAGCTGCTGTATCGATACGCCCCGTCGGATATTCCGGTACAGCTATCCCCTTTTGTCGTGTTGCCTGACGTCACAAATAGCTGAGACTGGACGGCTTTCACGTTCAGCTCATACCAACGACTGCCGTCCCAGTCTACGCCAACCACTACCAGAGCCTCGCTGCTCGCCGAGCCGGGCAGCGGATGCGTCAGGGTCGAAAGCCCAATCTCTACGGTCGATGGCGCGAGGTGGGCTAGGCGGCCAAGTTTCCTAACGGAAAGCGTCGGACGTCGTCGCAGCGCCGACAGCTTACTGTGTCGTGGCCCCCCGTCGTAGAGACGGGCGAAAAAGGCATCCTTATCGTGAATCAATTCATTGCATTGGATGACCAAGAGTAGATGCCGCGCGGCAGGTGACGAGATCAAACTCCAGGCGCCTCCATAGATCAGTTCCGCCGGAAATTTGGTGAACTCCTCGGCGTCTGCGTAAAGCGTCGCAGATAATTGGACCGCGATTCGGATGTGTCCGCCGACGCCGCGTGTGGTTCGCACACGCGCGAGCCCGAGTCCAGCCAATCTGTCGATGGCGCGCCGCGCCGAGCCTCTGTCAATGCCAGCAAGGCGTGAGAGGTATCGTAAGGAAACAACGACTTCAGGGGTCCACGCGGGTTCAGCGAGTGCGGTCGGCCGCATGCCTTTCTTGCCGGGCCAGGTAAGTAGGCAAAGCACTGGAAGCAATGAAGTCGCGATACCCCTACCACGGCCCCGGCCAGACCCGAGCAGTTGCGCAAGCGTTCCATCCGTGAGCAGCCTAACTGGACAAGCCCAAAAGCGATTTGCGTTCCGCTCGAACTCATCCTGAGAAAAAGTGCCGCCGGCTACCGCATCCTCGTTGCCAAAGGCATCGCTTGCAGAGATCATGCGGCTCGCCCGCCCGTCGGAATTGTTGCAAGGACGAAGCGCATCTTAGAACAGGGCCGCTGAGAAGCGCACCGCACGCCGTTTCGTCGACGTGGGCAGCGAGCGGCGCGGAGTGTCGCAACTATGCCTGCGTTTCTGGCCAGGAGGTTACGTCTTGACCCTAGGTGCACCCTGTATCGGATAGAGTATATCTGTGTCGTTCGCGAATACTTCGGCGAAAGGCGCGGCTCGCGCCGGAGCCGTCGTATAGCGATGTAGGGCTGACACTTAGAACCCTTCTTGGCCCCATGACGTTCGACGCGGCTAGCGTCACATGTGTACATGGCTCGTCGGAGTCGCCTAGCGCTTCCAGCCGCCAGGCAACGCCTGCCCACCCGCCTCGATCCACTCGTCGAGCACTTGCTCGTCGACCCGCACTTGGCGCCCGAGATGCACGGCCGGAATAATTCCGCTCCTGAGCAACGCATACACTCTTGCCTGTCGAACTCCCAGTATTTCCGCGACCTCCGACGCGCTTAGAAGCCTTGTGATGCCGCGACTCCGTGTGGCGTCCATTGTGCCGATTTGGTCCAATTTCGTTTTCTCCTATTTGGGGTGTGATCCCAGAAAGTTCGCCTCCCGGCGCAACCAAAATAAGGTCGCCCTCAGTTAGACTGGCACGGACGCAGCCGACCGGACGCGAACGGCCGAAGCGGCGGGAGGGAAAAACGACGTAGAGTGCCGCAGCGCAGCGCGGGGCCGTCCAGTTCACTCCGCCTGCTTGGACGGCCACAGCATTCGCGATAACGCCATGTTGACGCGCATCCTTTCGCCGACCATCGGCATGAGATGCGGTGCAGCTCGTGCGTTGCGCCACTCCGCGTTTGTAAGACCTTGGTAGGGTCGCACCTTCCGCTGCAGATATGCAAAGAGTGCTGTTCGATAGATGAGCGGTGCGATCATGACCAACGTCGTTCCTCGTGCGCGCTTAAACGGCCGCATGGTGCTCTTGAGCACTTTGTTGCCGTGAAGGTACGCGTTACGTGCCTTGTACAAGAAGTGATAGGCAGACTGGATCGCGTTCACCTGCACCGACGCCTTCTTCCTACCTTCAGGCCAAATCAGGCGACGCGGCGCGTCGAGCTTCTTGCTGCCCCATCGGTAGGTGCCAAGGAGTCGCAGTGCCTCTGCCTGACTAACGTGCGCAGAGCGTGGGTGGGCAAGCACCTCGATAGCGCTGACCCACAGTGCGAGGTTATTCCCCCACTCATACTCTGTCGCGTTGCTCCTCATCGGGGCCGCGGCTGCGGTGTACGCGATCTCAAGCGACCGAAAGAGCGCACGGCTGAAGTGATCGTCGCGATTTTCTTGGTAGCTGCGGCACCAACGGGCAGTGAGTGCCCGAGTGAGGTAGTAATCCTGTGCTAAGTAGTTCGGCCGAAGGCGTCCCAGAGGTGACGGCGTCGCAAGAAACTTGCTTCCCGTTGCGAACAAGGACTTCGTTGCCGGTGTCATTATGATCAAGTGCCCTGCCTTCGTCTCGTAAGCCGGAAAGATGTCAAACCAGTCAGTGTAGATGAGTGCGTCGTTGTTATGTTCCGTCGCCCACGAGCGCAGCACGCTGGTCAACGCGATCGCGTTGCGAAAGCTGATCACAGCGGCACCCGTGACCGTAGCACTAGAGCGGCAGATGATCGCCGACGGCGTGTAAGCTTGATCGTTGTGCGTACGGAAACCGCTCATCAGTCGGTTGACCGCCGGTGACTGGCTTCTCGCGTCGAGCACGCGCTGATCGTCACCGTGCACAATGGCGACATCGCGAACTTCCGCACTCAGGGGCAGGTTGCTGCGTGAGGGGTCAGGAAGTGTGATGTTCGGTAAGGCTGCGAACACCTCCCACCGGCTCACGGTCCATCGCTCTCTGAGTGCGATCCGTCAATTGCGTCGCGCGGCTTGACGGCGCGAAGCTCGGCGCGGATCAGTCGCCGCGCGAACTCTGACACCGTGACGCGCTCCTCCTCGGCGACGGCCTCGACGCGCTTCTTGTCGCGCGCGGTTAGGCGGACCTGTACGACGGCGCGCGTGTTCTTCTTCATCGCTTCCCGGTGCTCATCTCCGCCTTGGCCTTATGCGTAAGTAACGTGTTGTGAATCCAGTTGGCGGTGAGGGTCACCAGCCTCTTTAGGTCGGCAAGGTCCTTGCCTTCCCACTTTCGCTCGTAGTGGGTCTCATCGTTTCTCAGCCACGCCGCTCGTTCAGCTGTCACGCGAATATTCGCATCGTTGACGCGGCCGCCAATGACGGTTCCGAGCGGCTCACGCTTGATCGCTGCATCGTTATCTGGCTTCTCTCGGATAAGGAAGTCCTTGATCAAGAACTCCAGGGCCTTGCCGTAGCCGGGACCCGCTATCTCCACCAATCCGAACTCCTCAGCCGCCTTGGCTTGGTTGTAGATGTCCACGAATCGAGGAGACACCTCTTCTACCTCGGCGGCAAATTGCTCTCGCTGGAAACGCATTGGTTCCAAGGAGGTCAAGAAAAAGTCCGTCGTGTGAAGCTGCATGCGCGCAAAGACCTCGGTCCTTGATTCATACGTGCCGATAAAGTGCCGGCGGCACTCGCGTCTTGGGCACTGAAAGATGAGCTGAGCAAAAACCTTGCGTGGTAGCTGCGCTACGCCGAACGCGGATCGAAGGACCGGTTCGACCGCGTAGTGACACATTGGGCAGTGATCCGGCAGAGCTTCGAACAGCCAGTCCTCTCGAACATCGTTAGTCGTGTTGAGTAAGGAAACGTTCATGCCGTCACTCTTCGTCGTTTGAACTGTCAAACAGCTCCAAATATTGGGCCGCTGCTTTCTTGACGCGAGAAGCACGCTTGAACGTCTGGTTTACTCCAGCCGTGCGCGGGTAGTCAATGCCTTTCCCGCCGAGTAGGTCCGCGACCGTAAGAAGTTGGAGCCGAGGGTGCTTGCCCCACGGTGAGGTGTAGAAACCAGCGCTCGCCGCCTCCTTGCGCATCGGCTTCGTCGGCTCATCGAAGGAGATCAGTGCACCAATCTCGGCCTTTTCTCGGTTACGTACGCCTTCGAGGTCGCGTAGGTAGTTCGCGTGAAGCCTTCCTGCCTTCACCGACAGAACGATCTGCTTCGTCTTCGCGCTTCCGTCATGGAAGTACAGCTTGCCGTCGATGCCGCGATCCGCGCCCTTCTTTTCTTCTGCGCGGCGGGCGCCAACCAGACCTAGTGCCCACCATTGGAACTGGTACGGGTCGCTGCGCGCAAGCTCTTCCGCGCCTTCAACCGTCGTCGGTTCGCCGATGACGTCATACTTCACGTCGTCACCGTAGGTATCGTGAAGCCGTGACTTAATCAAGCCGATTGCTAGATGCGTGATATCGATGCCAGTCCACTCCCTTCCAAGTTTCTGCGCTGCCGCTATCGTCGTCCCGCACCCGCAAAACGGGTCTAGCACGCGGTCACCCGGTTCACTGCTCGAAAGCACGATGCGTTCAAGCAACTCCGCAGGCTTTTGAGTAGGGTAGCCTAGGTCCTCGTCGCCAGAGGCAGGAGGAATGTCATCCCAAACGTCTTGCAGCGATATTCCCGGCATCTGGTCCGCGTACTGTACCAGGCGCGGCATGCCGGTTTCCCGATGTATGAGATTGCCTTCGCGTGCAAACTGGATGAGATTGGCCTTGGAGTACGCCCAGTACCGACCGTTGTACGGCTTTACGCCTCGGTACTCCCAGGATGCGTTAGGCACGTGCCACTCGTCGGCAAGGTCCGCTTGCCAGCGGTGCTTTTTCTTCCCCTGGCTAACTGGCCGTCGAACGCGCCATTCGTAATCCGTTTCACCGCCCGGTTTTGCAGCTGTCAAGTCGGTCTCTTTGTATCGTCGTCCGCGCTCGTCCACATGGCGATACTCAGATTCGAGATACTCCGGCGTGTACGGCGTGTAGAGCGTGTTCCACGTATACTCCTTCGTCTTAGAGTACAGCAAGATCACGTCGTGAATCTTTCCGCACCGACGCATACCCTGTTTCGAGTCGCTGTGCGCACTCGAACGCTTCCAAGTGATCTCGTTGAGGAAGCGTTTAGGACCAAAGACGGCGTCCAGCAGCATTTTGAGATAGTGGCTGGCCGTCGGGTCACAGTGGAGGTAAAGTGATCCGGTCGACTTGAGCACTCGGTATAGTTGCACGAGTCGCGACGCCATCATCGCAAGGTACGCGAGCAGGTCAGTCTCACCGAGCGAAAGCCGGAAGCCTTGGAGCACTTCCGACACTTTGCCGCCTGCTTCTACGACAGCTTCATATTCGGCTGCGGCGCCGCGATCCCACTGCCACGTGTCTTCAAACGCCTTAATCTGTGCAGCCGCTCGCGTGCCGTCTTGCTCAGCAAACAGCACGTTGTAATTGCGGTCTGACTTGAACGGCGGGTCGAGATAGACGAGATCAATGCTCTCGTCAGCAACGTGACGGCGTAACACGTCGAGGTTGTCGCCGTAATACAGAAAATTGTGCTTGCTCAATTAAATTCTCGACTAGATTGGCGTGAATTCACGCGGCGGGGGCAAACGCAAAACCGATCCGTGCTCAATCCAGTAGCAGCCCTAGCTACGTTCCCGACGTAGTCCCTTGCCGGTTGACGGTGCCGTTGCCCGATGAGGACGCAGGGATGCCTAACCGCATACCCAGCGTCACAAATGCGGTATCGGTAGTATGACGCGCAAAGTATATCGCGTTCCCTATAGCGCCACGAAGGAAAGTCACTCGCGGCGCCGTATGGCTATGAGCGCTTTGCCGACGTTCGGCCGCAATTGTGAGCCCTAACGCCTCGCAAGTTTCGGCAAAGCCCTGGCCCATAATGCCCAACGTGTCGTAAAGCACGCGAAACGCTGCATCGGTCGCTTGAATCGCTTGTACGATTTCGGCTGGCACGCTCGTACCGGGGCCACCCACGAACCGTGTTTCGGCTGCTCGCTCAGCCGCGAGCGCCCTGTGAAGTGCCTCGAATTCGCGCTCTGTCTTTCCCCTAACGCGGTTGTTTGTTCGGCGCTGCTCGTATTCGCCGCCCACTAGGATATTCTCTACGCGGCTCGCGGGCAGGTCGGATGTAGACAATTCTAAGTAGTTGTCGAGACAGGCTAAGGACATACAAATCGTCTCCACGGTGGCACGCGATCGTAGTGATACATCGAGCAGCGTCGACGTGCGGCGGCCTTCTGCAAAATCAAGCAGAGCAGTCAAAGCCGTGCGGATTGCGTCTTTGGAATAGGCCAGGGTTGAAGCCGGCTTATAGAGGCATTGTCCATACGGTCCTGCCTCCTCCTGGAGAGAAGCCGCGAACGCGCTGCGGATACGAATCAACAGCTCAACATGGCTACGGTCATCGAGGTCAAATTCAGTTGGCACGCGCGTGGTATATCGGACGCTCGCCTTTCCTCCTATGGGACCATATAGCTCGCGAGCGACAACATCACGAAACTCGCTCCTTAGCGCGTCTCGCATCGCGCCCCATGGCAAGTGACCAACGACCATCCATATTCGTTTACCCGCCGCCAATTCGCGCCGGCCATTTTCAATTCCTGCCTGCATCTCAGACCACGGCAGTCGGCACACTATCACCCACAAAATCCAAACGGACCCACTTACGACAGCGCCGAAAACGCTGGCTAGGAGCAACACCTTCAGATAAGCGTTCACGTATCAAGGTTGTGTAGGAACCGGTCGCGAATACGAACCGCTCGCTGTTTCGAGCCCCGTTGTCAGCAAACGAAACTCGCAAGTCGAGCAGTAAAAGAGCCGGTCATTGCTCCGATCGAAACACGCATCATTTTCATCTGACCTTCGCGGCCGACGAGCGTGCCTATCACATTAGGCTGTGACGCCGCTAACGCGAACGACGCCTATTGCATGTGTGGCGGCTGCAATCCTCTCAGCGTCTCGACAGAGGCGTTCCAGCCGAAACGCTGAAATAGTTCGCGTGCCGCAGCCACGGCAGGTGTCCGAGGGTCGGCAAGCAAGACGTCGCGATCGATCAGGACAGCGTCATACTGGTAGGAGTCTATCGCTGCAACACGCGGCGCGGAGAACGGTATTCTCGTGCTAGGCAGAGTAAGACAGCGACCTCTTAGCCGATACACGCCGAGGCGGACGACCATAGTGTCGGCACCGCCCGCGCTTAGAGCAAGCCGCGAGGCAAATTCAAAGATTTCGGTCAGTGTGCCTACGGTGTAGTCGACGCCGAGAGTCGCTTTCGGTCGTGGGTGGTCTTCCGGCCGCGTGAAGTCGTCTTGCTCGAACCAGTCCTCCCAGAATCCCAACACCTGTGCAAAATGACCGCTCTGGTAATAGCGCCATTGTTCTACATGGATGCGTTCATCCACTTGAGCTTCTACCCAGTCCTTACCGAGTTGCACGTCGTTGCGAGCGAGTACCGACGGATATGGCCAACCACGATACTCTACCGCCGTCGCCCGCATGATTCCCACCAAGTCGAGCAGCTCTTTCACGCGACGCGACAGAAAGGGCAGCGGGTGAATGCAGACCTGCCAATAGCCTCGCGACTTTGCCTTCTCTGAAGCCTCTTTCAACAGCGAATCTGTCTGTTGCTGATAATGTGTTTCGTCTGACGTCGCTTGAGCCGCGATTGGCTGAACGCTGAGTGGCCGAAGACCAGCGGCGGCCGCCGTGCCGAGAAAGCTCCGAAGGCGTTTCTCCATCGCGAGTTCGATCACTTCGCGCATCTCGGCCTGGCGCGGGACCTCGACGGACTCCGGCTTCCGCCGTGAGCGGACGTACAGCGCTCCTTCGCGCAGGCCTACTCCATCTTTCCGACATAAGACTGGTACGTCGGCAAACTCCCGCACTTGAAGGATGACGGCAGTCTTGTCATCGAGCGTGACCTGATGCACGTCGACCTCCACACTCGGCTCCGCATAGCTTGCCAACGCGTCGCGAGCATCATCGCTCTTCCACGTTCCGAGCTGCACCGACGTCAGGCCAAGGAGCGTGGCTTTCTGTGAGCGCCGTTCATCAACGCCGAGCACCACCATTCCGCCGTCGCGGCGGTTGCTCATAGCGAGTACAGCGCGGGTAACCTTGCCGAGATAAGCTTTGTCGGTGCGCGCGCCCGGACTCTTGAACTCCACATCGAATCGCTCCCAACCCGTGGCCAGAAGCTCGGCTAGCTCATCAGGGTTCATCGCGCAGGCACTTCGAGCTGTCGCTCATAGATGCAACGGGTCCTCGATCTCGCGGGAATGCCTCGCTAAAGACTGATCGAACCTGATGGGAGAATCGACGAAGGCGTTTCCGGACTCATGTAATTCTTGAGCGAATTAGCTACAATCCGAAGGGGTGAATCCATTAGGTGAGAATAGGCGCTAGCAAAGGCGTCCTCGAGTTTCTGAAGAACCGCGTCCGTTGTCTCCTTGATCAGTGGTGAAACGTCGCGCATGTCGAGGCGTTCCTTTGCTGTCCACAGGCGGTTCTTGCCCCACTTCTTCTCGTCGTCTGCCGCTCCTTCGGGTGGTACGATGCCGATGGCGTTCCCGGTAAGCATCATTGGCACGCGCGCCTCGTGCAGGATGTTGTTCCGCTGCTTGTAGTACTCGTCCAACTTCTCCGCTAGACGTGGAAGACCTATGGCTGCGCCCATTTTCTCGACCAGATCGCGAATCCTGCCAAGGTGAGCGTAGTAGCCAAAGAGCGTCTCTGACAAGTCGAGGTAAGCATCGGCTGTCAGAGACCCCGTGAGTGCATAGCCCGCTGTCAGCGAACCGATCTTTGTGTTACATCGCTCCGCGATGATAGCGCTCTCCATGGCACTGTAGGACAACTGGTTGACCTGGCCACGCATCAATTCAAGAGCGGGTGTGAGGCCCGGAACCCCGGGAAGGTCTGAACTCCCGTCATTCCCCACGAAGTGGGACCAGACCAGGCCATACGATGGCAACCGATCGCGAAGGAACGCTGCGTATTCGCGCTCAAGTGGATCGCCGTTGGATGCGAGATCATCTTGTAGAGGCATGAGGAACGGCCCTTCGGCTGAGTGCGTGCTGCTTCCGTTAGTAATCCTTCGGGTTTTTGAGGCCTAACAACCGCTGGTATTCTTCTGGTGACGGATACATCGCTTCCGCGATCTTGGTTAGGCGTTCTTTTGACTCCACAAGGGCTTGGTAAAAGTCGGGGCGTTCCACCTTAATGCGCTCCAATTCATCTCGCGTCTGTCGCATGCGTTCTTCCGTCATTGCGGGCAGCATTCCAGAAGCCCTTATCATCCGCTGGAACGGGGTCTCATCAGAATACGAAGCCTGTTGCGACGCCGTCGTTGGGCACCGTGCGGGAACGGGCACAGCGCTCGCCTTGCCGGCTTGAATCTGCGACCTGGGCGCCCTAGCACGCCGACCAGTCACACGCTCCAGGCAATGCGAGAACACGTAGCTGGCCAGCTGAGCTGCTAGTCCATTGAGTACAGAGTTCATCCTGATACACCCTGTGCGCGCCCGAGCATAGAACGCTGACGCGCGATAACTATTCTTGCCCGAGGTAGGCCGCCGAGGCCTTTTCCCCCTCGTCGTCTACGTTGATGAGCACGTGCTTGAAGTTCTCAACTGGCTGCTCCGCCTTCACAACGTCGATGCCGTTTTCTTCCAGCCAAATTGATGCTTCCACTCGATCGGTTGATTCATGTTTCCTCTCTTGTCAGCGATCACTTTGCCTTCCATCGCGAGGCGCCCCCGATCGCGACGGCTGTGGCGTACCCGGAAAGTCGCACGACGCCGCATGGCTCAATATCCGAGATCTTGGCGGCTAACGCGAGCGTCTGCAAGCCCGGTAGCGGTCCCTTGCGGGCGGCCTCGGATGGACCGCTGCTTCGGTAGGGAATGCGATAGGGAGACTCGTGGAAACAGTGCGGTACTGACGGCGCCTAAGAACAACAACCTCCTATACGACTCGTCGTATAGGAGGCTATGGCTAACTATGCCGACGCTACATTTTCGCCTTTGCAGACCGCTGCCTTACCACTTGGCTACCGCGCCGTGACTGCGACGTAAGGTATTGCCGCGGATGAAGATGAACAAGCGCCGTCACGGCGATGCCCCTCCCGCGGCCCCCACCGCCG
>Ga0070735_10005470_pt1 | contig 10530 bp, 15 predicted proteins | sample Coa_R1_FD_66443 | JGI IMG/M metagenome (GOLD analysis project Ga0070735, IMG submission 66443) | Surface soil microbial communities from Centralia Pennsylvania, which are recovering from an underground coalmine fire - Coalmine... | ecosystem: Environmental > Terrestrial > Soil > Unclassified ... | reverse complement strand
AGTGCGAGCTTCGCTATCCGTGTCGATCAGCCGGAGCTGATACCGGGCGGGCAACCCACCGGGTTGGCGCAAGTCAACCCCGGTGGCACCCGCACAGCGCCGCGAATTCCGCTGTCGAACACGACGGTCACGCGCGTGTGCGTGTGCTCCCGGACGACGACCGTTCGGGGCGAGCTACGGGGGTACACCCCGGGGCTTCGCGGCACGAGCAGGTAGCGCCCGGGCGCGAGCGCCACGCTGAAGCGGCCGGTGGCCGAGGAGTGCACCGAGTTGATCAGGGTTCCAGCTGGTTCGCTGCGGATGCCGATGGTCGCTTGATAGGGCCGCACGCACGGGTCTCCCGCCGGCTGCACCGCACACGTCGGCGCGAGCAGGACCAGACCGTCGATCCCGGAGTCGCTGACCGCCGATTGACTGGCAGCCCGGGCGCACCCAGCCGCGCCGGCCGCCAACAAGACCACAACGCCGAGGCTCAGATAACTACGACACCAACCCATGAGCAGCTCACCCAATAAAACTACGAGCGCGCACACGATCCATCACGTCGCCACCCCGTTCGCAGGGAGCGCCGCTCGGCGCGCGCCCGCGACTCCTCTGGAGGTGCGCCCGCGGAAACCAGTCCCACCCGGGCTCGCCCTTCCCGCTTTAGGCCGCGACAGACCTCTCGCGATCGTTTGCGGAAAGACCTGGGTGGCGGGGACCAGAACCGTTGAGCCGTCCGATCACGTCCAGCGCCATTACCGCTCAGTTCACCGGGTTCACGCTCAGCCGGACAGCATCCAGCCATGCTGCCTGCGCCAGACAGTCGGCAATCAGCCCCTCAAGCCCTGCGCTGGCGTGAGCGCATTCCTGCTCAAGCCCGCGCTCGACGAGCACGGCTATGACCGTGATCGCCTGAGGGTTCACGGTCCTCGTGGTGCTCGCCAGGGGTCTCATCGGGCTCGCCGGGGTCGGTGCGGACGGTGTTGAACGATTGCCAGGTGATCCGCAGGATCACGACAGTCACGGCCAGGCCGATGATGGGGTCGGCGATCTTCAGTCCCAGCGCGACGATCGCGGCGCTGAGGACGACCGCCAGGCTGACCAGCCCGTCGGTCCGGGCGTGGTAGCCGTCGGCGACCAGCGCCGGGCTCTGCAGCCGCTTCCCCGCGCGTAGCCGGATGAACGCCGCGGTCTCGTTGCCGATGAATCCGATCGCGCCGGCGGCGGCGAGCACCCACAGATGTGAGAGCGCGTGCGGGTTGATCAGCCGGTTGATCGATTCGACCATCGCGACGCACGCGCTGACGAAGATCGTCGCGACGACGAAGTAGCCGGCACGCTTCTCAGCCACGAACGAGCGCAGCAGGAACGCGATCCCGAGCGGGACCGCGGTCAGCGCGTCACCGAAGTTGTGGATCAGGTCGGCGAGCAACGCCACGCTCCCCGTCAGCACGAACACGACGGCCTGCGCGGCCGACGTGAGGAGCAGCACCACCAGGCTCAGCGAGACCGCGCGCAGTCCGGCCTTTGAGCGTTTGATCGACGCGCTGATCAGCCCGTGGCTGTGGCCGTGGCCGTGGCCGTGGCCGCCGTCGTGGCCGTGGCCGCCGTCGTGGCCGTGGCCGCCGTCGTGAGAGTGTCCGGTGTCATGGGCGTGCGTGCTCATGCCGTGAGTGACTCCTGGGCGAGGGATTGGCGGTCGCCCATGCGGACGTGCTCGACATGGAACACCGCCTGGTCGAGCAGCTCAGCGACGTGCGAGTCGTGCAGGCCGTAGATCACCTGCTTGCCGCGGCGCTCACCGACCACGAGGCCGAGATGCCGCAGTTGCCGCAACTGGTGCGAGACCGCTGAGGGTTCCATCGAGACCGCCTCGGCGAGCTCCCCAACCGAGAACGGCCCGTCCTTCAAGCGCGACAGGATCCACACCCGACTTGGTGACGCGAGGACCTGCATCCGCTCGGCGACTGCCCGCGCGAGCGCGCCGTCCATCTCGACGGCCGTTGTTTCTCCATGCGCGCCGTGACTCATCTGAATAGATGATAGTTGGTTCAGATGTTCCGGCGATGTGGCGGATCGGCAGCCTCGGCGCCGGGGGTGGCTCCGGCCGCCGCGGCACGGATCCTGCACAGCCGTGGATCGGGGTCCGGGTTCTGCGAGCGCCCGTGTCAGGCGGCGGTCCTGAGCGCCTCGAGCTGGTGGGCTTGATGCTTGAGCAGGCCGGCGAGGACCTGCGCGAGGGTGCGTTGCCCGTCGCAGAACCGGAAGCTGTCCTTCGGCGGGACCGCGTCCAGCTGGCTGTCGGTGAACTCAGCGATTCGGCCGAGCGCGTTGCGAGAGGCATTGAGCTGCTCGACCACCGCGTCGACGTCGACGTTGTCTGCGCGGTAGCCGTTGTCGTGCTGAGTAGCGCCGTGCTCGTGGTCGGCGTGGTTTTGAGGTCCGTGGCCGAGCGCGCGGAGGAATCTGGGGATGCGATGCCCGTCGTGCGCGGCTGACATCCGGTCGCTGGTCTGCGCGAAGTCGGCGATCCGCTTGTAGTTGTCGGCCGTGTGCTGCGCGGCCGCGCCGATTGTTCCGTCGCCGAGCTTCTCCCGGCCGGGGCACGGCCGCCGGAGCGCGGTCTGATCGAGCCTTGCCAGTAGATCGATCAGTTCGGCGATCTGCCTCTCGACGGTGGCCGAGAGCTCCTGTCCGCGTTCGGTCATCGGATTCCCTCCAGAATCAGCGTCAGTGGTGGGCATGGGCGGCGTGCTCGTGATCGACCGTTGCGTTCCCGCTCAGGTACTCCTCCGGGTCGGCTTCGAACGCATGCAGGCAATGGTTCGAGCAGAAGTAGTAAGTCCGCCCGCCGAACTCCTTCGTCACGGCCTTCTCGCGGTCGACCTTCATCCCGCACACCGGGTCGGTCGCCCCGCGCTGGACGGTGAGCCAGAACAGGCCGGCGAACATCGCGACGCCGAGTAGGTTGAGCGCGAGCTTGTAGTCGACGTGGATCGCGGTGAAGATGTCGGCGCGTGTCGGGCGCGGTCCGGTGGGGATCAGCCGGAGCGCGCTGAAGATCCCGTTGACGATCAGCGCGGCGATCACCATCGTCACGAACATCAGCCCGGTGATCCGCACTGTGAAGCGCATGCCGTAGTACTTGCGGTAGATCGCGAGGATCGGCAGCACGATCAGGTCGGCGAACAGGAACGCGAGGACGCCGGCGAAGGAAATCCCGCCGGACCACAGCACGGCGGCGAGCGGGACGTTCCCGACCGAGCAGACGAAGCTCAGCACCGCGATGATCGGCCCGATGATCACGTTCTCGATCGTCGGCAGCGGCGCCGGGGCACTGTGGAGGAACAGGTGCTCGAAGAAGCCGTTGCCGAACTGCGCGATGAACCCGGCGAGCAGGAACCCGATCGTGATCTCCTTCCACAGCATCTGCCAATCGCCGCGGAAGTTGTGCGCGACGTCCGACCACGCTCGCGCCGAGGTGAGCCGCTGGCGCCAGGCGAGCTGCTCGCCTGCCATGTGATGCTGGTGGCCGGTGTCCGCTTCCTGTGCGTGCTCGCGGGCCTGCGCCTCGAGATTGCGGCTGACGAACAGACGCAGCATTGCCGTCATCAGAATGATCATGACGATCCCGCCCACGTACTCGGCGATCGTGAACTGCCAGCCGATCAGCACCCACAACACCAGGCCGAGCTCCCACACGAGGTTCGTCGAGGCGAACTGGAACGCCAGCGCCGAGGCCGCCGAGGCGCCCTTCTGGAACAGCGACTTGCCGATCGCGATCGCCGCGTAGGAGCACGACGACGACGCGGCGCCGAGACCCGTGGCCCAGCCGACCGGACGCGGCCCGGAGCCGCTCATCAGCCCCTCGATCCGCTCGCGCGGGACCCACGCCTGCACGATCGCTGAGATCGCGAACCCGACCACGAGCGCCCACCACACCTCCCACGCCATCAGGAACGAGTCCCGCAGGCCGTGCCAAATCACATCCAGAACATCCATTGGGACTCACCATAGCATATACCCCTAGGGGGTAAGGGTAAACGTGCTAGGATTGGCAGCATGGCAGAGACTCAGACCCCCACGAGGGGCTATACCGCCACCAAGGACCAACTGCTCGCCCGGCTCAAGCGGATCGAAGGGCAAATACGCGGGATCGAGGGGATGGTCTCCGATGACCGGTACTGCATCGACATCCTCACGCAGATCAGCGCCGCCCAAGCCGCCCTCGACAAGGTCGCGCTCGGACTGCTCGACGGGCACGCCCACACGTGCGTGATCGGCGCCGCACCCGACCAGCGGGACGCGCGGACCGAAGAGATGATGGCCGCCGTCGGACGCCTCCTCAAGCGCGGCTGATCAATCGGCCGGCGCCGGCTACTCGTCGCCAGTCCTCACGCCGCGACTGCGGCGACCGATCTCACCCACAGTCCGGTCCCAACATACCCCCCGTAGGTATGTTCCCACAGATCTGGTGCGCGTAAGCGCGGATGGCGGGCCGCGCCGTTCGCCGTAGCGTGAAAAGGCCAGAGGGCACCGTTCCTCCATCACAAACAGCGATCGAGGTCAGCGTGAACCTGCTGCACACCAATCACAGATGGCCGGCTTGGGCCGCAACGGAGGTGAGCACCGATGATGTACTGGGGCAATCACATGGGCGCCGGCGACTGGATCTTCTCGATCCTCGGCACGTTGATCATCCTCGCGCTGATCGTCGGCCTGATCGTCTGGCTCGTCTCTCCAGGCAGCCGTAGCGAGACCGGTCCGACCGCCTCGCGCGAATCGGCCGGCGAGATCCTCGACCGACGACTCGCCAGCGGCGAACTTACAGTCGACCAATACAGGCAGCTCCGCGCCGCGCTCGACGACTCAGCCCGCACCCCCGACGCACGACCGCCGCGCGATCCTGCTGGCGTCGCAGGCTAACGCGGGTGTGTGCCCTGGCGGCCCGAGCGTCAGATGGACCACATGCCTCGAAACCCCGGGAGGCCCGACCACGGTCGAGTGGAGCTGCTGGGACCTGCTTCGTTGTGATGGCGGGCTGTCTGTCGGGGGGTTGGCCTGGGACGCTCGCTTCGCCTGCCAGCCCGCATCGCCGCGAGATGCGATCGCGGCTGGCGAAGGTCCGGTAGCGCGGTTCCGCAAGAATGCGCGTCTGTTGTCGGTTGAGGAGAACAAGCTGTTGGTGCGCCGCCTGGTCGAGGAGGCGGTGGCGCGACGGAACCTCGATGTGCTTGATGAGCTCGCAGCCGGCGAGTTCGCTGAGGTCGCGAAGCGTTGGGTTCGCCCCTTCCAGAGCGCGTTTCCGGATTTCGAGATGGAGATCGTCGAGCTGATCGCTGAGGGCGAAAAGGTGGTCGCTCATTTCAAGTGTTCGGGCACGCATCGGGGGGAGTGGCTTGGTGTGCCCGCGACTGGGAGGCGCTTTGTCGGCGTGGATGAGATCTACATCTTTGACGTCAGGAACGGCCGTCTGGTTGATGCGCTCGGGGTCGAGGACAACCTGGCCAGGCTGCGCGATCTCGGAATCGGACTGGTGATCGACCGGGATGGCTAGGTGACCCTCGGTGGCGGCGCGGCCGGTCTCTGCCCGGTCGGGCGGCGCGGGAGCGACAGCTTGGAGCGGGGCGCTCACGTGGGTAGCCTTGCTCTTCGACCCAGGTTGAAGTCGAACGCGAACCGCGGAGAAATGAGCGAGGCATTGCCACTGTTGGCGATTGGGGAGGTTGCGCAACGAGCTGGGATGAGTGCGTCGCGGATCCGCTACTACGAGGCCCGCGGACTGCTGCCGGAGCCCGAGCGGGCAGCGGGGAAGCGTCGCTATGGGCAAGACGTGTTGCGGCGCCTAGCGATCATCGACGCGGCGCAGCGGGTTGGGTTCACGCTTGAGGAGATCCGCCACCTGCTCGGCTCGCGCGACGAGGTCGCGCATGAGCGCTTGCGTCAGCTTGCGCTGCTGAAGCTGCCCCAGCTCGATGACCTGATCGCCCGCGCAACCTCGGTGCGACGGGTTCTGAAGATGTGCAGCCGCTGTGATTGCGAATCGATTGATGTGTGCCGCATGTTCGACGAGCGCGTCCTCGCACTCCCAGGGCACGCCGCCGCGCCCGCAACGTCTTGGCCGCCGCGGGGCGCGACAGGAGCGAGTTGACTTCAACCCGGGTTGAAGTGCAACAGTTCGGCTGGTGGACCGAGTCGACCCAGGCAGGAGAAGCAGCCGATGACGTATGTGATCGCGGAGCCGTGCATCGGAACCAAGGACCTCTCGTGCGTAGAGGTATGTCCGGTCGACTGCATTCACCCGACGCAGGACGAGGCGGATTTTGATGACGAGCCGCAGCTGTACATCGATCCCGAGGAGTGCATCGACTGCGACGCGTGCGTGGAGGCGTGCCCGGTGGACGCGTGCTTCGCCGAGGACCAGGTCCCGGATGAGTGGCAGTCCTACATCCAGCGCAACGCCGCCTACTACCAGCGACGCGGTTAGGGCCGATCGCGGCCCCGCGGATCGTGAGCGCCCTTCAGAGGCAGCTTCGCCATGTTGCGGGCTGCCTGATCGCGGCCAGCGCCATGACCGGGCTGGTGGCGATCGGGGTGCGTGCCGGCTGGGGCGGAGCGACGGCTCGGGCACTCGAGGGAGCCGCCTTGTTCCTCGCGGCGTCGGCGTACGTGGCTCACGTGCTCGCGCATCACGAGACCTTCCGCCAGACACTGACCCGGTCGATCCTGGTGAGCGCATTCGCGCTCTGGGGGATCGTGCAGATCGCGCCGGGGCTTCCCGGGAACGCCGTGCTCAACGATGTCGTGATCGTGCTGTTCGTGGTCGACCTGGCGATCATCGTCAGTCCGTGGCTCTGAGGGGACGCAGACGATGAGCGGCGTGCTTGATCGTCGGTCGCGGCCGGTGCGGGATCTGCGGATATCGGTGACCGACCGCTGCAACTTCCGCTGCACCTATTGCATGCCGAAGGAGATCTTCGGCCGCGACTTCGCGTTCCTTCCCCGCGCCGAACTGCTGACCTTCGAGGAGATCACGCGACTGGCCCGGGCATTCGCACGCGAAGGCGTGAGCAAGATCCGCCTCACCGGGGGCGAGCCGCTTCTGCGCCGCGACCTCGAACGCCTGATCGAGATGCTGGCGAGGATCGAGGGAATCTCCGACGTCGCGCTCACCACCAACGGCTCGGCGCTCGCCACCAAGGCGAAGGCGCTCAAGGACGCCGGACTGACGCGTGTGAGCGTGAGCCTGGACGCGCTCGACGACACCACGTTCGCGGCCATGAACGATGTGCACTTCCCCGTGGCCCGGGTGCTCGCCGGGCTCGAGGCCGCCGCGTCCATCGGGCTGGCGCCGGTGAAGGTCAACATGGTGGTGAAGCGCGCCGTGAACGATCACTGCATCCTCGAGATGGCCGAGCACTTCCGCGGCAGCGGGCACATCCTCAGGTTCATCGAGTACATGGACGTCGGCGCGACCAACGGCTGGCGGATGGACGACGTCGTCCCCACGGCGGAGATCGTGGCGAGGATCCACCGGCGCTGGCCGCTTCTACCCCTCGAGGCGAACTATGCGGGTGAGGTCGCGACCCGCTACCGCTACCAGGACGGCGGCGGCGAGATCGGGCTGATCGCCTCGGTCACGCAACCGTTTTGCGGGGCGTGCAGCCGCGCGCGTCTATCGGCCGACGGCAAGCTCTACACCTGCCTGTTCGCCACCAGCGGCCACGACCTGCGCGCCCTGCTGCGCGCCGGTGCCAGCGACGAGCAGCTCCAAGCCCGGTTGCGGTCGATCTGGACACAGCGAGCCGACCGCTACTCAGAGATCCGCCAAGCCAACACAAGCCAGCGCACCAGGATCGAGATGTCCTACATCGGCGGCTGAGAGGCAGTCGCCGTCAGCGAGCGAGCCTCCCATCATGCCCGTGAGGCTACCCCGCTGCCGCGATCATGGATCGACACCCACCCGGCCGATCGGGGCGCCCGCTTGCCGGGAGCGCGAGTCCCGGGCTGGCGAGTCATTAGGGCGGCGACCCGATCGAACGGTCGAGCCGATCGGCGAGAAAGCGCATTGCTGCGACCGTGCTCGCGAGAAACTCGGCCTCATCCCCCGCCTCCTCGAGCGAACGGGCCAGCTCCTCCGCTTCGGCCTGGGTGATCGGCAGCGCCTTCTGCTCACGAACCGCGCGCGCGAGCGTTGCAGCGTCGAGCTCAATCACAGCAGCGCTCCTTTCCAGACACGTAGCAGGTAACAAGGCACAAACGGGTTCGCCCAACGGAAAGGACGCCGTCATCACAGCGAACCTTCCGCCGCCGAAGCCCGCCTCGCGAGGCCGTCGGTTCGCCCCTTGGCGGCTTCGCTCCATGCGGTTGCTGTCAGTCCCCGGAGGGCCCCGGTGCCTATCAAAGCAGCAGTGTGGCAGTCTGACGTCAGCGCGCAGTTCGGCTTGCGGATCCTTTGCGCAGTACAGCCGTGCGCCACGCACGGCAAGGCCTCTGAGTGCGTGGCGGAGCAGGCGTCTGCCCATTCACCGGCACGGCCGCTGCTGGCACGCGAAAGCCGAAGCGCTGGTCGGCGACCTCGATGGAGCGTTGGCTGCCGGCGAGCGCCGGATAGCACTCGTGGGTGCGATGGTCAGTCGCATGCGCTGAAAGAGGTCGAGACTGACGGCCGTAAGCGCGTATTGGCCCGTAACACGCTGCTCGGAGGCGGGACGAGATCGGCCGTCACGAATCGGGCTCAAAAGCGGATGTTGGTCGCGCTCGGGTTCAGGGCGCCGTTAGCGAGAGCCGCCAGGTCATTTTTGGTGATCAGCGTGTGGGTTGCGATATTCCCCGACCGCCATGCAGAAGACCGCGGTAGGACACGACACCCCGTTCAGCTCATTGTCCTGCGCGCCGAGGTTCGGGCTCCCCAGCACACTCCAGCTCAGCGACTGCGCGCTCGCGATCACAGGGCTGGCGAGCAGGACAAGCCCGGCCGGCCAGACGCCCAGCAAAAGACGCAACCAAAGCACCCCGGAAGACCTACTCGCGCCCACGATTCATCCCTTCTCCACCCAAACGGCGGGCAGCCTAGTCGCCGTAGAGGCCCGTAGTCAAGATCTGAAATGCACGTCGGGCAGCCGCGATAGGTCGCTCTCGGCGCCGCGGAGTCTGCGACCCGGATCCGCTATGACCCGCGCTCAGCGAGGAGGTCCCTGAACCTACACAGGTTGAAGCCGTGCCGGCTCGGGGATGCGCCATGTTCAGCTGTCGGCACCAGAATCGCTGCTCCGCAGGCGCCGGGCACCGCCATGCCAGTCGAGACACATGACCGTCGCGTCGTCTCTGAGTCGGCCCGCAGTGGCCTTGACGACTGCTCGGATGAGATGCTGCACAGCTTCGCGCGGGTGCATCTCCGCGCCCTGAGCGACCAGCGCCTTGATGTCGATGTCGGGGCCGTTTCGCTCCACCATACCGTCGGTGAGGAACACCACTCGGTCGCCGGGGACCAGCGGCAACGGCTGCACTTGATAGGCGTGCTCGCCCAGCCCGAAAGGGAGATCGGGCTTGAGGTCGATGTAGCTGACATGCCCAGCGCGCACTCGTAGCGGGGGTTGGTGGCCAGCGTTGACGATCTCTGCTGCTCCGGTTCGCAGGTCAACCCGGACGAGTTGCCCGGTGACGTACTCGCAGTCGTGGAAGTGCTCGGCCAACCCCGCGCTGGCCCGTCCCGCCTGCTCGGCAACCTCGAGGCCGGCGCGCCTGCCATTGCGAAGCGCACCGACCAGCACGGTGGCCAGGATCGCGGAGTCGAGTGCGTGACCCACCGCATCGGTCATCGATAGGTGGAGGGTGTCGCGCTCGAGGGAGAAGTCGAATGTGTCGCCGGCGATTTCCCCCGCCGGCTCAAGCCAGGCGGCCAGCGCGAACTGAGCCGCCTCGCAGGTATAGCTCGCCGGCAGCAGCCGATGCTGGATCTCGGCGGCAAGCGAAAGCGGGACGGAGCGCTGTCCCCACTCGAACAGGTCGGTGAACCGGCGGTTGGCGATGACGACATACGCCAGCGCATGGGCGGCCAGCGCAACATCGGCCGCGGCCTGCTCGTCGGGTTCGTGATCGAGGAGGAGTTCCAGGATGCCGATCGCTTCCCCGCGATTCGTCACCGGCGCAAGCACCCGCCATGCGCCGGCCTCCTCGTCCACGCGGACGGCTTGAGCGGCGAGCGCGCGACCATGGGCACTCCCCTCGAGGGGGACCCGTTCAGCAATCTCTCTCCCCAGGCCGCTCCTCAGCACCCTCGCGGTGTGACTGAGCCTGATCACGGCGCCGCCGCCGAAGTCCGCGATGAGGAAGGCCACCTCCGAGGCGTCCAATGTCTGCGCGAGGACCTCGCCCACGACATCGGCGGCCGCAACCGGCGGCGCGTCCTCGACCGCCGCGAGCAAGCCGCCTAAATCCAGCCGGGGTCTACCTGACCATCCATCGACCCAGGCTACGCCACCGCACGAGCCGCCACACGCACCCCGGCACGACGCAGCACCCGACCCTGGCACTGACGCACGGGCC
>Ga0070735_10005469_pt1 | contig 10531 bp, 7 predicted proteins | sample Coa_R1_FD_66443 | JGI IMG/M metagenome (GOLD analysis project Ga0070735, IMG submission 66443) | Surface soil microbial communities from Centralia Pennsylvania, which are recovering from an underground coalmine fire - Coalmine... | ecosystem: Environmental > Terrestrial > Soil > Unclassified ... | reverse complement strand
CCCACTGGCCGAACTCATCGCGGAACGAGAACACCCGCTCTTTGGCCCGCGCCTTCTCCTCGTCCCGCCGCGCGCCGCCGAACAGCGCATCGAACCGGTGCTCCTCGATCGCGTCCAGCAGCGTGGTGATCTGCAGCCGGTTCCGGCTGGCGTGCCGCCCGGTCTCCTCTTGCACGCGTCCGGTGTCGATCGACTCCTGGACGCTCGCGACGACCAGTCTGACGCCCAGCTCGGTGCTGCGCTGGTCGCGGAACTCGATGACCTCGGGGAAGTTGTGCCCGGTGTCCACGTGCATCACCGGGAACGGAATCCGGGCCGGCCAGAATGCCTTCTCCGCGAGGGCCAGCATGACGATCGAGTCCTTGCCGCCGGAGAACAGCAGCACCGGCCGCTCGAACTCGGCCGCGACCTCGCGCATGATGTGGATGGCCTCGGCTTCGAGCACGTCAAGCTGAGACAGCTGGTAATCAAGAGGCATGCGTGACCTCACGGATCTCTCGGAGCAGGTCTTCCGCCAGAGCGGGGTGACACACCAGGATATCTTCCTGGCGTAGCTGGGCCTGGTTGTAGTTCAACTGCGCCCCATCGATCCTGGATGCGTGGAGGCCGTGCCATTTCGCGACGACCACCGGGGCGGCCGTGTCCCACTCGTAGAACCCGCCCGCGTGAATGTAGGCGTCCGCTTCTCCCAGCAGCACCGCCGCCACCTTGGCCCCCGCCGACCCCAGCGGCACTGCCTCAACCGCCATATCCCGAACGAACCGTGGTGCACGGCTCCGGCTCACCACCACCCGTGGCGGCGTGCCGTTGGTCCGGTCGGATGGTTGTGGCAACCAGCCGGTTATAGGCGGCTGGTTGCCACAACCATCCGACGTACTCAGCACCACGCCGCGGGCGGGAAGCGCCACCGCACCGGCCGTCAGGCCCTTGTCCCGCTCCCAGAGCGCCACGTGGACGGCCCAGTCGGTCCGCGGAATGTCGCCGAACTCGTTAGTGCCGTCCAGCGGATCGACGATCCACACGCGGTCCGCGGTCAGCCGGGATGGGTCATCCGCTGCCTCCTCGGACAGCACGTGGTCACCAGGGCGGCGTTTCGCCAGCTCAGCGACAAGGAACTCATGCGACAGCCGGTCCCCCGCCTTCCGCAGCACGTCCGGGTCCCCGCCACGAGCGCGCAAGTCCAGCAGCAGGTTCCCCGCCCGTTCGGCCAGCTCCCGCGCCAGCTCGTGGTCGTCCAGTGTCGTCAACTCATATCCTCCGCGTTGTGCCGCCAGTCATAGCGTCCTCGGGGCCGGCTTGATTCCATCACAGCCGTCGGGACCACCCACGGTGGGACGGAGTAGCCGCCCTGACGACCTAGCGGGCGGGGTCGGGGTGGTACTGGTTCTGGGTTGAGTCGAGGCCGTGGATGATCAGGGCCTCGGTGGCGTCGGCGGCACGATCCAGGTAGAACGCCAGGTCCTTGCGCTCGACGGCGGAGAAGTCGCGCAGAACGAAGTCGGCCGGATCCATCCGGCCGGGCGGGCGGCCGATGCCGAACCTGACTCGGTAATAGTCGCGGGTGCCGAGCGTCTGGGTGATCGAGCGCAGCCCGTTGTGGCCGTTGTCGCCGCCGCCCAGCTTGAGCCGCACCGAGCCGAACGAGACGTCCAGTTCGTCGTGCACGACGACGATGCGATCGGGCGGGATGCGGTAGAACGCGGCCAGCCCGGCAACCGGCCTGCCGGACAGGTTCATATACGAACGCGGCACCGCCAGCGTGACCGGGGTCTCACCGACGCGGCCCTCGGCTATGTCGTTACCCGAGCGGTGCGCCTTGAAGCGGCTGCTGAACCGGGCAGCCAGCAGCGCGACGACCATGGCACCCGCGTTGTGCCGGTTGCCCGCGTACTCCGGGCCGGGATTGCCCAGCCCGGCGACAATCCACCGTTGGGTGGTCAGCCGGCTTACTCCTCGCTGCTCGAGTCGGCTGCGGCGGCAACCGGCGCGGGAACCGCCGCGCCCTCGCCCTCGGCGGCCTCGGGCAGTTCCTCTGCCTGCGGCGCTATCACGTGCAGAACGAGCGTGTCCGCATCGACCTGCAGCGTGACACCGCGCGGCAGCGTGAGGTCGCCGGCGTGCACCGCGGTGCCGATCTCCATGCCCGCGATGTCGATCTCGATGGACTGCGGGATGTGCGTAGCCTCGGCCTCGACGGTGATCTGCACGAGCTGCTGGTCCAGCACGCCACCGGACATGATCTCGCCGGTGGTCACGACCGGAACGTCGACAGTGACCTTCTCGCCCTGCCGGACCAGCACCAGGTCCACATGCTCGATGAAGCCCTTGACCGCGTTACGCTGCACCGCCTTCGGCAGGGCCAGCTCGGCGCCGTTCTTGAGGCCCTCCAGACGGATCAGCACGTTCGACGTCTTGAGCGCGAGCATGATGTCGTGCCCAGGAAGGCTCAGGTGACGGGTGTCCGTGCCGTGGCCGTACAGCACGGCTGGCACCAGGCCAGCCCGGCGCGCCCGGCGAGCGGCACCCTTGCCGAACTCGTCGCGGATCTCAGCGGCGATCTTTACCTCAGGCACGGTTCAGTCTCCTCAAGCGATTACATGCAAAGCGCGCTCAGCAGTGTAGCCGAAACTAACAGCCCACGCGGAAGCGGAGTGCCGCTCTCCGTTTCCGCGCGCTCTGGCGAGCTATGGCTGCTGCATCTCGTCTGGCTCTATCCCGCCTTGTTCTTCGTCGTCCTCGCCGAGACCCTCGTCCTCTTCCGGTCCGGCTTCGCTCGCATAGATCTCCTCAAGAAGGTCGTCGTCCGCGAGTGCTGCGTAACCCATATCGGTCCTCTCGGGTCAGTCCTGGCCGTGCGGGTCAGGACGGGTGGATAAGGAGCAACCGTCCAGCATCGTATCGACACGAAGGGTCAGCACGCGCGTACATTGACCTATTGGGCGTCACCGGAGAGGTCCGCCAGCTCGGCCCGGACCGCGTCCGCCTGCTCGGTGTCACCGAGCTGGTGGTAGATCGCGGCAGAGTGAGCCAGCGACTCGCTCGCTCGGTCGATGCGTCCGGCTTTCGCGTGCGCCCGGCCGAGATACCGAAGCGTGACCGCCTGTCGCTGACGGTTGCCCGAACTCTGATGGCTGGCCAGCGCCTCATGATAGGAGTCCACCGCCTCCGATTCGCGGCCTAGCGCCATGTAGCAGCGGCCGCGAGCGTGTGCGGCGAACCCGAGCCCATCCGGGTCTTTCACCTCAGCGAACACCTCATGGGCCTCGTGAAGCCAGGGAAGCGCCTCCCTCGGGCGATCGAGGCCGAGCAGGGCGTCGCCGAGGTTGACAAGGACGACGGCCTCGCCATAGCGGTGGCCGATCTCGCGATTCAGCTCAAGGGCACGGTGCAGCATGCTGACGCCCTCTTCGCGCCGGCCAAGCCGGGCGAGGTGATCGGCGAGGTTATTCGCAGACTGCGCCTCCCCTCGCCTGTCGCCGAGCTCGCGCCGCAGCGCCATCGCCTGCTCCAGATGCCGCACCGCTTCGTGACCATCAGTGAAACCGAGAATCGCACCGAGGTTGTTCAGGATCCACGCCTCGCCAAGCCGATTTCCCGCCGCCCGTGCGCTGTTCAGCGCTATCTGATGCGTGGCGATGGAGTCCGCCCAGTTGTCCCGGCTGTGGAATAGCATCCACAGGGGCGGGGGAATGCGCCAGGCGATGTCATGCAAGCCTTGGTTGGCGGCGTGCCTGGTCACGGCTACGACGTTGTACCGCTCGCTGTCGTACCAGGCCAGCGCGTCTTCCGGACCGGTGAAGCTGAGCGCGGCCTGAGCCGGCGGACCCGCGGGCTCGATCGCGATGTTGTAGCGATTCGGGGCGACCGCCGTGCCCGCCGCGTCAGCGGTGTGCAGGTACCAGGTCAAGAGGCGGACTACGGCGGCGGACCGGTCCTGCTCGGGGACGTTGGCGAGCGCCCGCTCAGCGGCGTAGACGCGGAGCAGGTCATGGAACTTGTACCGGTCCGGTGCCACGCACTCCAGCAGGTTGGCGTCCACCAGCAGCTCCAGCGCGTCCGTGGCGTCATCGTAGGAGGAGCCGAACAGCGCCGCCGCGGCGGCACACGAGATCGTCGGGCCCTGCCACAAGCCCAGCAAGCAGAACGCACGTGCCGGAGCGACCCCCCGCTTGCGCGAGGGCAGCGTCGCGAAGCTGACCTCGAAGCTGGCACGGACCGCCAGGTCACCGACCGCCAGCTCATCCAGCCTCCGGTGCTCATCACGCAGCCGGTTCGCCATCGTCCTGATCGTCCAGCTCGGCCGGGTCGCCAGCCGCGCCGCGCAGATCCGGATCGCCAGCGGCAGGCCGCCGCACGCATCCAGCAGCTCCGCGGTCGCCTCCGGCTCGGTCGCCGCGCGCTTGTCCCCCACTACCCTCGTGAACAGGGTCAGCGCCTCCGCATCATCCAGCACGTGCAGGTCGACCAGACGGATCGAGGCCAGATCAGGCATCCTGCTCCGCGTCGTGATCAGCACCGCGCACGACGCCGAACCCGGCAGCAGCGACCGCACCTGCGCCGCGTCCCGCGCGTTGTCCAGCACGATCAGCACCTGCCGGCCCGCCAGCGCCGTCCGGAACCGGGCCGCCCGCTCCGCCTCGTCCACCGGGATATCCCGGCCGTCGATCCCCAGATCACGCAGGAACCGGCCCAGCACGTCCCCAGGCGGAAGCGGATCCTGCGTAGCACCCAGCAGGTCCACATACAGCTGGCCGTCCGGGAACTGCGACCGGACACGATGGGCGGCATGAATCGCCAGGGACGTTTTGCCCAGACCGCCATAGCCCGCCACCAGGGCGATCCGCACCGCACCCGACTCGCTGTCCGGCGCGCCGGCCAGCGCATCCGACAGATGCCGCACCTGCTCTTCACGACCGGTGAAGTCCGCGATATCAGTCGGGAGCTGAGCCGGGCGCTGAGTGGCGGGGCGCGGCGAGGCGGCCGCGGGATCGGCCGGCTGAGCGACCGAGCCGGCGATGATCTCGCCGGGAGGACCGGCCTCTTCCCCGGAATCGGAATCGGCGGACAGCAGCTTCGCGTACAGGCGGCGCAGCTCAGGACCGGGATCGACCCCGAGCTCATCGGAGATCTGAGCGCGGGCCTGGCCGTACGCGTCCAGCGCCTCGGCATGCCGGCCCGAGCCGTCCAATGCCTGCATCAGCAGCAGCCACAGCCCTTCACGGAGCGGGTGGTCGGCCAGCAGCCGACGCAGTTCCGGCACCACCTGGGCGTGCTCGCCGCAGGCTAGCTCCGCGGTGATGCGCAGCTCGGCGGTGTCGAGACGGAGCTCAGCGAGGCGTTCGGCCTCGGCGGCGACGATCGCGGAGCGCGGCACGTCGGCGAGCGGGGTGCCGCGCCACAAGGCGAGCGCCTCCGCGAGGTGACGGGCCGCATCGTCCGGAGCACCTTTCGTGAGCGCGCGGCGGCCGTCACGGGTCTTCGCCTCGAAGACCTGCACATCGGTACCGTCGTCACCGGTCCGCAGCAGGTAGCCGGGCGAACGGGTGACCAGCACTCTGCCGTCGGAGTCGCCGATCATCCGGCGCAGCCGCAGCACGTAGATCGACACCAGGTTGCCGGCCTTCGCCGGGACCGCCTCGCCCCACAGCTCGTCGATCAGCGTGTCCACCGAGACGACCTGGTTCGCGTTGATGAGGAGCACGGCCAGCAGCGATCGCCACTTCGGCGCGCCGATCGCGCGCCAGCTCTCGCCATCCCGGATCTCAACGGGACCGAGTAGCCGGAACCTCATCATCGCCGCGATCGACTCGCCTTCGGTACGAACTAGCAGGCCTCTTGAACGTTCGTCTGGCCCACGCAGTTTACTCAACCACAACTTAATTAGGGCGTAAACGACCTACCGCACCATAGATACGAGCTCGCCATTCGCACCGGTGGCGTCGCTCCGGTAGTACCGGGCCGGACGGTATACGGGGGCGTCGTTCGGCCGGGGTCTGAGCGGACTGGCGAGCTCACAGACGCCCGCCCATCAAGCGGGGTGGGTGAGGCGGGCGCGGCCCTGGCCCAGGTACGGGGACCAGCTTTGGCCCGGGCCGCCCGCCCGTCGGCATGGCCGTCGTCTCCGAACCACTGGCGGGGGGCGGAGACGATGGCCACCGGCACTCGCCTATCCACCCGGCGAGCCTCCTGCGCCGGGTGGTGCTAGCTCTGGCCATCGAAGAGGCTTGTCACCGACCCGTCGCTAAATACTTCCTTAATCGCCTGGGCGAGCAGCGGGGCGATAGACAGAACGGTGAGCTTGTCGAACCGCTTCTCCTGCGGCACCGGCAGCGTGTTGGTGATGACCACCTCGCTGATCCGGGAGTTCTTCAGCAGGTCAACCGCCGCCCCGGACAGCACCCCGTGCGTGGCGGTGGCGATGACGCGCTCCGCGCCCTGCGCGAACAGGGCCTCGGCTGCCTTGGCGATGGTGGAGCCGGTGTCGATCATGTCGTCCACCAGAATGCAGGTGCGGCCCTGAACCTGGCCAACCACCTCGAACATGCGCACTTGGTTCGCCACATCCGGGTCACGGCGCTTGTGGATGATGGCCAGCGGGCAGCCGAGCCGGTCGGTCCACCGCTCGCACACCCGGACCCGGCCCGCGTCCGGCGCCACGACCGTGACCTGGCTGATGTCCAGCTTGCCTTCCAGGTAGCCGGCCAGGATTGACAGCGCGAACAAGTGGTCAACCGGTCCGTCGAAGAAACCCTGAATCTGCGCCGTGTGGAGGTCGACAGCCATCAGCCGGTCCGCGCCCGCCGTTTTGAACAAGTCGGACATCAGCCTGGCAGAGATGGGCTCGCGGCCGCGGTTCTTCTTGTCCTGCCGCGCGTAACCGAAGAACGGTGTGACCACGGTAATCCGGCGTGCCGACGCCCGCTTCAGCGCGTCGACCATGATCAGCTGCTCCATGATCCACTGGTTGATCGGCGAGGTGTGGCTCTGCAGCACGAAGACGTCGCAGCCGCGCACCGACTCCAGGTACCTGACAAAGATCTCGCCGTTGGCGAAGTCGAACAGCTTGGTGTGCGTCGGCTTGATTCCCAGGCCGTCGGCCACCTCATCGGCCAGCTCGGGATACGCGCGACCTGAGATCAGTAGCAGCCGTTTCTCGCTGGTCAGCACTAGGCCTGTCACGTGCCGTTCTCCTTGTCCTTGGCTCTGGCCTTGGCTTTTGCCCTGGCCGCGGCCTCGGCGGCAGGCGTGCCTGGACGCTTGCGCTCAACCCAGCCGTCCGAGTTGTGCTGCCTGCCGCGCGCGACCCCGAGCGCGCCGGGCGGCACGTCCTCGCTGATCACCGAGCCGGCCGCGGTGTAGGCGCCGTCGCCGACGGTCAGCGGCGCGACCAGCATCGTGTCCGACCCGATCCTGACGTGGTCACCGATGATCGTGTGGTGCTTGGCTACCCCGTCGTAGTTCACGAAAACGGTCGCGGCGCCGATATTGGCGCCCTCGCCGATGGTCGCGTCGCCTACATAGGACAGATGCGGCACCTTCGAGCCGGTGCCGACCGTCGCGTTTTTCAGCTCCACGTGCGTGCCGATGTGCGCCTTCTCGCCGACCCGGGTGCCCGGCCGTAGGTAGGCGTACGGGCCGACGGTTGCGCGCGGCCCTATTTCCGCAGAACGAGCGACGGTATACGTCACGCTCGCTTCCTCGGCCACCGTGGTATCGGTGAGGCGGCACTCCGGGCCGACCTGCGCGTTCTTGCCGATGGTGGTGGCGCCCTCGAGGTAGGTGCCGGGCAGGATCTGCGCGTCCTGGCCTAGCTGGACGTCCACGTCAACCCAGGTGGTGGCCGGGTCGACGATCGTCACGCCGGCTCGCATCCAGTGGTCGAGCAGCCGGTCGTTCAGCGTGCGGCGGGCCCTGGCGAGCTGGACCCGGTCGTTGACGCCGGCGATTTCTTCGGCGTTTTCCGCGATCAGCGTCCCGACGCGGTGGCCGTCTTCACGCAGGATCGTGACTACGTCGGTGAGGTACTCCTGGCCCTGGGCGTTGTCGGTAGCGATCCGCTTGATCGCGTCGGTCAGCAGCGCCCCGTCGAAGGCGTAGCAGCCGGAGTTGATCTCGGTGATCTGGCGCTGCGCGCTGGTGGCGTCGGCTTCCTCGACGATCCCGGTCAGCCCGTTTCCGTCACGGACGATCCGGCCATAGCCATGCGGGTCGCTGACGTTCGCGGTGAGCACGGTGACCGCTTCTTGGTCGGTCTCATGCTGGCGGAGCAGGTCGGCGAGGGTCTGCGGCCGCAGCAGCGGCATATCGGCATATGTCACCAGAACAGGTCCGGTGAGCTGACCGAGCGCCTCGGTGACCATGCGCACCGCGTGCCCGGTGCCGCCGAGGCGCTCCTGCACGACTACGGTGACGTCGGGGCTGGTGTTGCGGGCCTCGTCGGTGACCTGCTCGCGGCCGTGTCCGGCCACCACGACGAGCCGCGACGGTTTCAGCTCCATCGCGGCTGCCAGCGCGTGCCCCAGCATGCTGCGCCCGCACAGGGTATGCAGCACCTTCGGGACCTGCGACTTCATGCGGGTGCCCTCGCCAGCGGCAAGGACGATGACAGCGACCGGGCGAGGTTCGCTCACGCGGCTAGTCTCCTCGGTTATCGCGCGGATACGTGCGGGGAGGCCCCGGTACAGTATTTTCGCTAGCGTTCAGATGGCAGGCGCGGTGACAGTACTGTTTACCCGCCTCTCACCTGCAGGATACTCGCTGTTGGGCTCGCTCGCCCCTCTACCTGGCTCGCTCGCCTCCGGGCCGCCTCAAGCCGCCCTTTGGCTCGCTCGCGGGCCGGTTAGCAGGGAAGCCGCGGCGGCTAGGAGGTTGGCGGCTATGGCGAAGGCGAAGGCTACGCCTAGGCCGGTGTGGAAGGGGGTGGTGATGAGGTGGGGGAAGAACTGGCGGCCTTCTAGGTAGGCCGCGTGGCTGGCGGGCATGTGGCCGAGCAGCGGGCCTAGCAGCTGCTTGATCGGGCTGTAGCCGAGGAACGCGGCGAACAGCACGCCGATCGGCGGCAGCTGAGATAGGGCGTGCGCGCTGGCGGCCGGGATGCCTTGTGAGATCAGCCCGCTGGACATCGTGGATGGCAGCGAACTGGACAGGCCAGCCACCATCAGCGAGAAGAAGATCCCGATCGACAACACGAACGCGCTGTTCATGAACGTGGCGATCATCCCGCCCGCGGCGCCGCGCGCGTTCGCGGGAACCGCGTTCATCATCTCCGCGCGGTTCGGCGCGACAAACAGGCCGGAACCGAGGCCGTTGAGCCCGATGATCAGCGCGAACACCCAGTACGGGAAGTCAACTGGAAGGAACAGCAAGAACACGAAGCTGAGCGCGACCATCAGCGTGCCGCCGACGGTGAACGCCTTGGCGCCGGACCGGTCGGACAGCACACCGGATACCGGAGCGGACACCAGGAAGCCGATGGTCAGCGGGATCAGGTAGATGCCGGCCCACAGCGGCGTCTGGCTGAAGCTGTAGCCGTGCAGCGGCAGCCAGATGCCCTGCAGCCAGATGATCAGCATGAACTGCATGCCGCCGCGGCCGATCGCGACGAAAAGGCTGGCCGCGTTGCCGGCCGCGAACGCGCGGATCCGGAACAGCGACAGCCGGAACAGCGGCTCGGCGACCTTCGTCTCCACGAATCCGAACAGGATCAGCGCGGCGAGCCCGCCGAAGATGGCCATCAGCACCCAGGGGTTCGTCCAGCCCATGGCGTGTCCGCCGTACGGCAGCAGCCCGTACGTGATGCCGACCAGGATCGCTATCAGGCCAGCGCCGAACAAGATGTTGCCCCACCAGTCCATCTTCTGCCGGTGACGGACGCCGATGTCCTTGAGCATGAAGTACGCCCACACCGTGCCGAACGCGCCCACCGGAGCGGAGACGAGGAACACCAGGTGCCAGTTGACGGGGGCGAGCACGCCGCCGAGCAGCAGGCCGATGAACGAGCCGGCGATCGCGGCGATCGAGTTCAGCCCGAGCGCCATGCCACGCTGCCTGGGCGGGAACGCGTCGGTGAGGATCGCCGTGGAGTTGGCGAACAGGAACGCGCCGCCGATGCCCTGCACGATCCGCCAGATGATCAGCCACATCGCCGCGCTTGAGCCCTGCATCCAGGTCACGGTCAGGAAGATCGAGGCGATGCTGAAGACCGCGAAACCCATGTTGTACATCCGGACCCGGCCGAACATGTCGCCCAGCCGCCCGAACGACACCACCAGCACGGCGGACACCACGAGGAAGCCCATGAACATCCACAGCAGGTAGCCGGTGTTGACAGGGCTGAGCGGGTTGAGCCCGATGCCGCGGAAAATATCCGGGAGCGCGATCAGCACGATCGACTGGTTGATCGTCGCCATCAGCACGCCGAGCGTCGTGTTGGACAACGCGATCCACTTATAGTGCGGTCCCACCGCCCCCACACCGGTCGCGGCCCGCCCCGACGCGCCCTGCCCGCCGACCCCACCCTGCCCGCCGGCCC
>Ga0070735_10005468_pt1 | contig 10535 bp, 10 predicted proteins | sample Coa_R1_FD_66443 | JGI IMG/M metagenome (GOLD analysis project Ga0070735, IMG submission 66443) | Surface soil microbial communities from Centralia Pennsylvania, which are recovering from an underground coalmine fire - Coalmine... | ecosystem: Environmental > Terrestrial > Soil > Unclassified ... | reverse complement strand
GACGCCCGTCTATACCAAAGGGCGTCACCTCTTCGCCCTCAACCTCGCGCGACGCGCCGCCGCGCGCGACCGCGCGCTCATCGTCGTCGAGGGATACCTCGACTGCATCGCGCTTCACCAAGCGGGTTTCGAGAACGCGGTCGCCGCACTCGGCACCTCGTTTACCGCCGAGCAGGCGACCGAGATGCATAAATATGCCGACCATGTGTTCTTGTGCTTCGACGGTGATGCGGCGGGAACGAATGCCGCAACCAAAGCGGTTGAAACCGCGTCAAAGGTGATCGAACACGTCGGGTCGAGCGTACGCATCGTCATCATGCCCAGCGGCGAGGATCCCGATAGTTTCGTACGCACGCGCGGGGCGGACGCGTTTCGCGAGCTGCTCGGTGCGGCCAAGCCATCGATCGAATTCCGCCTCGACCACGAGATCGCGCGCCTCGACAACGGCTTCGACGCACCCTCAACGATCTACCGGAAGGCTGAATCGTTGGTTCGCGAGCTGACGGCGCGTGAAGAGTGGGACCGCTGGCGCGTCTACGTCGCCGGACGTCTAAAGGTAAACGTTGACGACCTTCGGAATAGCCGGTTTCTCGCAAACCGTGCCAACTTCGCGCCACGCGGCGGCGCGGCGGCTGTGGGGAGCCGACACCTGCCGGTGACGGCAGGACGGGTGTTTCATGGCCAGGTCGAACCGTTTTCGTTTGAGCGTGAAATTTTGAGTGTCGTCTTCGAAGAACCCATGCTCGCGAGCGAATTCGGCGAACGGATCGAAGCCTCGCGTTTTCACGATCCCACGTACCGACGCGTGTATCAACGGATCGTCGAGCACTCCGCGGCGTTGCGCGACACCGCCGCGCTCTATGCGCTCTTCGCTGAAGATGGCGATGCCTTCGAGGTGGTGAACACGCTCGGTCAGCGTGATCGCAGTTCGACACGGCGGTACCGCGATACCGAGGAGCGTCGCGCGTATCTCGAGCGGATCGTCGAGCGGCTAGCGCTCGAAGACGAGCGCACGCGCTATGAAGAACTCTCGCGCCATATCGACGAACTCTGGGCATCGGGTCAGCCGGTGGACGACGATCTCCGTCACGAGTTCAACCGCCTGGCAGCAAAACTGAAGCGTTAGAGGTAAAACGACGATTCAAGAAGAGGTGATATTTCCCGCGAACCGGGGAAAGTCACCCGAGTGCCCACGGTCGCAGGCGCGATCGCACAGAACGATGATGGAAAGGAGGTGATTGAAACACGTATGCCTAGGAAGAAAACAGCGGCTGCGGCTGTGGCCGAACCGACACCAACGCTTACCCTGGACGAGCTGAAGAAGAAACTCATCGCTCGCGGGAAAGCGCGTCGACAGCTCACGTACGAAGAGATCAACGTCGCGTTCGAAGCCCTCGACGACGTCACGCCGGATCAAATCGACGATCTGTTCGAAGAGATCGCGTCGCTCGGCATCGAGATTATCGACGCCAAAGACGAGAAGCCGTTACCCGACGAAGAACAACCCGAGCCGATTCCCGAAGGTCTCTCGCTCGAAGACCCGGTTCGCATGTATCTCAAGGAGATCGGGCGCGTTCCGTTACTTTCGATGGAACAAGAGAAGTCGCTCGCCATGCGCATTGAGGCCGGCGAGATGGAGTTGCAGAAAAACGGCACGGGCGATTCGCGCGTGGTCGAGTCTGGCGAGGACGCCAAACGGCAACTGACCGAAGCCAATTTACGTCTTGTCGTCTCGATCGCGAAGAAGTACGTCGGCCGCGGCATGCTCTTCCTCGATCTCATCCAAGAGGGCAATCTCGGTTTGATTCGCGCGGTCGAGAAGTTCGACTACCGCAAGGGCTATAAGTTTTCGACGTATGCGACGTGGTGGATTCGTCAGGCGATCACGCGCGCGCTCGCCGATCAAGCGCGCACGATCCGTATCCCCGTTCACATGGTCGAGACGATCAATCGACTCATCAAAATTTCGCGCCAACTGTTGCAAGAACTCGGGCGCGAGCCGTCGGTCGAGGAGATCGCGGCGACCATGGGGCTCACGCCCGAAAAAGTGCGTGAAGTCATGAAGATTTCGCAAGAGCCGATCTCGCTCGAAACGCCGATCGGTGAAGAAGAAGACTCGCACCTCGGCGATTTCATCGAAGACCAGGAAGCCGTCGCTCCCGCCGAAGCCGCCTCCGTCATGCTTCTCAAAGAGAAGATGGCCGACGTGCTCCAAAACCTCACCGACCGCGAGCGCAAGGTGCTCGTCCTGCGCTTCGGGCTCGAAGACGGGCATCAACGCACGCTCGAGGAAGTCGGCCAGGAGTTCGGTGTCACGCGCGAACGCATCCGCCAAATAGAGGCCAAGGCGCTCCGCAAGCTGCGCCATCCTTCGCGAGGCAAAGCGCTCAAAGACTACTGGTCCAACGAATAGCTTCGCGCTCTTCGTCAGTTCGGCGCGTTGAAGCACGGTGTGCCTTCGAGCAATCCGCCGACGGGGCACACGGCGGTGCGGGAACCGCCCGAAAACCTCCATCCTGGAGCTTTTCTGCTCGACGATTTTTTTGCACGAGCAAGCTCGGTAGCGCCCACATCCTGTGGGCGCGGTTAAAGTGCAAAAAAACTCGACGTTCCCGCACCGCCGTGTGCCCCGTCGGCGGATTGCTCAAAGGCACACCGTGCTTCAACGTGTCATGCAAAACAACAACCCCGGCACGATGAGCGCCGGGGTTGTTGCGAAATGAAACGCTACGATTTACATGTCCATGTCCGAGCCTTTTTTGCTCGGCTTTACGTTTGGATTCATCTCTGCAAATGCGCCGTTCGGATTCGGGAGGACCCACACGATCAAATCCCAGATCGCTGGGAAGAGAAAGACGTGCTTCACGTCGTCGGCACTCTTCACGAGACCGAGCTTGACCAGCGTCGCGGCTTGCGGATTGATGAGGTCGCCGCCTGCGCCGGTGAACTTCGCCGTGCGCATGCCGCCGTAGGTCGTCTTGTTCGCATCGACGATCACGTAGTGAATGTGCGCCGGAATGGCTTCCCAGCGTTTGGGATTGATGCCCCAAAGCGATGGCCCGGTTTTGCTGTCTTTCGCACTGAGTACCGAGAAATCGGCGCCGAGGAGTTTGCCGTGGACGTCGTACCAAAGCTGGCTTGGATGTTGCGCGTCGGCGCTCTGCCACTGCGTGTTCGCGTAGCTGATCGCGCCGGTGTGATCCTCATTCGTGTAGCGGAAGTATCCGGCGTTTTCCGCGTCCTTTGCGGTTGGAAAACGCGTCATGAGGTCCTTTTGAATGTTGGTGACGAACGCGACTTCCGCGCCTTGTGGTTTCGGCGAGATGCTTTCGTCGGCTGCAAGCAGCGTCGTGGATGCGAGCATCAGGGCGAGGGCAAACGTCGAGAGGCGAATGAGCACGCGTGTCTCTCCTTCTGCAAAAACGTCGCGATGGTGCGCTTAGGGTGAAGCGGTCGGCGACGGCGAGGGCTGCGGGCTCGGGCTTGGCGTTGGGGTTGCGGTATTCCCGCCGCGATCGCGTCGCGGGGCAATCGGCGTCGCGAGCGGTGCCGCCACGAAGGTGGCGTGCGGCATCTCGGTGTCGTTCGTCAGCGGCTGCGGCGTGGCGATGACGGCGAGTCCGCGGCGATCGAGCGTGACCGTCGCCTGCGTACGCGCACGGATTTCGGAGCCGACGCCGAGTTCGAAGTTGCGTCCTTTGCGGAACGCGTGGTAGAGGACGTGGCCAGGAATGAAGATGTCGCCGATCGTGTCTTCAAGGCCGACCGTCGATTCGTGGCCGCCCGTGACGTTGACGGTGAGATGCCCCGTTGGGGCGCGCAACGGTAGTTCGCGACCGTCCGGCATCTGGAGCGGCATGAAGAAGATGTCGACGTAGCCGTAGATGTCGGGCGCCTGCGCCGCCTCGGCATGGAGAATGCGAAGCTTCGCGGGAGCGCCCGCTGGAATCACCGCGCGACCATCGATGACGAGCGTGTTCTTCAAGTGGACATGTACGACGTCGTTGGTCTTCGAGTGGCTCGACGAAATCGGGTTATCGAGGACGAAGATCAAACTCGAATCGAACGGCAACATCGACGACGGCGTTGGCGTCGCGGACGGACTCGTTTTCGGTGCGGCCGTCGTGGTATACGGGATCGCAGCGACGCGAATCGCGCCGCGAGGACTCATGAACGCAACGGCGAGCGCGCCCGCGGCGAGCGCGACGGGCAGCTTAGCTCGCGCGCTTTTCCTCGTGCGGAACCGGTCCATGCCCGGCGGCGCGCTTACCCTCTTCGATGAGTTGTTTGACTTTTTGCCCACCTTTTTGCCCGATCCGTTCGTAGAAGTCTGGTCCGTAGCGGTCGCGAGTGGCTTCGCCGCCCTTCTTGCCACCCTTTTTCCCGATCAGCTCGTAGAACTCGTGACCATGGGCGTTCTTGGTTGCAAGACCACCCTTTCGGCCGATCTGTTCGTAGAATTCGGCGCCGTACTTTTTCTTGACGGTTTCCCCGCCTTTTTGGCCGGCTTCGCGGACGGACATGCCGCTGGGCTTCTTGGGGTTTTTGGGTGCGAATGACATTGGATGTTCACCTGTTCTGTGCCGACGAGAGGGAGGGCGAATCCTCCGCACATATACAACGCAAGTTCCAGGCCTATCGGTTTGAGGTGTTTGGTGAAATTGTTGCACTGGCGTGTGACCGGATTCTTGGTCGGCGCCCTGACGTTGCTGGCCTCGGTCCCCGCTTCGCACCCTGAGCGTATTCTCGCACTGGAGAGTGAGCGAACGCTGGGAAATGGCGAGCTTGCGAGTTTCCTCCACGGATCAAGCGAACGGGTCGTCGCGCGGGCGGCGCTTGCGCTCGGGCGCACGAAGTTGCGAGCGGCCGCGCCCCTTTTGGCCGCTGATCTGCGCGATTCGCGCACGGCGGTACGCGCGATGAGTACCTACGGCCTCGGGTTGATCGCCGATGGGACGGCCGCCGCGCAGATCGTGGGTTCCGTTCGCGACGTCGCGGGGGCGGTGCGCGTCGCCGCGCTCGATGCGATCGAGCGTGACGAGGCGGCGAAATCGTTGTCGATCACGCAAGAACGGGCTGCCGCGCAAGCGGTTGCGGAGCGCCTCGCCCGGGATCGCGATCCGATCGTTCGCGCGCGTGCCGCCCTGACGCTTGCGGCATTCGCCGACGGATCTGCTGGGGGCGACGCAGGGACTGCGCTCACGCGCGCAATGCGTGTCGAGCGCGCCACCGAGGTTCGACGTCACGTGATGTGGAGTATCTTCCGTCGGTTCGCCACACGGGTTCCGCGCGATGTGCTCGCTACCGCGCTCAACGATGCCGACGACGTCGTGCGCATCGAAGCGGTGCGCGCATACGGACGCCTCGCTCCGACGACGAAGGGTGCGACCGCTGATGCGACCGCGATCGCCGCGGTTGCGCCGTTGCTTCGCGATCGGTCGTGGCGTGTCGCCGAACAAGCGGGAGAGTCGCTGCGTCTGCTGCGCGGAGAAACGGCGACCGCGCACCTTGCTCGCGTCTCCGCGAGTGTCCATCTTCCGCCGATCGCATACGATGCGCTCGCGTCGATTGCTCCGCTCCCGCGTCCCGATCCGCCATACGGCAAACCACGCGCACCGCGCGTGGCCGATGCGATGACCGAACCGACGATCGACCCGGTGAGCGCCCACGACATGGTTGCGCCTGCGAACGGATCGCATCCGCGCGTCCGCATCGTCACCACCAAAGGCAATCTCTACGTGACGCTCTATCCCGAGTGGGCGCCGCTCACGGTTGCGAACTTTCTCAACCTTGCCGATCGCGGGTATTACGACCACAACCGGTGGTTTCGAATCGTTCCCGATTTCGTCGTGCAAACCGGCGATCCGCATGACGATGGGAACGGCGATGCGGGATACAGCATTCCCGCCGAAGAGAATCCACTCGAACAAGGCAGCTACGTCATCTCGATGGGACTGAACTACAACGGCGCGAAACCCGAGCGCGATTCGGCCGGCACGCAATATTACATCACGCTCTCACCGCAGTATCATCTCGACGACAGCTTCACGGTTTTCGGGGCGGTCACGAGCGGCTTCGACGTCCTCGCACATCTCGTCGAGTCCGATCGGGTCGTACGGGTGGAGCGAATTCCGAATGCGACAAGGCGTGCGGCTATGGGTGCGCAAGAGTCTGGAGTATCGGCGCGTCGCTGACGTTTACATTGGCCGGGAATATCTCGACGAACAGGTGTTCGGATGACGCCCAGGGAAATCGTCCGCATTCCGCCAAGAAAAGCGCGTTCGTAGGAACCTTGTAGGTTCCACCGTTTCGTGCTACGCTGATCGACGTGGCGAGCAGCAGCGGTCCCCATCGACACACCTTCCGGCTCCTCCGCGGTGCCTTCGAGCCCCATGATGTAATTTATGGGGTCCATCGAACGATGCACGAAAGGCCACAGGCTCGTCCGCTTTACGTCACGGCGGTGTCGGCGTGCGGTAAGTCCAATGCCGCGAGTGACTCGGCCGCGCTCAGCGAGATACGAGTGATCCTTGGTCTCTCAGAGAACGAACTCGCCGATATATTTCATGTGCGTCGGGAATCTATTGCTGGTTGGCGTAAGACCGGCATTCCAGATGCGCGTCGCGCTTCGGTGGCGCGCGTTTTCGACATGGCTCGTCTGCTGCATCGCGATTTGAAACCAGATCGCATTGCGGAGATTGTTCGAACGCACGATGCGTGGCTCGAACGAGGAACGATCCTTGAAACGCTCAAACTCGACGGCCCTGACCCCATTTACAGTTATCTTCGTCGACTTTTTTCCTATTCGCGATGAAGCGTATACCTCGAAGCGGTGAATACTTCAGGGTGGCAAATCCCGCTTGGATCGACCCGCTCAACCCGGAATGCTCGAGGCGCTATGGCGGAAGGTGGACTCCAGTTGGCGAGTTTGGTGCGCTCTATTTGAATGCGACGGTTGATGTCGCCGCAGCAAATGCACGTCACCAACATCGCGATCGCGCGATAAAGCTCTTCGATCTCCGGGTCGAGGCGCGACCTCGACTCATCACCGTGTTTGTTCCGAACCACGATGTCATTGACGTCGTCACGGACGACGGTATTCGGGAGTTAGGACTTCCGACGTCGTATCCATGCGACGTCCCGCATGAGCTATGTCACCCTATTGCGCGCGATGCATATGCCAATGGAGACCCGGGGATTGCATGTCGATCGAACGCGGAGGCGATGCAGGGATTCTGGGTCGGAGAGGAGCTTGCGCTTTTTGAGCGGGCGCTTCCGGTAGAAGAAGTTGGGCGTAGGCGCGCATTTTCGGAATGGTATCCAGACGTCGTCCCTGACGAGTCTTCGTAGGCTCGTAATTCCTCGAGCGGTTCTTCGCTCGCAACCTCGTCGGTTCGTGTCGTATAGTGTGATGGTGGGGCAGGGATCGTTGCGCTCAACGGCTCCAGATTGAGGAGAGGGCGAAGAACGCGTTCTCGCGTCGTTCCACGATGCGGCGGTAGAAATATCCCGCCCAATGCGTTCCATAGGGAACGTAGATGCGAACGTGATAGCCCTTGTTCACCAGTTCGCGCTGAAGTTGCGGACGACAACCGTAGAGCATTTGAAACTCGAATCGGTTCGGAGCGATGTCGTGTTCGTCGGCGAAGGCGATGATCGCGTCGATGAGCGAGCGGTCGTGGGTGGCGATCGCGGGATAGTGGCCGCGCGTGAGCAGGGTTTTCGCGAGCGAAAGATAGGCTTCGCGAATCTGCGGCATCGCTTTGAATGCGATCGTCGGCGGCTCGTTGTACGCGCCTTTGCAGAGCCGGACGCGGGCGCCGAGGGTAACGGCGCGCTCGACGTCCTGTGGGGTGCGTTTGAGGTAGGCTTGCAGGACCACGCCGACGTTGGGGTAGTGCGCGAACGCGCGCTCGAAGAGTCGTAGCGTGACGCTCGTCACGGACGACCCTTCCATGTCGATGCGTACGAACGGATCGGGATTCCGCTGTGCACGCTGCAGGATGCTCGCGAGGTTGTCGAAGGCAAATTCTTCGTCGATCAAGAGACCGAGCGCACTGAGTTTGACCGAGACGTTGGTGTCGACCGCACGTTGCGCGATCGCATCGAGTAGTGCGAGATAGGCATCGCGCGTCTTGAGCGCGTCGTCGCGTTCGAAGACGTCCTCACCGAGAAAATCGAGCGTCGCCGACATCCCCGCAACGTTGAGCGCGTGGGTTGCGCGCAGGGCCGCATCGATCGTTTCGCCCGCGACGAAACGCTTGGCCAAGAAGAAGAAGCGTTTTTGAAACGGAGATTCCGGGGTGAAGATACGATCGATCAACGCCATCGCGGTTTAGAGTACGACGCGGCGTCGGAAAACCCACTGCACGCCGACGACCACGGCGGCGAGGACGATGAAGCCGTAGCTGAGTGCGAGCGCGTCGCGCACACCGGAGGCCGCAAGCGTGACATACAGGGCGACTGGGAGTGAGGTCGGATGGTACGCGACGATACTCGTCGCGCCGTATTCGCCGATGGCGCGCAGCCAGGCGAATGCGACCCCCGCTGCGATGTTGCTCGCAGCGGCGGGAAGCGCGACGCGTAGAAAGATGCGCCACTCGCTTGCACCGAGCGTGCGTGCCGCTTCCTCATACATCGAATCGATCGTCGAAAACGCGGCCGTTGCGGCGATGGTCACGAACGCACCGGAGACGAAGAACTCGGCGGCGATCACGCCGAGCATCGTGTCGGCAACACCGAGGCCGTGCGCGCTCAACCATCCACCGATCGGCGCGCGCGCGCCGAGCACATAGATCAGTACGATCCCCGAGGCGACCGGCGGAAACGCAAGCGGAAGCGCGAGAAAGAAGACCAGTACTGCGCGCAGGCGCGCTCCGATGCGCGCGAGCCAGTATCCCGTCGGCACGCCGAGCAGCGTCGCGAGCAGCGTCGCGGTCGTGGATGCGACGAGCGAGACCCGGGCAGCGTCCACCGCCGACGTTGAGGAGAACGCACGAAGAACCTCGAGCGGAGGGACCGTGGCAAGCACGGCGATGATCGGGCCCACCATGCTCACGAGCAGGAGGAGCGCGGCGACAAAGAAGGGTGCGGGGGCCATTCGTCCCATAATCGAAAGTTTACCAAAGCTCCAGAGGCCCGGCGAGGCGGAAAGATGGCAAGCACGGAATGCCCGACGCGATGGTGCAGCGGAATTGGCGCGTTTTGATCGCCGACGACGACCTATCGATTTGCACCTTGATCGAAACGGTGCTTCGTAAAGGTCCCTACGAGATGATCATGTGTAACGACGCCGAGAGCGCGCTCGTCGCCGTCGACCGCCAGGGACCGTTCGACATCATCATCTGCGACTTCATGCTTCCGGGAATCTCCGGCATCGATCTCATCGAACGGTTGCGTGCGAAAGACCAGACGAGCGGTGTGCCGATTCTCATGATCTCCGGGCACACGAACTACGCGATGGATGGACGCGCGAAGACCGCTGGCGCGAATCTCTTCCTCAATAAGCCGTTCACGATCTCGCAGCTGCGCGCGGCCATCACGCAGTTGCTTTCGGCCTCCAATCGACCCGAGCTATACACCGGATTCCCGACGTCCCAGTAGTGCACGGCGCCCTCAAGGTACTCTTCATCGCGCTCTCGCTTGCGCTCGACGTCTTTGCCGTGAGTTTGGGCGTCGGCGTGCGCGGTGTTTCGCGCAACGTGCAGATTCGCATCGGCATCGCCTTTGCGCTCGCGGAGATTTCGATGAATCTCATCGGCGCCGCACTCGGTGCGATCGCCGGCCGATTTCTTGGAACGGTCGCGGGGTACATCGGGTTCGTCGCGCTGGTCGGCTTGGGTCTGTACATGATGATCGAATCGCGTCGTGAGGCTCGTCGCGAAGAGCCGCTCGACCTCTCACGCGGGTGGGGGCTGTTGATCGCGTCGCTCTCCATTAGTCTGGATTCGCTCGGCATCGGGTTCTCGATCCTCTACATCGGTGTGTCGCCGATCATCGCGCTTGCGACGATCGGCGTCGTGTCGGTGGCGGCAACGACGGCCGGACTCACGCTCGGGCGCCGTTTCGGGCGGCGCGTCGAGGAATCGGCGGAGTTTCTCGGCGGATTAATGTTGCTGCTGACCGGACTCGGGTTGATCGCGCTCAAGGCGCTCCATCTCGGATAGCCGAAGGGCCCGCCATGCAGGTCGGCCGGGCGCTCTTCGATCTGGCGCGTGCAGCGGGCGCGCGCTCACTCTTCGTCGTCGGCACCGGAAAAAATGTCGGTAAAACCGTGACGATGCGCGCGATCTACGAAAGCGCGTACGCGCAGCATCTTCGCGTGGCCGTGACCTCCATCGGACGCGACGGCGAAGCCGTCGATGTCGGCGATGCGTACGCCAAACCGCGACTCTTTCTGCGGCGCGGCACACTGCTCGCAACTGCGCGTCACGTGTTGCCGCGTACGCCCGCGAGCGAAATCGTCGCGCTCTCTTCGCTTGCAACCGCCGCCGGACCACTCGTGTACGCGCGCGTGCGCAACGACGCGTTCTATG
>Ga0070735_10005467_pt1 | contig 10537 bp, 5 predicted proteins | sample Coa_R1_FD_66443 | JGI IMG/M metagenome (GOLD analysis project Ga0070735, IMG submission 66443) | Surface soil microbial communities from Centralia Pennsylvania, which are recovering from an underground coalmine fire - Coalmine... | ecosystem: Environmental > Terrestrial > Soil > Unclassified ... | reverse complement strand
CTGGCGCGCGGAGACCGCGTCCTCGACATCGGCTGCGGCTGGGGCGCCTTCATGGGCTACGCCGCCGAGCGGTACGGAGCGGAGTGCGTCGGCGTCACGGTGAGCGAGGCCCAGGCAAAGTATGGCGCGCGCCGCTACGACGAACTGCCGGTCGAGTTCCAGGTGAAGGACTACCGCGACTTCACCGGCCGCGTCCGCCACGTGGTCTCGATGGGGATGTTCGAGCACGTCGGCTCGCGCAACTACCGCACCTATTTCGAGTGCGCCCGCCACGCCATGACCGAGGGCGGTCTCTTCCTGCTGCACACGATCTTCGCCAACGAAGCCTACCCGACCATCGACCCGTGGCTCGACAGGTACGTGTTCCCCAACGGCTGCCTGCCGACGGTGGGCCAGATTGGCGACGCGGTCGAAGGCCTGTTCGTGGTCGAGAATGTCGAAAACTTCGGGCCGGACTACGACCGCACGCTGATGGCCTGGTACGAGAAGTTCCAGTCGAACCGCGCCAGCGTCGCGGCGCGCTATGGCGGGCGGTTCTGCCGCATGTGGGACTACTATCTGCGCTGCTGCGCCGGCGGATTCAGGAGCCGGGCGATCAACGTCGGCCAGTTCGTGCTGTCGCCAAGCGGAGTCCCGGGCGGCTGGCGGCTGCCGGATTGAGGGTTCAGCGCCCCTTGAAGCCGGTCGCGACGATGTAGACTTCCGCGCTTTCGGCGCGACTGGCTTTGGGCTTCACGTGACGCACGTTCGCGAAGCGGCGCTTGAGCGCGGCGACCACGTCGGCCGTCTCGCCGCCCTGGAACGCCTTGGTCACAAGCGCGCCGCCGGGCTTGAGGACCTCGCCGGCGAAGGCTGCCGCGGCTTCGATCAGCGCGACGATGCGCAGGTGATCGGTGGTCCGATGGCCGGTCGTGTTCGGCGCCATGTCTGAGAGGATGAGGTCGGGCGCGCGGCCCAGGGCCTCGACCAGCCGCGTTGCGGCCGCGGGATCGGTGAAGTCCATCTCGAGGAGGGTCACGCCGGCGATCGGCGCAACGGGCAGGATGTCGATGCCCACGACAGCGCCCGCGCGCCGCTCGACCGCGACCTGCAGCCAGCCGCCGGGCGCGCAGCCGAGGTCGATCAGCGCAGCGCCGCGCCGGATCAGGTGGAAGCGGTCGTCGATTGCCCTCAGCTTGTAGGCGGCGCGGCTGCGGTAGCCTTCGGCCTTGGCCGCGCGGACGAAGTCATCGTTCAGCTGCCGCTCGAGCCAGGCCTTCGACGAGGGCGAATGGGCTCTGCTGGCCCGCACGCGCGTGGCGAGGCCACGGCCGTCGCCGCCGCGCGCCGGCGGGCGGACCATGCGGCGTTTGGGCGGCTCGCTCACGCTGGGGCCATGGCGGGCGCCCGCCCGCGCGAGCGTCGCCGGCGACGTTTCCGCCCGCCGGTCATCATCGATAGCAGCAGGCCCTCGCGCAGCCCGCGATCGGCGACGCGAACGCGGGCGCAGGGCCAGGTTTCCTGCACCGCCTGCAGGATGGCGGCGCCGGCCAGCACCAGATCCGCGCGGTCGGGGCCGACGCAGGGCTGTTTCGCCCGCTCGGCCGGGGCCTGGGCCAGGAGCCGCTCGGCGGTCGCCTCGCACTCAGCCGGCGTCATCCAGAGCCCATCGACCCGATTCCGGTCATAGCGGTGCAAATTCAAATGAATACCGGCCAAGCTTGTTATCGCGCCCGAGGTCCCGATCAGGTGTGCTTCGCCGGCGTCGAACGCGCCCTTAAGGCCGTTCGCCCGCTCGAAGGCGACGATCGGCGTCTTCATCGACTCGACCATTTCGCGATACCAGGCCGCCTCGCCGGGCCGCGCCTCGGGGAACCGCTCGGCCAGCGTGACGACGCCGATGGGAATCGAGAGCCAGGCCAGGATCGGCGGCGGCCCGTCACCGCGGGCCTTCGTCAGGTCAAGCCAGGAGAGTTCCGTCGAGCCGCCGCCCACATCCAGGATCAGAGCCGCCCTCGCCTCGCGGTCGATCAGGTTGACGCATCCTGCGACCGAAAGCCTCGCCTCCTCCTGCGGCGATATGACCTCGAGGGCGATCCCCGCCTCCCGCCGCACCCGTTCCAGAAAGGCCTTGCCATTCCCTGCCGTGCGGCAGGCCTGGGTGGCCACGGCTCGAATGCGCGGCCGCCCGCGGCGGCGCAGCCGCTCGCCGCAGATGGAAAGTGCGGCCATCGCCCGGTCCATCGCCTCGGGCTGGAGCTCGCCGGTCAGACTGAGGCCTTCGCCCAGCCGCACGATGCGCGAAAAGGCGTCCACGACACGGAAACCGCCTTGCGTCTTCTGCGCGATCAGGAGGCGGCAGTTGTTCGTGCCGAGGTCGAGCGCGGCGTAGAGCGCATCGGGCGCCGGCCGGCGGTTGCGCGCGCGCGCCGGCGATCCAGCCCCCTGACGCTCGCCCTCCGGGGGCGCGTCAGCCATGTCAAAGCCGTCCTGGTCCGGCGCAAACGCGTTTCGCGCCGGGTTCGGACAAAGTGTAGCAAGCGCGCGTCCTCGCCGAAAGCGCGAGCAAAGCGCGACGTTACGTTCATCTTCCGGTCAGGCGTTATCGTGTATTAATTGTGACGCTATGTCCCCGCGACTCGCCAAGTTCGGCATCGGCCAAGTGGTTCGCCACCGCGTCTTTCCGTTTCGTGGCGTGATCTTCGACGTCGACCCGACATTCTCGAACACCGAAGAGTACTGGCTGCGCATTCCCGAGGATGTGCGTCCGCACAAGGACCAGCCCTTTTATCACCTGCTGGCCGAGAACGACCGCGAGACCTACACGGCTTACGTCTCCGAGCAGAACCTCCTTCCGGACGACACCGGCGAGCCGGTCGGCCACCCGCACGCCTCGCTGATCTTCGACAGCTTCGAAAACGGCCAGTACCACCTGCGGCCGCGGGTGACGCACTAGCCGCGATCAATGCTTGGTTGCGTCCGTCGCGCGACCGTAGTCGCGCCGCCAGCGGATGGCGATCTTGGCGCCCGACAAGCCGCCGACCTGCGATACCACCGAGAGCCCGCGCCCGGCCCGCACCTCCACCTCGGCCGAGGGACCCGAGCGGCCGCCGCCGGTCAGTTCCAGATAGACGTTCTTGCCGATGTACTTGCCGCCCGAGACGGTGATGCCCGAGGCGGAGTCGCCGCCCAGCGCCAGCCGGTCGAGGCGGGCGAAGTTCTGCAGGCCGCCCATGACGTCAAAGCCGCCGCCGGTGGCGAGCGTGGTCACCGCCGCCGCCAGCTCAGCCGCCTCGACCGGCGACAGCTGGGCCGCTGAACGGCCGAAGAGCACCTGGGCCAGGATCTCGTCGTTCGGCAGGCTGGGCGAGGACGAGAGCGTGATCACTGGCTTGGCCGCCGTGCCCTTGATGCTGATGATCGCGGTCAGGCTCGGGTCCTCACGCGTTGCGGAAAGATCCAGGCGAATCTGATCGGGCGAGGTCGCCAGGTCGACGACGCCGCGGTTGTCGATCTCGAAACGCTGGCCGGCGAACTGATAGTCGCCGCGCACCACATGCGCTGTTCCGCTCAGCAGCGGGCGCGCGGTGTCGCCGGCGACGACAGCGTCAAGGCTCATCTGTGCGTTCAACCCAAGCCCGCGCACGGTCACGCCGGACGCCGAGCGCAAGCGGATATCGAGCGCGACCGAGATGCCCCGATCGGCCGATTGCACCTGTACCCCCTTGTCGAGCGCCGCCGGCCGATTCCTCTCGACCACGTCCATGTGGACGACGCCGGGCGGCGCGCGGCTGGTCTGAGCGGAGATCACCGCGCTGTCGATGACGAGCGAACCGGCCAGCTTCGCTTTGCCCGCCGCATCCCGCGCCAGCGTCAACTGGCCGGTGGCGACGGCTTTGGCGGTCTCGTTGTCGATCAGCTGGAAGCCCCTCAGAGTCAGCACCAGGTTGCTGGCCCCGCCTTTGGCGAGATCGAGCTCGCCATCTCCCGAAACCGCGCCGCGAGCGGCGTCTGTGCCGGAGAAACTGTGCAGGACCAAGGCGCCGCGGTTGAAGTCGGCGTCGGCGGCGACGTTGCGCAGCTTCAGCCCGGTGGCGGAGTCCTCGAAATGCCCAGCCGTCAGGGTCGCGTGGCCGGTGATGTCGGGGCTGTTCATCGTGCCGGCGATCTGGCCCTGAGCGGCGACCTGGCCGCCCAGGCTGCGCTCGCCGCCGAAGAACAGCTCGTAGATCGGTTCGATTTCGCCCTGGACATTGAACTGGCCACTCATCGGCCGGGTCTGTGCGACGGCGATGCGGAACGGCGCGGCGCCGGCCTCGGCCGGCAGGGCGAGGTTGGCGCTGGCGCGGCCGCCGGCGCCATTCACGGCCGTCGCGGTGATATCCAGCTGCGAGCCGGCGAGCGCCGCCCTCAGGTCCCCGTCCATCGCGAGCTTGGCCGAGGCGTCGCTGACCCGCGCCTGGGCGAGGTGCGCCGTCAGGGTTCCGCTCAACGCCCTGTCATGGCCGGTAAGCGAAAGGTCGGCGTCGATGCGGCCGGCGAAGTCCTGGTCGAGCGTGGCGACGTCGACTCCGGCCAGCTTGGCCGTCGCGTTGAAGTCGCGCCCCGTCTCGCGCGCATCGAGGTCGAGGCGGCCGGCGCCGATGGCGACGCTCGCCTTCGCGGTCATCGCCGGTCCCCCGACGCTGAAGAGCGCCGGCGAGAGCGTGCGGAAGGGGGTCTTGCGCAGCTTGCCGGCGCCGGAAAAGCTGATGGCGTAGGCGCCGCTGATCTGGCTCGCAGCGCCGGCGCCGTTCAGCGACAGCGGCTCGCCCGACCAGACCAGATCGCCGTCGATCTTGTAGGTCGCCTGCCGCATCGGCCCGCTGGCGCTGAGCGAGACGGCGTTCGCGGTCAGCGGCAGGTTGCGGAAGGCCGCGCCGTCGGCCTTCGCCGCCAGCGTCAGGTTCGGCCCGCCCGCGGCGTCGACGACCGTGAGCTTGGCGTCCGCATGGCCGGCGGTGAGCACCGCGCCGGGGCCGATGTTCAACGTCAGGTCGGCGACCGACGGGGTGTTGTTGGTCAGCGTGAGCGCGCCCGCCGCCGTGACGCCGCCGCCGACCGCGTCGATGCCGGTGAGCGCCACGCCGGCTGGGAGGAAGCGGAAATCGGCGCGCGCGTGCGCCGGGCCATAGTCGCTGGCCGCGGTCAGCGCGACGTCGCCGTTCGCCCCGCCCGGCGCCTGCAGGAAGGAGAGCACGACGTGGGCGCTCTTCAGGGTCAGGTCGGGGACGTCGATCTCGGCGAAATCGGCCAGGAGGTCGGCGCGCGGGGCGGCGAACGTCCCGGTGACCGCGCCGGAGCCCTTGGCGTCGCCGGCGATCTCCACCGGCCCGACGGCAAACGGCCCGCGCGCTGTCCAGTTCAGCGCCAGCTTGAGCGTCCCGTCGATGCCGACCGGCCCGGCGGCGTGCGCGGTCGCGGCGGCCCCGGTCAGGGTCGCTGTATCGATGGCGAAGGTTCCGCGGTCGTAGTCGCCGCGGCCGGAGAGGCGCGGGCTTGCGCCCAGCAGCCGATCGAGCTCGGCGAAGCTCGTGCCCAGACCCTGGCCCGTCGCGTCGACGTCGAAGCTCCACGGCCGCCCGGCGCGCCCCTGGGCCGCCGACCAGCGCGCCTCGACCGCCCCATGTGCGCCTGCCCGCGCCGCGGCGAGGTTGGAAAGCCGCAGCGTGCCTTTGAACGCGAGGTCGCCCAGCAAGCCCTGCTGGCCCGTCGCGTCGATGGAAAGGCCGGCGCCCGCGGCCCTCAGCGACTGGATCAGGATGCGTCCGTCGCCCAGGCGGCTTGCGGCGAGGCTGGCTTGCGGGCGCCCGCCGACCAGCGCGGCGAGGAGACCGGCGCCGCGCCCGCCTTCGCCCGTTGCGTCGACCTTCAGCCGCCAGGCGTCGCGATCGTGCAGGATATCCACCGGACCGGAGAGGCGCGCCAGCGAATAGCCGGCGACGCCAAACTGCTCCACGGCCGCCTCCCCGGTCAGGTGCAGGTCGGCGAACCCGCCGGTCAGCCGGCCGGCGAATGTCCCTCGCCCCATGGCCGGCGCGGCGACGATGCGGCGAAGGTCGGCGACCTCTGCCGTCACGCTAAGACCGTTCGGGCTGGTCAGGTGCGCGGCGTCGGCGACCCCTTGCGCCTGCACGGCGGCGTTGTCGCCGTTCAGAAAGAGGGCGACGCCGAAAAGGCCGTTCGCGGCCGGGCGTCCGGCGGCCGAGAAGCGCACGTCAGGACCGAGCGCCTTCATCAGCGGCGCCGTCCACCGCGAGGCCGCCAGCGACAGGCGCCCCGCCGCCTGTCCGCCATCGTGCGTCCAGCGCCCGTCCGCCTCGGCGATCGACTGCGTCCCCGACATCGCCTTCAGGCTCAGCCAGCCGACGCCCTCGGCGCCGCCGGCGTGCAGGTCGAGCAGGAACGCCTGCTGGGCGGGCAGGCCGGCGAGGCCGGCGAGCGCCCCGCCCTGAGCCTCATGCGCGGTCGCGTCGATCGCCAGCCTGCGGTCGCCGCCGATGTCGAACCGCGCCGTCATGCCGTCGCCGGCGCGAAGACGGCTCTGCGCGGCAACGGCCCCGGAGAGCGCCCCGTCCCGCTCGGCGTCGAGCGACGCCGTCACGCCGAAAAGGCCGTGCTCGACGCTCGCGGCCGGCATCGTTTCGATCTCGGCGGTCAGTCGGTCGATGACCACCGCGACCGGCGCCTTGCCCGGAGGCTGTTCGGGACCGAGCTCCGGCTGGCGGAGGATCTGGACTCGCCGCGCGGCGGCGCTGGTCAGGTGCGCGCGGCGGCCGATCAGCTCCAGCGGCCGCCAGGCGATGTCGATCCCGCGCGCGTCCAGCCAGACGCCCTTCGCGTCAGCGATCGTCAGCCGCTGCACGGTGGCGTCGCTGAAGAGGTCGCCGCCAAGCCCCTCGACGTGCAGGCGCCCGAGACGCCCGACGCTCAGGCCCTCGAGGCGGCTGGCGACGAAGGAACGCCCCGCGTCCGTTTGCGCGCTCAAGCGCAGGACGATGCCAAGCGCCAGAGCCAGAATCGCAAGGCCAAGGCCGCTCCACGCCGCGAGACGCAGCCAGCGCCGCTTGCGTCTCGGCTTCGCCGGCGCCGGCGCTGCGGCGGTCAAAAGCTCTGCCCGATGCTGAGGTAGACCTGGATCGGCGCGTCGCCGGTGCGGCGGTAGAGGGGCGTTGCGATATCGAAACGGATCGGGCCGAAGCCGGCGTTGTAGCGGACGCCGACTCCGACGCCGACGTCCGGATGGCGGAAGTCGGGCGCGACGCTCGTCCCGGCCGCGCCGGCGTCGACGAACGCCACCGCGCCCCAGGTCTTGGTGATCCGCTGGCGGAGCTCCAGCGAGCCTTCGAACAGCGAGAGCCCGCCCTTGGGCGTGTTGTCGGCGTAACGCGGGCCGACCGCCTGGTAGGCGTAGCCCCGCACCGAGCCGCCGCCGCCGGCGTAGAAGCGGTCCGGCGCCGGCACCAGCGGGATCGAGCCGCCGCCGATGGCGCCAAGCTTCAGACGCCCGGCCAGCACGGTCCCCGCGGTCTGGCCAAATGGCAGGTACCCGGTGATCTGCGCCTGCGCCTTCACGTAGGCGATGGACCCGTCGCCGAGCCCCAGCTTGGGCTCGACGCGGGCGTCCAGCCGCCAGCCGGAGGTCGGATCGAGCGGATCGTTCGACCGATCGAGCGCATATGCCCAGAGCGCGCCGAAGGTGGCCAGCTTGCGGCTGTGGTTCAGCGCGATGAAGTTCGCCGCTTCCTTCTGGTCGGCGTCGTTGGCGTCGAGGAGAAGGCCGTAGGTCACGAACGAGGTCTTGCCGAACCGCCGCGTAATGTCCGCCACCACCGTGCCTCCGGTGGCGATGTAGGCGGGCGTGTCGTCGCGGTAGAGGGCGGCGGTCAGCTCCAGCGTCTGGCCTATCCGTCGCCACTCAGGCAGCGAAAGGTCAGTCTGGATCCGGCTGTCGAGGACGGCGATGCGCAGCGTGTTGGTCAGCGTGTCGGCGCGGCCCAGGCGGTTATAGAGAATCCAGCGGCCATCGACGCCGACGCCTTCGGAGCTCGCGTAGCTCGCGTCCAGCTGCAGGCTGCCCTTCGGCCGGTCGGCCAGGCTGACGACGACAGGGCGAAGGCCGTTCACCGTCTCGCTCGCCGGCCCCAGCGCCACCGTCACCTGGTCATAGACGCCGGTGTCGAGCAGCCGCCGCTCAAGCGCCGCCACGGCCTCGGGCCGATAGACCTGGCCGACCTTCCAGCCCGCCAGGGCGGCGACCCAGCGCGGGTTGGTGCGGCCGGTCTGCGAAAGGCGGATTTCGCCGAGCCGCACCAACGGCCCCGCCGCGACCTTGAACGTCGGCTGCAGCGTGTGGTCGGCGTGATCGACCACCACCTCGCGCGGCCCAGCCGCGGCGTCGGCATAGCCGCGCTGGGCCAGGGCGCCGATGATGCGGCCTTCGGCGGCGATGACGTCGGCGGCGCGGCCGGGATCGCCCGGCTTGAGCTTGATGGCCGCCTCTGCGACCGCGGCGACCGCGGGGTCGGGCGGCGCGCCGTCCCAGGCGATGGCCGGCGCGGCGATGACGGAGCGCGGCCCCGGCGTGACGGTGATGAACGGAACCGGCGTATCGCCGTCGCCGATATCGGGCTCGACGATGTAGTCGTAGTAGCCCTCGGATCGCAGCACCGCGACCGCGGTCTCGCCGGCTTCCTGGGCGCGGCGCCGCGCCTCGAGGCGGCTGGCGGCAGGCGCGGCGGCCGGCGTGATCGCCTGCTGGATCTCCGCCCTCAGCGCTTTGTCGAGCGCGCCGCGCACCTCGACCCGCTGGGGCGCGGCCGCGTGGGCGGCCGGCGCGCCGAGGACCGCCGCCGAAACCCAGACCGCCGACGTCGCGAGCGCAAAGTTCAGGCGCGCCAATCGCTTTCCTTCCACCCCCGCTCCGCCGCATGTAGCGGTCGCGGCCCTGCCTGTCATCGCGCCCGTTGCGCGCACTTTCACAGCCCGGCGCCCAATCGAGCGGCGCCGGCGCTCGAAGCGCGCCCCGCCGGTCCGCTGCGGCGAGACTCAGGCGCCGCTCGCCTTACCTTGCTCCACGCGGCCGTTCGCAGCATGGAAGGGGTTCGTGGAGGCGGTTTGGAGCTTCGAAAGCGTGGCGCAGACGCGGCCGGACGATGCGATCGCGCTCTTCCCGAGCGGCGCCGCCTACAGTTCCGGTCCGTCCTACGATGAGATGTTCACCGCCGATGGCGGCGTGCGCGCCCACTATCAGGCGCTGAAGGACCGGATGGATTCGCTGACCGCCGGCGAACTGGCCGACCGGCAGCGGACACTGGAGCAGTCGTTCCTGCTGCAGGGGATCACCTTCACGGTCTATGGCGCCGAGACGACGACCGAGCGGATCATCCCGACCGATCTCTTCCCGCGCATCATCCCGGCGGCGGAATGGGCGACGATCGAAGCCGGCCTGACCCAGCGGCTGCACGCGCTGAATCTCTTCCTCGCCGACATCTACGGAGACCAGAAGATCCTCGCCGACGGGGTCGCGCCGCGGGAGCTCGTGCTGGGCGCGGCCGGCTACCGTCGCGAGATGCGCGGTCTTTTCGTCCCGCACAACGCCTATGTGAATGTCTCCGGCGCCGACCTCATCCGCGACGAGGCGGGCCGGTTCGCGGTGCTGGAGGACAACCTGCGTGTCCCGTCCGGCGTCTCCTACATGCTGGCCAACCGGGATGCCGCCAAGCGCACGTTCCCCGGCACTTACAGGACGGCCGGCGTGCGGCCGGTCGAGCGCTATCCCGACCTGCTCCTCGCGACCCTGAAAAGCCTGGCGGCGGACTGGCGGCCCAATCCGCAGGTCGTGGTGATGACGCCGGGCGTCTACAACTCGGCCTACTACGAGCACGCCTACCTGGCGCGGTTGATGGGCACGCCCCTCGTCGAGGGCCGCGACCTCTTGGTGCACGACAACATGGTCTATATGCGCACCACTGTCGGCCTGCGGCGCGTGGACGTCATCTATCGGCGCGTCGACGACGACTTCATCGATCCGCTGACCTTCCGGCGCGACTCTGGCCTGGGCGCCGCCGGGCTGTTCAACGCCTATCGCGCGGGCAACGTTGTGATCGCCAACGCGCCCGGCGCCGGCGTCGCCGACGACAAGGCGGTCTACGCCTACACGCCAGACATCATCCGCTACTACCTCGACGAGGACCCGATTCTGCCGATCGTCGAGACCTTTCTCTGTCGCGAGCCGGCGCAACGCAGCCACGTGCTCGCCAACCTCGAGACGCTGGTGGTCAAGGCGGTCGGCGCCTCCGGCGGCTACGGCATGCTGGTCGGGCCGCACGCGAGCGCCGGCGAGCGCGCTGCTTTCGCCGAGCGGATCAGGGCCGACCCCGACAACTATATCGCCCAGCCGACCATTCAGCTCTCGACCGCGCCCTGCCTGGTCGACGGCCGCATCGAGCCGCGCCACGTCGACCTCCGCCCCTTCGTTCTGGCCGGCCAGCGGGTGGTGGTCACGCCCGGCGCTCTC
>Ga0070735_10005465_pt1 | contig 10541 bp, 7 predicted proteins | sample Coa_R1_FD_66443 | JGI IMG/M metagenome (GOLD analysis project Ga0070735, IMG submission 66443) | Surface soil microbial communities from Centralia Pennsylvania, which are recovering from an underground coalmine fire - Coalmine... | ecosystem: Environmental > Terrestrial > Soil > Unclassified ... | reverse complement strand
AAGGTTTCACGAGCTACCCCGCGTGGGGTAAGGAGTTTATACGATGAGCCAGCAAGAAATCATGCCGGAGCCTGAGTCTAATCAGACAAGTAAAGAGCGGCCCGGCAATGAAGAAGATATATATACAGCACAACCGTATTATTGGTCAACGCAACCAAAGGAAGAACCCGCGTCGGGTCATGATGAGCCGTTGACGCAGAATGATTATGCGAGCGGCTACCAGCCGCAAAATGAAGCGGTTTATAGCTATCCAGAGAACAACAATAGCGCGAAAGCAACCTCTGATTTTTCGCAGTCACAGGGTCAACAACAACAGCAACAGAGTCAGCAGCAACAATTTCAGAGCCAGCAGGCACGCAGTCCATACGCGCCCGATGGCGACTCTTTCGAGTCAGGATATAACCAGTACAATTCGTACAACTCATATAATGCCGATAATGGTTGGCAAATGCGACAAGGTGTACCGCCGTGGGCGCAACGCCAGCGCAGTAGAGGTGGTTTCCGCTGGTTCTGGCTCGTTTTGCTCGCGTTTATGATCATTGGCCCGGCATTCCACTGGATCGGAGCGGCATTCTTCTTCCTGTTCCCATTGTTGTTCATCGGTCTGATCGTCTTCGCCTCAGCCGTATTCTGGTCAACAATCGGTTCACGGCGTCCACGCGGCCCCGGTGGATATAATGGTAGACGCGGCCCGTGGGACTGGTAAGAGAATATAGTCCCATAGAGAAAATGAATACAGGCAAGGGCATGAGCAAGCCGCTCATGCCCTTGCCTGTATTCATTTTCTCTATTTCCGGTAGAGAAGTGGTATACTAATCTCTAAAACATGTTCAGGAGATATAGAAAACAATTGGCTGACAATAAAGAACACAACTCACCTGTACAAAACCCGCCTGAAGTGCAAGCAATCCAATCCGTGATAGACCTGGTTGATTTAACCGATGTGCGAGAATTGCGCAATTTGCTGTACGCGCACAATATGCGACCCAACAAGTCGTTTGGGCAGAACTTTCTGGTGGATCGTGCGGTACTGATGCGTATTGTAGAGGCGGCTGAGATTACTGAGAGCGACTCGATACTGGAAGTTGGCGCGGGTACCGGCGTATTGACACGAGAACTGGCGCCGCGAGCGCGGCGCGTCGTCGCGGTTGAACTTGAGCGCGATATGCTGGCGCTACTGGAGAAGACGACACAACGCTATCCTAACGTCGAACTACTGGCACGCAACCTGCTCTTCCTCAACCCGGTTGACGTTTTTGGCAAAACGCCGTATAAATTGGTGGCGAATCTGCCGTACTATATCACCGCTCCGACCTTTCGCCATTTCCTGGAGAGCGAGAATCCGCCGCAGTGCATTGTAGTCATGGTGCAACAGGAGGTCGCCCAACGCATCATAGCTGCTCCTGGCGATATGAGCCTGTTGGCGGTCAGCGTGCAGTTTTATGGGCAACCGCGCATCATTGCGCAGGTACCGGCGAGCGCATTCTATCCTGTTCCCAAAGTAGACTCGGCTATTTTGCGTATAGACGTAAATCCACAAACTGCCCTCACTCAGGAGGAGCGCGACCGCTTTTTCCGCGTGGTGCAGGCGGGCTTCTCCGAAAAACGCAAGCAATTACATAACGCACTTTCACGCGGCATGCATCGCAAGGACGAGGATGTGCGGGCCTGGCTGGCAACTGCCAACATTGACCCCGGTCGTCGCGCCGAAACCCTCAGCATCGTAGAATGGTTGAGAGTGTGGCAAGCAGTGGAGGGTGATCGCTAACAGCATATATTGCTCTGGCTATCTCAATTGATCGCTATTCCTGCCAGCACCCTTTTCTATTCCTACGGTGCGTGGTGGAAGTTGCTCCATCCAGGACCTGACTTCACTGGCACATCGGTGTCCAATTGCTTCGTAGAGATGGAAGCTGGCTTCGGCCTGACTGTGAGCCTCTTCCAGATTACCTTGCATGACGGCAACACGAGCCAGCCCATACCGTGCCTGCGCTTGCAATTCGCGTTGTCCCGGTGAAGTCACATCCAGCATTTCCTGGAACCTGAGTGCGGCCTCTTTATGATGTTGCCTGAGCCGAAGCTCTCCCCATGCTGCCAGCGCCATACTAATAAATTGAAGTTTGCCTATCTGGCGAGCCAGCGTTAACGATTGCTCAAGGTATGTTTCTGCCAGGGCATAGTGTTTTTGCTTTGTTGCCAGTTCACCGAGATTTGTGAGCAAGATGCTGGCCCAGCCAGTATTGCCAATCTGGCGTGCCAGCGCCAATCCCTCATGATAGCAAGCTTCTGCCTGTTGCTCATCTTCAATATCCGCGAGAACCTCACCCAGATTCAGGAGGAGGCCACACTGGAGTTCTCGATGGCCGATCTGGCGTACCAGCGCCAACCCTTCCCGCCAATATGACTCTGCCCGCGCATTGTCTCCCCTGGCATGAACAAGGACGCCAAGATTCATGAGAAAACGAGCAGAGCGTTCACGGTCTTCCCGTTGGCGGGCCAGAGCGAGACCTTCCTGATAATAGCCCTCTGACCGAGTGAGGTTCCCCTGTTCATGGCTGATTGCGCCCAGATTTGTGAGTAGCGCACAAATACGCTCATCTTGTCCAGTCTGGCGAGCCAGCGCCAGACCCTCTGTATAGTAATCCTCCGCTTGCTGATAATTGCCTCGCTGTGTAGCAATAACGCCCAACCCATTAAGATTCCGGCAAATCAATGCAGCATGAGCTGCGAGGCGTGCCGAGGTTAATCCTTCTTGATAATATACCTCAGCCTCAGCGAACTTCCCTTGCTGGTAAAGGGTTGCTGCCAGAGTACACAGGAGATTGCTGATCAATTCAACATCATGCAGACCACGCGCTAGCGTTAACCCCTCCCGTATGGATGTTGTTGCTTGTTCATATGCGGCCAGTTTATGCATAATCTGACCCAGGTACAGTAAAGCTCGTGCATGGGCCAGTTCATTGTCCGACATAGTTGCAGCGGTACAGGCCCGCTGGATATGGGTTTCGGCAACAGCATAGAGACCGTGTGCCAGGAGGAAAGGAACAAGGGCAAAGACTCCACGTATCAGCCGGGCATGGTCATTTAATGTATATGCAGTCTCTAAAGCTGCAAAGATCGTGTCACTTTCTTGTGTGAGGAGTTTATTATTCGATGGGTGGGCCTCCACAAAGGAAACGGCGTATTCGATCAATCGCTCAGCAGGAAGTGAGCTTTCCAGGTGGATGCGTGCATAGTCGGCAATGGTCTGGTGGAGCATATAGCGGCTCGACCCCTTGCTTTCCAGAAGTCCAATATCATTTAAGCGGTCAAGAACCTCAACGTCAACACACGCTACTGCCAGCGCGGCCTCCTCTGAAAAGCTCGTCGGTTTGGCTGGAAAGACGGAAAGGGCATAGAAACCTTCCCGCGTCTGCTCATCCAGAAACTGATCGCTGATCTCGATAGTTGCATGTAACGAGATGGGTGTTTCTGCCGAGAGGTGTGGAGGCTGTTCTAAGGGTGCGAGCGATTGCGCTAAGCGGAGACGTACCTCGATATCGCGCAAGCGGTCAAGCGTTGTCTGGAGTCGTCGTATTTGCTGGCTATGCGTCTGCGCTTGCAGATAGTTGCCGAGCAGGGTAATAGCGAGCGGTAATCCACCAACGGCGCGAATAATCTCTCGCGTACTTTCGGGTTCGGTTTCAACCGCGTAGGGAGCAAGTGTAGACAGGAGGGACAGAGCCTCGGTCTCGCTCAACTCAGGTAGGGTATAGACATCCTCTCTGGCCCATTGGTGGGCGAGATCAACGAAGCGCGAGGTGAGCAGATAGGAGCAGGAGGTATTGCCGATGCGAAAGGCTAAAGCGTCCTCGAGCTTCCAGGCATCATCAATAATGAGCAACATGCGGCGCGAACCGAGTGCAGCTTTGAGGGCGTAAGCCCAGGTCCGGGTGTCGGTGAGTGTATTCATTTCGTGAGGTGGCAACTGCAAAAGTGTTCCCCAGCGCCGGAGTTTTGCCAGAACACGGGGATGCGGGCCGAGACCGACCCACAGTATCCCACCACAAAAATGTTCCCTGATGCGCTGATCATATGCCAGGGCGGTAGCGAGCGCCGTTTTGCCAACGCCGGGCAAGCCAACGAGGGACACCAGTGACATGGGAGGCGTGTTGCATAATCGTAACTGCAATTGATCCAGCAATGCCTCGCGTCCAACAAGCGGTTGGAATAGAGGAAGGGCTGGATCATCAAGCCATTCCGCCGTTTCAGCTTTCTTTATGGTTTCGGAGGTTTCAAGTGGTGCCTGGGAGAAGAGGCTTACATCCTCAGCAGTTTTGCCAAAGAGTTCGTTGAGTTTGGCGCGAAAGTACCGGCCAGGAGTGGTAAGACCTAATTCCCAGCGACTCACGTTGTTGGGTGTCGTACCGATTTTATCAGCTACCTCTTGTTGCGACCAGTGTTGACGTAAACGAGCTTCACGCAAACGTGAGTTAGGATTTCCTTTTTTAGGCTTCAGCATGAATAAAAATCTTCCTTCCTGAAGAACATGGTAGAGAAGATGGTGAATCTGATGAGCCAGATGTAGTATATGGTGTTCTGTTTTTGAATGTCAAGCGGGTATTCTTGTGCAGGGGAGGATAAAAAGAACAGGCATGATTACGTAAACTTTGAGTCCTGGTACGTTTCCTATTTCATGCATAGAAGGAGGTGAAAGCGTTAATAGAAGAAGTAGGTTGTACCTCGATATTGCCCCAACTGTTCTCGCCGATATCTATCCCGTCTTCTATAGTTGCACTAGCTTTCTACCAGTGAAAGAAAGGATTGGGAAAGTTATTCATGATGAAGCAAAACCGTCACGAGTTTATCAGGGTGGAGGACACGTCCATGCTCCTTTCAGGCCGTTTTCTCATTGCTTTTGCTCTTTCACTCTGTTGTTTGAGTATCGCATTACAAACCAGGGGAGTATATGCTCACGCTCAACAGGTAACAAACAATTGTGTTAACAACGGACATTGCTATGGGGTTGATGACTGGCCTGGGGCTATCGATGGAGCCAGGACTTTAGCCACTGTCAGAGGAATGGAAGACTCGGATAGTGACTCGTTTAGTTTTGTTGATAATGAGATGTGGCTGGCTGATACAAACTGCCAGGGTTCCGGCGGGGACTGCTGGATTGAGGCAGGATACCAAACAAATGGGCCGAAGACCGGCTATCCGAATCTTGAGGATTGGTTCTGGGCAGAACAATACACCCCGGACAATACTACTAACCTCTATTACGAGTGCGATGATCCCAACCCCCTCAACAACGCTCCTGGTGGAAACAGCGACTATGGTCATGGTGTGTACATTAACCTCTATAGAACAGCTACTCAAAAAGACTGGGGTGTAGTCGTTCAGGGGAATGTCACGAATTGGTCAACCAACGGAAGCGGTTGCAATTATTTCCCCTTTAACATGTCTCCCAATATGATACAAATTGGGCAAGAAGAGGATGCTAATTCCTCAGCAAATATCAACGCGCCTCATGCTGACTTCACACAGAATCAGTGGGAACACCCTGGCTTTGGTTCGTACTACTACCAAACAGTTGATGGTATACACAATTTTCTCTCACCCAAGGCTCTGGATAACCCCCCCTGGTCGGGATGGAATAATGGTCAGCACCCCTACCAGAGTCAAACTGGCGGGAGCTGGTATACCTGTACGCTTTACAGTACTGGTAGAAACCCTTGCTAAGTCTACACGGAAGAACTTTTTGGTTCCTTACCATGTTGCAGTAATACGAAGCGTGAAAGAAAGGACAACAGTTCAGATGCGAAAAGTATACTTGCTTTTCATAGCAATGTTCTCTGTACTCATAATTGGAGCTGTACTGATCAGTTCTCCTGGAGCTGGGGTTCCTGTGACACGTGCTCAGGTAGGAAACATGCATGTTTCTTTTGCCCATAATTCTCCGTTGTTCAAGATACCACCGACCTTGATCAATTCAACTCCTGCATTTACCATTGCTAATGTAAGACAGGCGTTGCAAACACATTCCTTTCGTGGTGGGCCTACCCTTTCGAACACCCAACCTGCTATTGAAATGTTGGCCTTTATGACCATGAAAAAGATGGCAGCTTACTTGTCATCACAAACAGGACATACCGCTTTACCGGGATTATATCCAGATCGCCTTGTATGCTATGTCCAGTTACGCGGTCCATTTCTCATGGAGGCGGAACATCTTCTTGGCGGGCAAATTCCTGTAGCTGCGAGAGGGTTCGAAGTCTTCGATGCTCGGACGGGCCTCCTGTTCGAATGGGGAACGCTAGCTTAGTTTTTTCTCAACTAAATATAAAGCGTAACCCCAAAGAGCGATGATTTGGATGTTATCAGGTAACGTCCAAATCATCGCTCTTTGGGGTTACAAATTGGCTTGAGAAGGAATTTTGTTCTGCTATAAGCTATTTTTGTAATGGATTCCAGTCCTTTCTCTCTCCTTGAGCCATTGTCACTTCTACCTGCATATCCTGCTCTGGCTGGTCGTTGTTCAATGAGACGATAATTCCGCCGAGTATGGCGATAACGCCGCCACCTGCTTGCAGCCAGGTGATGGTATCATGCAGCAAGAGCAAGGCAAAGGCTGTAGAGAAGAGCGGCACGGTTTGCGTGATCGCGGCCATTTCCCAGGCTTTGAGCAGACGCAGACCTTCTTGCTGGCTGAGATAGCCGAGGCAGAAATTCGTAACAATATACACTGCGAGGGCTAGCAGGATTACGGGAGAAGGTTGCCAGAGCAGCGAGTGGGAGCCGGTGAGGAGTTGGAAAATCAAGACGGGCAACAGGCTAAACGCTCCCAGCAACAGGCGTACCGCCGTCAAGGTTAAGGTATTGATGTGCTGTGTGAGACGTTTTGCCGGAATATAGCCGAAGCCCAGGCCAATTGAGCCCAGCAGGATGAGCAAATCGCCCAGACCGCCGCTTTGCCAGTTTACTCCTTGCGCTCCCTTGAAAATCACCAGCGTGCTGCCAAGTAGCAAGAGCAGTGTGCCTATGCCCTGTTTCAGACGAATGCGCTCACCGAGCATCAGTACCGCGAAGATGAGTGCGGCAACCCCGTTCAGTTGCAGGAGAAAGCCACCTTCAAGCGCACTGGTACGCGCAAATCCTGCGACGATCAGCAAGAGCGGAATCGCTGTGCCTGGACATGAGAGCAGGAAGATATCTAACCAGTCGGCTCGCCTGAGTACGCGCAGGGCCGGGTAGATGGGCGTTCCCGCGAACAGGAGGCCGATAGTGAGCAGAAAACCGCCGCAAGCAAGGCTCAGTATGCCAACGACTGTTGCGTCTATGCCGTCGCCCAGAACTTTTGCCAGCACCGCTCCCAATCCAAACATGAGCGATGCCGCGAAGGCGTAGCTGATACCGCGCAGGTGCATGGGTTTGCTCCTCACCGGTCGTAATACAGGATGCGCCCGCAGTTGGAGCAGGTTTGCAGGTCATTATTGATACGAACGCGCTGTAGCTCGCTGGGAGTCAAGATGACACGGCACCATTGACACGAGCTTTGCTCGACTTTGGAGATGGCGCGTCCCTGTTTGGTGCGACGCATCGCCTCATAGCGGCTGAGGAGCGCGGCCTCAATGCCACCGGCAAACGTGGTTCGTCTGGCCTGTGTCTCCTGTTTGCGTACTTCTAGCTGCTCGCGGTGCAAGATCATCGCCGCGTTTTCTTTCTGCCACGTTTCCTCTGCCTGTTGTAGGGCGGTGGCTTTGCGTTGCGCTGTCTCTTGCAGGGCCTCGGTGGTCTCAATAATCTCCAGCACCCGATCCTCCTGACGGCTCTGCTGCGCACGCAATCGCTGCACCTCCTGTTGCAGTGAGGCAAGTTCTTTCGGGTTTGAAACGGTGCCATTGTACAGGCGTTGTTCCTGCATACCGAGGCGTCGGCTCAAGTCTTCGAGCGTCCACTCGGCCTCTTTCTGTGCTTGCTGGCTGGCGCGTAATTGTTGCTGCGCGGTAGTATGCTCCGTCCGTGCCTTCTGGAGTGCCGAGTTGCCCTGTAACGAATTGCTCAACGTCTGCTGTTCGGTCGTTAGACGGTCAAGCTCAAGGTCAATTTGTTGCAACTGGTAAAGCGTCGCTGCGATTTGTGTCGCGCTCATCGGTAGATGGTACTCCTTTCCGAGCCTACGACATGACATGCGAATGTGGGGTCAGAACAGCCTGGGGGACTGTTGGATTTCTATTGTACCCCGTAGGTGTGGGAAGAGCAAGAGTGTAGGGCCCGATTGATCGCGCCCTCTGCGCTAATTAATCGTCAAATTGATAGTGACCGGAATGGGATTGCCGCTGGATGGGGTAATCACCACCGAAGCCGAATAGAGGCCACCACTCATACCTGTCACATCCACGGTGAAAGTGACGGGTTCAGAGGAACCGGCAGGGATGGTACCACTGGTTGGGTTGAGCGAGACCCAGGATTGCGTGGGCGAACCTGCTGACCAGGAGCCATCGCCGCCGTTGTTAGTGAGCGTAATAACCTGTGGCGGCGGGTTGACGCCGACATTTGTAGTGAATGAGAGCGAATTCGTGTTGAGTTGCATGGAGAATTGGGCGATATGAATGGTGATTGCTATCGTTGCCGGACTTCCACTAACAATATTGCCGGTAATAGGATCAATCGCGCTGACCGTGACTCCTGTGTTGTAGGTTGAGCCGCCAGCCAGACCGGTTGCATTGACAATGACGTTGACGGACGTATTCGTGCCACCCGCTAATCCGTTGCCAGAGGTGGCTGAAAGCGAGACGAAGCCTGGTGCGCCGGGGTCGAGCGCGGCAGTCCAGTTGAGTGGTTCCTCACCGGTGTTGCTGATCGTAAAGGGGAGCATATTGACACCCGTTGTGATGTTAAATGTGAGCGAAGGGGGTGCTACCGCCAGCGCCGGTGGTGCAAGCACATTCAGTGTAATGGCGACCGTTTGCGGGCTGTTCACAATAGTGATACCGTTGTCCACTGCCGTGATAGAGATGGAGCCGTTATAGTGTCCAGCGAGGAGCGAGGACGATGTGACTGTCACCGTAAAGGTTGTTGAACCCTGCGTAATACTCACCGAGCCGGGTGAAACCGCTAACCAGCTGCCGCCAGTTGCTATGGCAGTCAATGTGACGCTGCCGCTACAACTGCCAGTAATGCCAGTGGTGAAGGTTTGCGCAGCAGGATTCGTTCCTGCTTCGGCGTTGAATGTCTCTGCGGCCGGTGCAGGCGCTTGCAGTGTGCATGGTGGCTGCACGGTAAGCGTAACGGCGATGGTCTGCGGCGTGCCAACTTGCTGACCGCTAACGCTATCGGTTGCTGTGATCGTGACGCTGCCGCTATATGTTTGCGGCTGCAATCCTGCCAGGAGAACACCTATGCTGGTGGCGGCACTGGACTTGAGATTGAGGCTGCCCGTTGCTGGCGAGACTGACAACCAGCCACTGCTGGGCGCGGCTGTCCATGTGAGCGTGTGCAGGCATGCACCGCTCGCGCTGATGCTTGCGTTCTGCGTCGGTGGATTAGGTTGTCCCGTGACTCCCGTAAAGCTCAACGCAGCAGGTGTCGCGGCAATTGTGCAAGGAGGAAGCACGATAAAGCTCACGGGTATTGTTTGTGGGCTGCCGTTCACCGTTTGACCTGAGCTATCTGTTCCAGTAATGGTTATTGTGCCGCTGTACGTGCCTGGCGTCAGTCCCGCTTGCCATGCCGCGCTCACGCTGATGGTGGCGGATTGATTGCCAGAGAGCGAGCCGTTAGCTGGTGCAATGGTCAGCCACGAGCCGCCAATGCTGGTGGTAGCATTGGCTTGCCAGGAGAGCGTACCCCCGCCTGTATTGGTCACAGTGAGAGGTTGCGTGGTTGGATTGGTCTGCCCAACCACGCTGCTAAATGATAGCGTAGACGGGTTCGCGGACATCAGTGGCGTTGTGGGTTGCCCCAGGATGAAACTCACGAATAGTGTTTGCGTTCCCGCCTTTGAGTTGAAAATGATGGTACCAGTGTAGATGCCGGGGGCCAGGTTGGCGGTGTTGACGGCTATCGCTGCATGAGAAGGCGTGGTGCCGCTTGCCGAGGCGACGCTCAGCCAGGAACCGCCGTTGTTCGTGGTCGCTGATGCACTCCACTGAACGGGAGCGGAGCATTCCTGTGTCGTGGTCAAACTAACCAGCTTTGCTGCCGGACCGGTTTGCTGATAGACGCCCGCGAACGACAGGTTGCTAGGAGACACCTGCAACGTGCATTGTGGCACGATAGTCAAACTAAAGTAGATACCTTGCGGACTATCTTTCGTTGCAGCTGTTCCCGCACCGGCGAAATTTATCCAGCCGTCATACACTCCCGGCAATAAGGTACTGGTATTGACGCCAATTGTCACAGGCTGGCTCCCACCTGCGGAAAGACTGCCGAACATGGGTGAGACAGTTAGCCAGTTGTTGCCGCCGCTCCTCGTCGAACTCCATTGCAAAGGCTGCGTGCCGGGATTGCTGACCGTCACTACCTGTGCAGGTGGGCTGGCTGCGCCATCGCCGGAGGTG
>Ga0070735_10005464_pt1 | contig 10542 bp, 10 predicted proteins | sample Coa_R1_FD_66443 | JGI IMG/M metagenome (GOLD analysis project Ga0070735, IMG submission 66443) | Surface soil microbial communities from Centralia Pennsylvania, which are recovering from an underground coalmine fire - Coalmine... | ecosystem: Environmental > Terrestrial > Soil > Unclassified ... | reverse complement strand
CCTCCAACTGTTCGGGAGTCATACCGCCCAGCTGCTCGACGGTTGCAACGCCCGCTCCCATCAGCTTTTCGACCAGCGTATCGGGGATGCCGTGATCCACCAGAACCGACACCGGAGCGCCCGGCACCACCAGCGCCTCCATCTGCGATTCCACTTCCTGGCGCTTCTCTTCCTCGCTCTTGATATCGATCCGCCAGCCCAGCAACTTAGCGGCCAGGCGCACGTTCTGGCCCTTCTTGCCGATGGCCAGCGACAACTGACTGTCGTCGACGATCACTTCCATGTGTTTGCCCACGGGGTCGATGATCGAAACCCGTGAGATCTTGGCCGGGCTTAGAGCGTGGGTGGCGAATACCACCGGATCGTCATTGTATTCGATGATGTCGATCTTCTCTCCGCGCAATTCGCGAATAATCGACTGCACCCGCATGCCCTTCATGCCGACGCACGCGCCGACGCTGTCCACGTCGCGATCGCGGCTGGATACGGCGATCTTGGTCCGTTCGCCTGCTTCCCGGGCGCAGCCTTTGATGACCACGGTGTTGTCGTAAATCTCGGGAACTTCCTGCTCGAAAAGTCGCATCACCAGTTCGGGAGCCGCGCGCGAAACGATCACGCCCGCGTTCTTCCCGGCCTTCTCCACACTGCGGATCACGCAGCGGATGCGGTCGCCCACGCTGAAGCTTTCCAGGCGCGATTGCTCTTTCTTGAGAATCCTGGCTTCCGTCTTGCCCAGGTCCGCCACCAGATCCGGGCCTTCGAGGCGTTTGACCACGCACGTCACCAACTCGCCCACGCGGCCGGAGAATTCAGAATAGATATTTTCGCGCTCGGCCTCGCGCACCTTTTGCAGGATCACCTGCTTGAAGGTCTGCGCTGAAATTCGTCCCAAGGCATCCAGGGATTTGGCGGTGCGGATTTCGCCGCCGGGCTCAATCTCCGGATTGAGCTTCCGGGCGTCATCGAGCGAGATTTCCTTGTCCGGATCGGTGACCGGATCCGCCACCTTCATCACGCCGAAAATCTGGATCGCTCCGGTGCCTTCTTCCATTTCCGCCACCAGCTCTTCGTTGGCGTGGAAATGCTTACGAGCTGCCACCAGCATGGCATCCTTCACCGCATCGCGGATGATTTGCGGATCGATCCCTTTCTCCTTGCTCAGGATTTCGATGGACTGATAAATGTTGCCCAGGCTGGTCATGTCAGTTAGTTGCTCCGATTCGGGGGATTACCACTCGAACTTGAGATTCGCTTTCTCCACCAGTTCCAGGGGGAACTGGATACTCTTTCCAGGAGAAGGTTCGAGTGTGATGATTCCTTCGGCGAAACTCCGCAGCGCGCCGATCCAGGCTTTCTGGTTTTCGACGGGCTGGCGCAAGACGATCTTCACTTTGTGGCCCACAAACCGCTCGAATTCCTTGGGCTTGGCGAGCTTCCGCTCGACGCCGGGCGAGCTTACTTCCATGGTGTACCGTCCGCCGGGGATCACGTCTTCGACGTCCAGGATGGTGCCCACATTTTGGGTGATGTACTCGCAATCGGCGTGCGTGACGCCTTCCGGCTTGTCGATAAAAATACGCAGAACCCGGGTGCCGCCGCCGCCCAGCATCTGGACGTCGACGACTTCCAGACCTGTGTCCGCGCCTACGCGTTCCGTGATTTCCCGCACTTTCTCTACGATGGTCGCCCGGTCAGCCATGTTTCATTCCCGCCGCGAATAGGCCGCGAGCAATAAAAAAGTGGGCTTTCGCCCACTGCTTCAGCTCGTCCCTACAACCTAGTATACACCCTCGTTGAAATGACCTCCCTCAGCGGTCTTCAGGTTGACCTTTCTATCTCAGTCGCGCGCTCAGACTCTTAGGTAGTGAGTCTCCCGCCCAAGGAATCAAGCACTTAGATTGGACGTTGAGCTGCGCGGGCCAGCGTGGCTGGACAAGAGGGACGCCGATCACTCCGACACCGTCGCCAAGGTAGTACCCTCCGGAGCATCGAGAGAGAAGACCGGGGCGGCGTTCCCCTGTCGGTCTGCCCCGCAGCGATCACGAAAGCCGCGAGTAGGACGCAAGCGCTGTCGCGTCTGTCGATTCGTTAGGGAAAATATATCTCTTGGCCAAGTTAGCCCGGCCGAAACGGAGACCGGGCCCTACGCGTCCCTTACTCGATACGGTTTGAGGGGTTCAAAGATGAAAAGCCTGCTTATGGTGTTAGCGGCATTGTTCGCTGCCGCCCTGATTGGATTCGCCGCGCTGGGCGGTTCCGAAGAATCGGTGATATCGGACCAGGTTAAGTTCCAGGCGAGCCGGCGGGTGGTGCCGGAGCATGGGTACCGGGTGCATGAAATCAGCCGCGGCGACGGCACCTTGGTAAAAGAGTACGTATCGTTCGAGGGCAAGGTGTTTGGAGTTTCCTGGCAGGGACCCACGCTCCCGGATTTGTCTCAGTTGCTCGGATCGAGTTTCGCGGAGTTCCAGGGTAGCTTGCAACACAAGGCGGGCCGGCGAAAGGCGGCCGTGGTCCACAACAGCGACCTGGTCGTGGAAAGCACTGGACACACGCGGGCTTTCCAGGGGCGAGCGTACTTGAAGTCGCTGCTGCCGGACGGCGTGACGCAAGAGGTGGTGCAGTGAGGCGCGGCATGGCAGGCGCTGCCGTCATTGCGATGGTGGCAGGTCTCGCGGGGTGCGGTAGCGGAAACAGCAGCACCAGCGAAACCCCAGCCCCGCCTCCGCCCGTGAATAATACCCAGCCTGTGATCGTGGACGCAGGTCCGATCGTCAACGGCCAAGCGGTCGGGGACGAGGACGTCCTCTTCACAATGGTCACGATCTGCGTGCCTGGCACGACTACTTGCCAGACCATTGACCACATAGCGGTCGACACCGGATCCACGGGAGTGCGGATCCTGGCTTCGCAACTGACGCTGCCTTTGGCGACTAGCATGAATGCGAGCGGCCAGCCCATCGCGAACTGCGTCCAATTCGCCGATAACACGTATCAATGGGGACCCGTCGCGAAGGCAGATATCAAAATAGCGGGCGAAGTGGCTTCTTCGGTGCCCATCCAGGTGGTCGGGCCTTCGAATTTTACTGCCGCTCCGAATGACTGCACAGCCGGCGGAACGCCCGCGCAAACAGTCTCCGATCTCGGCTCCAACGGCATTCTGGGGGTAGGTCTTTTCCGACAGGATTGCGGCGCGGCGTGCGCCTCCGTAACGTCACCTCCAGCGATCTATTTCAGTTGCCCCTCCACCGGTTGTGTCATCGCTTCCGTGAGCGTGACGGAACAACTGCAAAACCCCGTGTGGATGTTTCCACAAGACAATAACGGTCTGCTGATCGTTCTTCCGCAGATTGCGGCCGGAGGGGCAGCATCGGTATCGGGATCCTTGATATTCGGCATTGGTACGCAGTCCGACAATGCCTTGAACGGCGCGCAGGCTCAAGCCGTCGACGGCTTTGGCAACTTCACCACCACCTTCAATGGTGTTAAATACCCCAGCAGCTTCATCGATACCGGCTCAAATGGTCTGTTTTTTTTGGACTCGACAACTACCGGCCTTCCGGATTGCGGCAGCCAGGAAATGGGCTTCTATTGCCCAACCTCGACGATAAACCTTACTGCGATCAATAGCGGCCCGAATCCAAACGCACCCACGGCTACGATTTCGACGAACATTGCCTTTGCTGTTGCAAGCGCCGCGGCGCTGTTCAACTCGTCTAACGCCGCGTTCAACGATGTAGGCGGAAGCAATCCCGGCGCCTTCGATTGGGGGCTGCCATTCTTTTTCGGCCGCAGAGTATTTATCGGAATCGAAGCTGAAAGCACACCCGCGGGCCCGGGACCGTATTGGGCCTATTAGCGGGCTGAGCTTAATTCTCGGTTGGAGTCTTCTCGGCTCGATCCACCACAATGACATCGAGCATCCCCTTGGCCGGCGTGAGCTTCAGGCCGAGCTGTTTTTCGACGGCGGAAGTAATGTCCGAGCCGGGATCACTAGCGTTGTTATCGGCCTGCGCGGGGAATCCGGCCGGCAGCGGGATTCCCGTCATGTCGAGCGCGAATTCGAGAGTGAAATCATACCTGCCGGTGAGCCCGGTCTTATCGATTACCGGATGCCGGCGGTATCCCGCCAACCGGATCGCGATCTCCGATGAAGGTAGTCCCTTGGCTCGCAAGCTGCCCGTAGCACCGTTCGTGCCGGGGAATATCGTGAGAATAGATCCGAATCCGTTCATTTCCCGCGCCCCATTCTTATCCAATTTTGGCGGGCCGGCAGCCGGCGAAAAAGGCTCAACATCCGGAGGCAAGTCCGTCTCGTTCAGCTTGGAGCCTCCCTTGGCAACGGTCAACTCGTCTACTGGAAACTCCTTGGATTCGTGGTGCAGGACCATGCCGAAGCGATCCTTCAACAGGTTCTGCCACATCACGTGGACCTGGGCTTTGGTCGCTCCCGCAGGAACCTTGGCGGCGATATCGTATCTCTCGGTGTTCATCCACTCGGGAGCGTTAACCTGAAATATCTGCACGTCGTAGGCTGTCTGAAGAATCCCGATGAGCGACGCGTTGGTCCAGGTGATTTGTCCGGGATCGGCAGTTCCTGGTCCTCCGCGGGCCGGACCATAGAACACTCTGGCGCCCGGTTCCGGCGGGGGCGTGCGCTTCACGGAAGCGACTTCGAATGTCAGGCTGCCGGGGGTTTGACCGAAAACGGACACGAACGCGAGCAAAAGGCTGCCGGCGATCCATGGCGCGCTTCGCACGCTAATTCTCGGTTGGAACCTTCTCAGCCCGATCCACCACGACGACGTCGAGCTTCCCTTTGGTCGAGGTGAGCTTCAAGCCGAGCTGTTTCTCGACGGCGGAAGGGACGCTCATAGGCGGATCGCTGGCGATTCCTGGCGAAGCCCCACCGGGTGCAGGCCCAGGGCCTCCGGGGGGCGGAGGAGGAAGTGACATTCCCGCTAGATCGGGGGTGTATTCGAGGGTGAAATCGTACTTGCCAGTGAGCCCGGTTTTGTCGACTACGGGCCGACGAAGCAAATTGGCTAACCTGGTCGCAATCTCCGATGAAGGCAGTCCTTTGCCGACCATGCGTGCGACAGACGAAGCACCGTTGAACGATATCAGGGCAATGGCGCCACTGCCGTTCATCTGCGGGAAGCCGTTCTTATCCAATTTCGGCGGGCCGGCAGGCCCCGGTGCAAACGGCTGCGCATCGGGAGGCAAGTCTGTCTCCTTCATTTTCAAGCCGCCCTTAGCGACGGTCAGCTCGTCTACTGGAAACTCCTTCGATTCGTGGTGCACGACCATACCGAAGCGTTCCTTCAACAGGTTCTGCCACATCACGTTGACCTGGGCCTTGGTTGCCCCGGCCGGAACTTTGGCGACGATGTCGTATCTCTCGGTGCCCATCCAGTCCGGAGCGGTGACCTGATACGTCTGGACGTCATAGGCGGTCATCACAATGTTTCGCAAAGCCGCGTTGGTCCAAGTGATCTGTCCCGGGTCGGAAGTTCCGGGTCCGCCGCGCGGAGGGCCGAAGAATACTCGTCCGCTGGAGTCCGGCGGGGGTGACGGCTTCACCGAGGCGACGTCAAACGTGAGACTGTCCGTCGTCTGTCCAAAAACGGACACGCACGCGAACATCATGCTGCCCGTGATCCATAGCAAGTTCCGCATTGGATAGGTAGACGAACGGCTCCTTAAATAGTTTCGCTCATTATCGAGAAAGTTGTGGGATTACTATCAGGAGGAGGCTGGTTTTGTTGCGACGACGCAAACCGGCGGCGGCGGGCAAAGCTGTCGTTTTTGCGGCCGCTCTGATAGCGCTTTCGGCTGGCGCGCAAAGTCCGCCGATTACCGATTACATCATGCAAGCCTGGACCAAACTCACACGGTCGAACAAGGATCTGGCCAACGCGGCAGCAGATCCGAAGTTCCCGTTGGCACCGGGCGGTAAGTGGCCGGTCTACGTCGCGCGAACCAAGAACATAGAGCAAGTGGAGCAAGATATCCGCGCGCAGATGCCGGCGGCAGACTTCGGCAAAATCGAGATCCGGCGGCTGCCGGAAGACATCGCGGGCATAGGCGAGCAGGGGTTGCTCTATCTGCCGAGGCCTTACGTGGTACCGGGCGGCCGTTTCAACGAGATGTACGGATGGGACAGCTACTTTATCCAACTGGGTCTGCTGAAGGACCGCGAGATCGAGCTGGCCAAGGACATGGTCGACAATTTTCTGTACGAGATCCGGGAGTACGGCCAGATCCTGAACGCGAATCGCACTTACTATTTGACGCGTTCGCAGCCGCCATTCCTGACTGAGATGCTGTTGGGCGTGTATCGCCAAACGGGGGATCGGGCATGGCTGGCAGGATCGGTGGAAGCGGCCGATGCGTATTACCGCTACTGGACGCGCGAGCCGCACCTGACGCCGCAGACGGGATTATCGCGGTACTTCGACCTGGGCGAGGGGCCGTCACCGGAGGTCCTGGCGTCAGAAGTAAATAACTTGGGCCAAACCCACTATGACCTAGCAAGACACTATTTCCGGACGCATCAGATAAAGGACTACGACGTATCTCGCTTTTACGATCGCAAGCGCGACCAGCTAACGCCTGGGTTTTACAAAGGCGACCGGTCGATGCGGGAATCGGGGTTCGATCCTTCGGCAAGATTCGGGCCGTTCAACGCGGACATCGTGGCATACAATCCGGTGTGTTTGAACTCGCTGCTCTACGTGATGGAAAAGGACATGGCGGAGATCCTCGAGATCGTCGGGAAAAGCCCGGAAGCGGCGATGTGGCGAACGCGGGCGGAAGAGAGAGCGGAGCGGGTGAACCGGTTGATGTGGGATGCCCACGACGGGTTGTACTACGACTACAATTTCGAGCAAAAACGGATCCGACGGTACCCGTTCTTGACGACGTTTTATCCGCTGTGGGCGGGAATCGCGAGCGCGGAGCAGGCTGGGCGCGTCCGGGAAGCCCTGGGCAAGTTCGAACGGCCAGGCGGGTTGCGAACCAGCACCCACGCCAGCGGGGACCAGTGGGATGCGCCGTTCGGCTGGGCTCCGCTGGAGCTGATCGCGGTGGAGGGCTTGCGGCGATACGGCTATGACGACGACGCGAACCGGATTTCGAAGAAGTTCTTGAGCATGATCCAGGAAGAGTTCCAGCGAACCGGCGCGATCCTGGAGAAGTACGACGTGGAGCGGCGGACCGGGGACATTCAACGCGAAGTCCGGTACGGATATCGCACTAACGAAGTGGGCTTCGGATGGACCAACGGGGTGTTCAAAGTGCTGGAAGCGCGTTGATCCGTCCTGCGATTGGTAGAATCGGGTGGGGTCCCAATGAAGATTTCCTCTTCCATTCTTCTGCTCGCCTTGTCTGCATGCGGATTCGCGCAGGCGCTGAAGCCGATTGCTGTACCGAATCCGGCCGTCGCAGGCAGCATCCAGCCCAACTGGGCGGTGGCCGCCGACGGAAGCGCCCTGCTGAGCTGGGTGGAACCGACCAAGGGCGGCGGATACACTTTGAAGTATGCCGCGCGCAAGGGAGCTGCGTGGTCGGAGGCGCGCACCATCGCCACCGGCCGACCTTTCTGGCGGCACCCGGCTGAAGTGCCCGGACTTGTCAGCCTGAGCGACGGCACACTACTGGCCCAGTGGGTCGAAAAAGGGAAGGAATCGAGCGACGAGGAAACCATCTACGTCTCGAGCTCGACCGACGGCATTAAGTGGACCAAGCCTCTAATCGCGCATCACGACCATAGCCCGGTGCAGCACGGATTGGTTTCGATCGCCGCGAGCGGCCCCAAGGATGCTTCGCTGTTCTGGCTCCAGGCCCTGAAGGGCGAAGACGGTCCGGTTTCGCTGATGCGGACCGTGGTCGGCGCGGATGGGAAAGAGATCAAAGAGGAAGAGCTGGATAACGATACGTGCTCCTGCTGCCCGACTTCAGTGGTGAACACCGCCAAGGGCCTGCTGGTGGCGTATCGCGATCACACGCCGAAAGACATTCGCGATATCGCGGTGCTGCGCTTCGAAGGCGGGAAGTGGTCGACGTCGAAGATCCTGTATCCCGATAAGTGGGAGATCAATGCGTGCCCGGTCAATGCCGCTTCCGCCGCGGCCAAGGATAACCGGGTCGCCATCGCCTGGTACACCGAGGCGGATGACAAGCCGAGGGTGCAAGTCGTGTTTTCGTCGGATGCGGGAGCGACGTTCAGCAAGCCGACCAAAGTCAATTTGGGAGACACGCTTGGTTATGCGTCCACGGCACTGAATGGCGACGGTGGCGCGTTCGTTTCCTGGATCGAAGAAGGCGCGAATTCAGCCAGCTCTCAAGTCCGCTTGGTATCGCCCGCGGGGGTGGCGGGACCGGTGCTCAAGATCGCCGAAGGTCCACGGACGAGCCTGGGATATCCGAAGATCGTGCGGGCTGGCAACGAAACCTGGATCGCGTGGGGCGATGCCAAGGCCGGCGTCAAAACGGCGCAACTCAAGTAAACCGCTAAAATCTATTTAAGAGGGCGCGTAGCTCAGTTGGTTAGAGCACCTCGTTTACACCGAGGGGGTCCGGGGTTCGAATCCCTGCGCGCCCACCACTTCAGCTTTTTCGCCGGCGGCGGTTGGTAGCGATCAGCAGGATCGCGCCGACGATCATCGCGACGCTGCCATAGAAGGCCCATCGAAGCTCGCCGGTCATGAAGCTGCCGGGCAGGATGTTGATCCCTTGCAGGAACCAGATGGCTCCGAACAGCACCAACAGCCCGCCAAAAACGTTCCGCGCGATCTTCATTTAATTGCGGGACGGGCCGCACCTCGAATTCCAACGGAGCACGATACCGATGGTATCATCGAAAATCGTACGATTCTGGAGTTCACGTGAGCGCGCCGACTATCCTGATCATCGAAGACAACGTGGCCGATCTGGTGCTCATCCGTTACGCTTTCGATGAGCTAGGGGAACCGTACCGAATCGAAGTCCTTCCCGACGGGGAAGCCGCCCTGAAGTTCATCGACGATCACCGTTCGGGCCGCCTCCAGCACGACCCCTGTGTCATCCTGTTGGACCTTCATCTACCCAAGTACAACGGCATCGAAGTACTGACGGCGATTCGGTTGGCACCAGTTTTGAGTCACATTCATGTATTCGTGCTAACGACGGAAGCCAGCCCTGCCGAGCGGGCCCAAATCATCGATCTTGGAGGCATCTGCTGCTACAAGCCATCGAACATCGAGGCTATAAAAGGTTTGGCGGCGGAGATTCTGGAGGCTTGCAAAGGGACCTCCAGGCTCGCGAAGACGACGCGCTAAAGGTCTGCTACAGCGCGTCCAGAGCTGTTTTGTCGGTCGCGTTGTATTCCACTTCGACGCGGCCCTGGCCATTCGCGCCCTGCGTCAAGGTCAAACGAATGGAGGTGGAAGGAAAAGTCCATAGGAACGTTCTTATGGAGTTGGTGCCTTCCGTTCTTGTCTCGCCATCGATGGGAGGCCCGTATTTTTGGATCAACTGCGCCTTGAGCGTATCGAAATCTTCCGCACCCGAATTCGCCGACAAACGGACCCGGCTGATTTGTTCGGAGCCGTGCTTGGCCCCGATGGAAACCCGCATAGTAATGTCGCCGATCATAACCGGCTGGGCGATGAGTTGCGACCAGAAGTCGTTGTCTTCATGCCGGTCGATCACATAGGCCTGACTCGCATCGGCAATGGTCATGCCCCAGCGGATCTTGCCCCATCCGTCAACATCCCTGGGCGGATTCTGTCCTAACAAGGTGATGGCAAGCAATACCGCCGGCCACAATCGGATCATCTTCATCGTGACCAAAATCGTAGCCCGTCCACCGGATCGGCGCAAGGGCGTTCAATCGCGATGGAGCAGTTTGTGCCGGACCAGGTGTTTGATGTCGGGTTTGAACTCAGTCCAGAGGTTGCCTTGGGCGAATCCCAACAGATTCAGCGCGGCGAAGTTCCACGCGCCAGGACGATTCGTAATATCCCGGCCGGGATGGGTAGCATTGATGACGAATCCGCTACCGACCGCGGCTACGATGTTGGCGAAGGCGATGTCGTTGCCCCTGGGGGTTTCGAGGACCACGGTACCGAGGAGGGCGTGGCCGGTTCGCTTCCATACGTTGCTGCTGAGAGACGGCCTGTAGCGTACGTCTTCGTGCAGAGCGGCCGCGGCGCCACTCTGGAGGCCATAGGTCACCACCCGCTGGGCGAAGGATGCCTCCAGATGGTCGGTGAATCCGTCCACGCCGTGGCCCCAAACATCGGTCGGACTGAGTAACTGAAAGGCTGACGACATCACCGAATCCGCATACGGCTGCACTCGGGTCAGTGTCTTGGAGGCGAAGAGCTTGAACCGTTCGTGTCCGGTGAGGGGAGTTACCGGGGGAGGCGGCGGCTGCAGCGAACTCGAGAAGGACCGCTCAAGGTTTTCGAACATCCGGTCCTGGTTGTTGGTTCGAAGCGTCATCTTGTGATAGATGAACTCGCCGAAATGGACCATCCGGCTTCCCGAGGTCTGAGA
>Ga0070735_10005463_pt1 | contig 10543 bp, 8 predicted proteins | sample Coa_R1_FD_66443 | JGI IMG/M metagenome (GOLD analysis project Ga0070735, IMG submission 66443) | Surface soil microbial communities from Centralia Pennsylvania, which are recovering from an underground coalmine fire - Coalmine... | ecosystem: Environmental > Terrestrial > Soil > Unclassified ... | reverse complement strand
CGACCCCAGATGCTCGCCACGACGCGCGCGCCGCGCTCGGTGAGAGCGGGGAGGTCCCGTTCCAGCCACGCCTGCACCCCGGGCCCCTGGAGGCCGACGGAGTTGAGCATGCCCGCGGGAGTCTCGTGCACGCGCGGGGCCGGGTTGCCCTCCCACGCCGTGGCGGCGAGCGACTTGACCGTGACCGCGCCGAGCGTGGACACGTCCACGTAGGGGGCGAGCTCGGCACCGTGACCCGAGGTGCCGGACGCGGTGAGGACGGGATTGGGGAGCGGAACCGAGCCGACCGTCGTGTGCAGGTTGACCCGGCGCTTCACTCGTGCACCTCCTGCAGGCTGACCACGGACAGCCCGTGACGCTGCCAGTCGCCGATGCCCGCAGCCGCGGCGCGTGCCGCGGCGACGGTGGTGAGGCACGGGACCTGATGGGCGAGGGCCGTCGACCGGATGTGCAGCCCGTCCGCGCGCGGGCCGCGCCCCCGGGGAGTGTTGACCACGAGGTGCACACGACCCGAGGCGATGAGATCGACCGCGTCGGCGGCGCCGGACTCGCCCACCTTGGCGACGACGGTGGCGACCGGCACGCCGTTGGACTCGAGGAAGGCCGCGGTGCCCGATGTCGCCGCCAGGGTGAAGCCGAGGTCACGAAAAGCACGGGCCGCCGCGAGGCCGCCGTTCTTGTCGCGGTCGGCGAGCGACATGAACACCGTGCCCTCGGTGGGCAGCCTCGTGCCCGCGGCGATCTGACTCTTGGCGAAGGCGAGGCCGAAGGTGGACGCGATGCCCATGACCTCGCCCGTCGACCGCATCTCGGGACCGAGCAACGTGTCGACCCCGGGAAAGCGCGAGAACGGGAGGACGGCTTCTTTGACGCTCACCCATCCGTTGTCCGCCGGAGCGCGCAGCAGGCCGCTGCCGCGCAGCTCCTCGAGGGTGGCGCCGACCATGAGTCGTGCCGCCACCATGGCCACGGGGACTCCCGTCGCCTTGGCGACGAAGGGAAGCGTCCGGCTGGCGCGGGGATTGGCCTCGATGACATAGGCCGTGCCGTCCTTGACGGCGAACTGGACGTTGACCGGCCCGATGACGCCCAGGGCGTGGGCGATGGCCCGCGTGTGTTGGGCGATGGCGTCGACGACCGCGGGCGCGAGGGTCTGCGGCGGGAGCGCGCACGCCGAGTCGCCCGAGTGCACGCCGGCCTCCTCGACGTGTTCCATGATCCCTGCTACGAGGACCTCGCCGGCACGGTCCCGCAGCGCGTCGACGTCGACCTCGACGGCGTCCTCGAGGAACCGGTCGACGAGGACCGGACGCTCGGCGGTGACGCCACCCTCGCGCCGGAGCGACGCGGCGAGCTCGGTGACCACCTCGGTGAGGCGCTCGTCGTCGTACACGATCTCCATGGCGCGGCCGCCGAGCACGTAGCTGGGGCGGACCAGGACCGGATACCCCACCTTGTGCGCGACCGTGAGCGCCTCGTCCACGGTGAGCGCCGTCCCCCCCGCGGGCTGGGGGATGCCGAGCCCTTCGCACAGCGCGTTCCACTGCTCGCGGTCCTCAGCGAGGTCGATCGACGCCGGGCTGGTACCGAGGACGAGGCCCGCGGGCAGCACGTGGGCGAGCTTGAGCGGCGTCTGGCCCCCCATGCCCACGATCACCCCGGCCACCGGCGCCCCGCCCGGGCCCGCGCCCGCCGCGGTCTCGGCGTCGAGCACGTTGAACAGGTCCTCGGACGTGAGCGGCTCGAAGTACAGGCGGTCCGAGGTGTCGTAGTCGGTGGAGACCGTCTCGGGGTTGCAGTTGACCATCACGGTCTCGTAGCCGGCGTCGCGCAGGGCGATCGAGGCGTGCACACAGCAGTAATCGAACTCGATGCCCTGACCGATGCGGTTCGGACCCGAACCGAGGATCACCACGCGCGGCCGACGGCTCGGCTGGACCTCGTCCTCGTCTTCGTACGTGGCGTAGTGGTAGGGCGTGCGGGCCGCGAACTCGGCGCTGCAGGTGTCCACCGTCTTGAACGTGGCGCGCACCCCGGCAGCGAGACGCGCCGCGCGCACCTCGTCTTCGGTGACGAGTCGTCCCGGAGGCGCGTCCGTCGGCGACGCGCTCAGCAGGTAGGCGATCTGTGTGTCGGAGAACCCGAGACGCTTGACCGCCCGCCAGGTTCTCCGGTCGATGGCGGCCGGCGTCACCGAGGCGCCGCCGAGCGACTCGAGGTGACGGCGCGCGTCGGTGACGAGCGCCAGTTGGTCCAAGAACCAGGTGTCGACGCCGGTCGCTTCGGCCAGGGCGTCGGCTGACACCCCGCGGCGCAGGGCGGCCTCGAGCTGGAAGACGCGCTCGGGCGTGGGCTCGCACGCCCGGTCCACCAGCTCGTCGTCGTCGAGCAGTTCGTAGCGAGCCTCACCGGGATCGGCGTTCAGCCCGGCACGTCCCTGCTCCAACGACCGCAGGGCTTTTTGCAGCGACTCCGGGAACGTGCGCCCGATCGCCATCACCTCGCCCACCGACTGCATCCTGGTCCCCAGCCTGTCGGCCGTACCCGGCAGTTTCTCGAACGCCCAGCGGGGGATCTTGGTCACGACGTAGTCGATGGTGGGCTCGAAGCTCGCCGGGGTCGCACCGGTGATGTCGTTCGTGATCTCGTCCAGGCGGTACCCGACCGCCAGCCGCGCCGCCATCTTGGCGATGGGGAACCCGGTGGCCTTGGAAGCCAGGGCCGACGAGCGCGACACCCGCGGGTTCATCTCGATCACCAGACGACGACCGTCGCGCGGTTCGACGGCGAACTGGATGTTCGAGCCCCCGGTGGCGACACCGACCCGGCGGATGCACGCGAACGCGTCGTCCCGCATCTGCTGGTACTCCACGTCCGAGAGCGTCTGTGCGGGCGCGACGGTGATCGAGTCCCCCGTGTGCACGCCCATGGGATCGAGGTTCTCGATCGAGCAGACGACGACGCAGTTGTCGGCCCCGTCGCGCATCACCTCGAGCTCGAACTCTTTCCAGCCGGCGATCGACCGCTCGACGAGCACCTGGTGCACCGGGCTCGCCGCCAACCCTTCGGCCGCCACGCGCGCCAACTCGGCGCGGTCGCGCGCCGTGCCCGTGCCGGCACCTCCCAGGATGAAGCTGGGTCGGACCATGATGGGGAAGCCGACGCGCTCCCCCACCTCCATCGCCTCCTCGAGCGAGTGGGCGAAGCCCGACGCCGGCACCTCCAGGCCGATCTCCTCCATGGCCGCCTTGAACCGGTCGCGGTCCTCGGCGGTGGCGATGGCCTTGGCGTCGGCGCCGATCAGCTCGATCCCGAGATCGTCGAGCACGCCTCGCTCCGACAGGGCCATGGCCAAGTTGAGCCCGGTCTGCCCGCCGAGCGTGGGGAGCAGGGCGTCGGGGCGCTCGCGCTCACAGATCGCCGCCACGACGTCGACGTCGAGCGGCTCCACGTAGGTGCGGTCGGCCAGGCCCGGGTCCGTCATGATCGTGGCCGGGTTGGAGTTGGCCAGGACGACCCGGTATCCCTCGCGCCGCAACACCTGGCAGGCCTGGGTCCCCGAGTAGTCGAACTCACAGGCCTGCCCGATGACGATCGGGCCCGAGCCGATGATGAGGATGGACTCGAGGTCGTCACGCCGCGGCATCAGCCGGCGCTCCGTCCGACGATGCGCGGCATCATCCGTCGCCCTGGTCCATGAGACGGCGGAAGCGCTCGAAGAGGTAGCGGGCGTCGTGGGGGCCCGGCCCGGCCTCAGGGTGGTATTGCACGCTGAACCCCGGCACCCGCGTCAAGCGGAAGCCCTCGACCACGCCGTCGTTCAAGTTGACGTGGGTGACGTCGGCGGCCCGCTCGCCGGCGGCGGGTAGCGAGGAGCCGTCCACCGCGTAGTTGTGGTTCTGGCTCGTGATCTCGACCTGGCCCGTGTCGAGTCGGCGCACCGGGTGGTTGCCGCCGTGGTGGCCGAACGGCAGCTTGTACGTGCGCGCCCCGAGCGCCGCGCCGAGGATCTGGTGACCCAGGCAGATGCCGAACACCGGCACCCGGCCGATGAGGTCGGCGACGATGGCGGTCTGCACCTCGAGGGCCGCGGGGTCGCCCGGCCCGTTCGACAGGAAGACGCCGTCCGGTTCCATGGCGAGAACATCCGCGGCCGGCGTCGACGCCGGCACGACGGTCACCGTGGCGAGCTCGCCCAAGCACCGCAGCATGGTCTCCTTCACCCCGAAGTCGTAGGCCACCACGCGCCTCGGGCCGGACCCGCGTCCGTAGACCACCCGCGTGGACACCTCGGACACGAGGTCCCGGCCGCTCGTGCCGGGCTCCGCAGCGGCTGCCGCCCGCAGGCGAGCTTCGGACGCGGTGCCGAAGGCACAACCCATGGCGCCGTCGTCACGGAGGTGGCGCGTCAGCCGGCGCGTGTCCACACCGACGATGCCGGGGACCCCGGCGTGCTCCATGAACGCTTCGAGCGACGCCGTGGCGCGCCACGACGACGGCCGCGGCGGAAGGTCGCGCACGACCACGCCCCGGACCCAGGGCCGCGGCGCCTCGTCGTCTGCGGGCGTGGTGCCGTAGTTGCCGATGTGCGGGTACGTGAACGCGACCACCTGTCCCGCGTAGCTCGGGTCGGTGACGACCTCCTGGTAGCCGGACAGGACCGTGTTGAAGACGAGCTCGCCGGTGGCCACGCCGTCGGGGGCATCTGCGCCGACGGCCTCACCCTCGAACACCTCGCCGTCGGCCAGGACGAGCAGGGCGGGCCGACGCTGACCCGGCCATGACCACGGGGCATCCGGCTCGAGGGCGGTGGCCGATCCGGTGCTCACCGTTGCGCCTCGGCGTCGACGACGACGGCTTCGCCCCTGAAGACGGTGTGGCGGACCTGGCCCACGAGGCGGCGACCAAGCCAGGGGCTGTTTCGGCTTCGGCTGGCGATGCGCTCGGCGTCGAGGGTCCAGGCGGCGGCCGGGTCGATGACGCACAAGTTCGCAGGCGCTCCCGGTTCGATCGGCCCGCCCTGGTCGCCACCCTGGTCGCGGGCGAATCCCGCGATGCGCGCCGGCTGCCACGACAGCAAACCGAGAACGGCGCGCATCTCCATGGGTGGCACATCCCCGCCGTTGCCGGCGCTCGACACCGACGCGCCGTTCGGGCCTCCCGCCAGCGCGGCCATCGTCACGGCGAAGGCGGACTGCAACCCGAGCATCCCCGGTGGCGCGGTGTCGAGGGGGGCATCTTTCGCCTCGGATGGGTGCGGCGCGTGATCCGTGGCCACCGCGTCGACCACGCCGCGGGCGCACGCACTTCTCAGGGCGAGGACGTCCGCATCGGTCCGCAGCGGCGGGTTGACCTTGAACGTCGGGTCGTAGCCGCACAGAGCGGCATCGGTCAACGAAAGATGGTGCGGGGTGACCTCGGCCGTCACTGCCAGGCCCTCCGCCTTGGCGGCGGCCACCAGCGCGGCAGAACGCGCCGTGGAGAGGTGCAGGAAGTGCACGCGCCCCCCGGTGAGGCGGCACAACGCGATGTCGCGGCCGACCATCACCTCTTCGGCCTCGGCCGGCATGCCGGGTACCCCGAGCCGGCTGGACCACGCGCCTTCGTGCATGTGGCCGCCCGCGGCCAGCGCGCCGTCCTCGCAGTGCTGCCCGAGCGTCACCCCGAGGCCGCGTGCGTATTCGAGCGCGCGCCGCATCACGCCGGCGTCCTGCACACCCGCACCGTCGTCGGTGAACAGCCGGACGCCGAGAGAGGCGAGCTCGCCCATCGGTGCAAGCCGCTCCCCGGCGCGTCCCAGGGTGATCGTGCCCGCGACCGCCACGCGGCACACCGCACCCGACGCCAGACCGAGCACCTCGAGCGCCACGGCCGCGCAGTCCACCGGCGGGTCGGTGTTGGGCATGGCCACGACCGCGGTGAACCCACCCAGGGCGGCGGCGCGTGCTGCTGTGGCCACCGTCTCGGCCTCCTCGTCGCCGGGCTCACGCAGGTGGGCGTGCAGGTCGACGAGCCCCGGCGCGACCAGGCATCCCCCGGCGTCGAGCTCCGTCGCCCCAGCCGGCACCGGCGCGCCCTCGCACACCTCGCGCACCGTGTCGCCCGACACGATGACGTCGGCACGCCGAGCGCCGGTGGCGTCGACGACCGTGCCGCCCCGGATGACCAATTGCTTCTCGCGGCGCCCCGACGCGGGACGGGTGCGGCCGGCGGCGTCAGCCACCGGCGGCAGGGACCGACACGCCGAGATCACCGGCGCCCCCGGACCCGAGGAGCATGAACAGGACCGCCATACGCACGGCCACCCCGTTCGCCACCTGGCGCAGCACCACCGACTGCGGCAGCCCGGCGACCTCGTCGGCGATCTCCACGCCCCGGTTCATGGGTCCGGGGTGCATGACCAGGGCGCCTTCGGCCAAGCGCGCGGCACGGCGCGCGTTCAGCCCGTAGGACGCCGCGTACTCCCGTACCGAAGGCAGGTACGCGCCGGTGCCGCGTTCGGACTGCAACCGCAGCAGGTAACAGATGTCGACATCGTCGAGCACGGCGTCGAAGTCGTGGGTCACGCCCACCACGGGCCAGCCCTCGAGAGAAGGAGGAAGGAGGCTCCCCGGCGCGACGAGCGTCACATTGGCGCCGAGCGCGGCCGTGGCCCAGATGAGCGAGCGTGCCACCCGGCTGTGGCGGACGTCGCCCACCACCGCGACGCGCAGGCCCACGAACGACTCGGTCCCGACCTTCTCGAGGGGTTCGCCCGCCCGCTCAGCGAGCACCTGCCGGATCGTGTAGCAGTCGAGGAGGGCTTGGGTGGGGTGCTCGTGCCATCCGTCGCCGGCGTTGACGACCGACGCGTCGACCCAGCGCGCCACCGCGGCTGGAGCGCCAGCCGCGGTGTGCCGTACGACGAATGCGTCGACGCCGAGTGCGGCCACCGTCTCGACGGTGTCTCGCAAGGACTCACCCTTCTTCACCGACGACGTCTCTAGGCCGAACGACAGGACATCCGCGGACAGGCGCTTGGCCGCGGTCTCGAACGACAGCCGAGTGCGCGTGGACTGTTCGGCGAACAGGGTCACGACAGTCCGGCCGCGCAGCGCCGGCACCTTCGGGATCGCCCGCTGCCCGACTTCCACGAACGCGTCCGAAACCCGCAGGATCTCCGCGATGTCGTCGGCGCCGAGGTCGCTCACCGCGAGCAGGTGACGGCGAGGGGTCATCGGGCCACGACGTCCCCCAGCACGACGCCTTCGAGGCTGACGTCGACCTGCTCGTCGATGCGCGTGGGCATGTTCTTGCCCACGTAGTCCGGACGGATGGGCAGCTCACGGTGACCGCGGTCCACCATGACGGCCAGCTGGACGGCTCGGGCCCGTCCATAGTCGGCGAGCGCGTTGAGCGCGGCCCGCACCGTCCGCCCCGTGAACAGGACGTCGTCGACCAAGACGACGAGGTTGCCCGCGAGGTCGCCCGGGATGTCGGTGACCGCCTCGGGCAGCACCGGGCGGATGCCGATGTCGTCGCGGTAGAAGGCGACGTCGAGCAGTCCGACCGGAACGGTGGTGCCCTCCACCTCCTCGAGGACCCGGGCGATGCGGTAGGCGAGGGGCACGCCCCCCGTCTGCAGGCCCACGAGCACGATGTCGTCGAGGCCGCGGTTGCGTTCGACGATCTCGTGGGCGATGCGGGTGAGAGCGCGCTGCACGTCCTGCGCAGAAAGCACCTGGACCCGAGGAACGAAGACCCCACCTCGCGGTGGGGCCAGCCTGCGTTCTCGTTCGGCCACGAACGTCCTCCACTCCGTACGGGCCTCGCGGGACCCGCTTCACGGTCGTCCCGACCACGCTAGCACCCGGCCGGGCGCGCGCGGCGACCGGCGGGGTCCCGCGGAGGGCGGCCGCGGGCGGCAGAGTGCGTCGCAGTTGCCCAGCGTGCCAGCATGACCCGATGCCCTCCCCCGTCGTGTCGATCGCGCCGCAGGTGTGGCGAGTACCCACCTTCGGACGCGACCTCATCAACTCCTTCGCCTTCGTCGACGGCGACGGCGCCGTGACCTTGGTGGACGCCGGCCTGCGGGGAGCGACGCGGCGCATCGTCACCGCGCTGGCAGCGATCGGCCGCAGGCCCGAAGACGTCGCGCGGATCGTCGTCACGCACGCGCACCTCGACCACGTGGGTCACGCGCGTGCGCTGCGCGCCCGCACGGGAGGGCTCGTGCATGTCCACGAGGACGACGCCGGGTACGTGCGCGACGGCCGCCCGCCGCCGCGCGACCCGGCGAGCCCGCTCGCCCGGGTCCTGTCGTTCGTCCACCGCCGCCAGGCGTCGTGCGACGTCGACGCCACCTTCACCGAGGGTGACGTGCTGCCGGTGGCCGGTGGGCTCCGGGTGTTGCACACCCCAGGGCACTCGCCCGGCCACTGCTCGTTCCTCCACGAGCCGAGCGGCGTTCTCGTGACCGGGGACGCCCTCGTCAATTTCCGCTCGCGGGTGAACTATTCGTTCCTCACCGGTTGCTCGAACTTCAAAATGTCACAGGACACCGCCGACCGGCTCGGAGAGCCCGAGTACGAGGTCGCCGCGTTCACCCATGGGCCGGAGATCAGCGGCGGAGCGCGCGACGCGATCCGCGGCTTCCTGCGGAAGCGGCTCGCCGGCACCTGAGGGCCGACCCGGCGTCAGGTCCGGACCTGGCGGGCGACCGTCGACAACACGCCGTTCACGAAGGAGCCCGAGGCCTCGGTCGAGTACTGCTTGGCGAGCTCGACTGCCTCGTCGATGACGACCGCCACCGGCGTGCCTAGTTCCGCGAGCAGCTCGAAGGTGCCGAGCCGGAGGATGCTCCGGTCCACCGCCGGCATCCGCTCGAGCTCCCATCGCTCGGCCGCGCCGGCGATGAGCTCGTCGATCCGGGCTCCGTGTTCGGCCACGCCGGTGACCAGCTCTGCAGCAAAGGGGTCGGCGGGGACGCGCAGCTCGGCGAGGACCTCGAGTGGTTCTGACCGCTTCATCTCGGCTTCGTAGAGCAAGCCGAGCGCCCGCTCGCGCGCTTCATGGCGGGGGCCGGCCGGTGCTTCACTTCCCCAATCCGCCCCGTCTCCCATCGGACCGTCACCCACCGAGACCGTCACCCACTGAGACCGCGCCGAGTTAGGCGCGGGTGATGTACTCGCCCGTGCGAGTGTCGACCTTGATGCGGTCCCCCGGGTTGACGAACAGCGGCACCTGCACGACGAGGCCCGTTTCCACGGTGGCGGGTTTGCGGGCCCCCGACACCCGGTCACCTTGGACTCCGGGCTCCGTTGCGGCCACGGCGAGCTCGACCGCGGCGGGTAGGTCCACCCCCACGATCTCGCCCTGGTACATCTGCAGCACCGCGTTGTCCCCCTCTTTCAGGTAGGACGCGGCGGCACCGAGCGCGCCGGGCGCGACGTGCATCTGGTCGTACGACGTGACGTCCATGAACACGTAGTCCGTCCCGTCGCGGTACAGGTACTGCATCTCGCGCTTGTCGACGATCGCCTGCTCCACGCGCTCGTCGGCTCGGAAGGTCCGTTCGAGGACCGCCCCCGTGCGCACGTTCTTGAGCTTGGTGCGCACGAAGGCACCGCCCTTGCCCGGTTTCACGTGCTGGAACTCGACGACCGAGAACAGCCCGTCGGCGAGGTCGAGCGTCATGCCGTTGCGCAGGTCGTTGGTCGTGACAGCCATCAGGCAGCGATGTCCTTCGGGAACGAGGTGAGGAGGTGGCACGGCCCGTCGGTGACGACGACGGTGTCCTCCACCCGGACACCGCCGACGTCGCGCAGGTACACGCCCGGCTCGACGGTGACGACGACGTCGGCGGTGAGGATAGCAGTGGACCCCGGACCGACGGCCGGGGCCTCGTGGATGTCGAGGCCCACACCGTGACCCGTTCCGTGCTCGAAAGCGTCGCCGAACCCCGCCGCGGCGATGACGTCCCGACAGGCCCGGTCCACGTCCGCGGCGGCCGCGCCGGCGCGCACCGCGTCGAGTCCCTGGCGCTGTGCTTCGGCGACCACCTCGAACACGCGGGCGAGGACACCGTGGGGCTGGCCGCCGACGCAGAAGGTGCGGGTCATGTCCGAGCGGTAGCCCTCGAACATGGCGCCGAAGTCGATCACCACGGGGTCCCCCGGCACCAGGCATCGTGCGCCCGGGCGGGCATGCGGCTTGGCGGCATTGGGGCCTGAGGCGACGATGGTCTCGAAGGCACGGTCCTCGGCACCGAGGCGGCGCATGGCCGTGTCGAGCGCAAGGGCGACCTCGCGCTCGGTCGGCCCTGCGGCGAGCATCGGATGGACCTCGGCCAGCGCGGCATCGGCGATGCCCGCAGCGCGGGCCATCCGGGCGAGCTCGCCGCGGTCTTTCTGCGCCCGCAGCGCCTCGACGAGGCCGGTCGTCGGCACGAGGTCGGCGCCCGCGAAGGCGTCGGCCCAACGTCGCTTTGCTGTCCAGGTCACGTCGTCAGCCTCGAGGCCGAGCCGGGACACCCCGTCGGACGACACGGCCGCGGCCAGCGTGT
>Ga0070735_10005462_pt1 | contig 10552 bp, 14 predicted proteins | sample Coa_R1_FD_66443 | JGI IMG/M metagenome (GOLD analysis project Ga0070735, IMG submission 66443) | Surface soil microbial communities from Centralia Pennsylvania, which are recovering from an underground coalmine fire - Coalmine... | ecosystem: Environmental > Terrestrial > Soil > Unclassified ... | reverse complement strand
CCTGCAGATAAACCGTTTGTTCGAGGAAATAACTTTGATTACCGTCAAGCAATTGGTATAGGATTACGAATGTTACAACCAATGCCCATTAATATTGATTGGGGTTTTAAAATAGACCCACGTAAAGATAAAAGAAATCCAAGCCGAAGTGAATCTGCATCCGAAATACATTTTGGCATGGCATACGATTGGTAAAAAGGAAAAATTTATATGAAAAAATATATTTTCCTATTCACTCTATTATCTCTCAGTGCAATGGAAAAAAAACCATCGACTACTCAAGCAAGCGTAATAATGCCTTGCACTCCTTCTTTTTCTACAGATGTTTTAACGTTACATGCTCGTTTAGAACAAACTCCCGCATACAAACAATATCAAGCGGCCAAAGGTGAGTATGAAAGGTTTGGTGATAGCCATAGCATACAAGTAGTGAAATTTTGTAAAGAAGAATTAGCAAATACTCCCGAATATCAAAACTGGATAAAAGCGGTAGAAAAAGAAAAACATGTTGTTGCGCAGATGCAAGAAGAACGCAATAAACGTTATAATATTGCGATTCAAACGCCTAACCAATCAAAATCCCACACATCAGAACGTTGGTGTTGGTTCATTGATGAAAATATTAAAAAACCAGAAAGCAAAGTAGCGGTGATCTATCTTGGTAAATGAAGATAAATAATTGATTCTTTTTCTCCTATCAACCTACACTTAAATAAATTGTCCAAAGATAGGGGGACCGGAAATGATTGTTAAACATATTCTTTTTTGTATTTCTTTTGCATCGTGCCTGAATGGCATGCACACTAGTGCTTTTGCTGCAATGTTGGTAAAAAGTGCACAAAAAAATGAAAAGTCTCTTCTTTTTACTCAAGCAGAACAACATGAAAAAGATTTTCTTATCAATCTCGGCGAATGTACACACCTTAATAATTGTCAAACTCATGAAAAATACCAAGAGGCTCGCCACAATGCTTTACATTCGAGCTTGCAGCTCATGCTTCATATTCAAAAACTAGAACAGGATACCCGTAATAAAAACTCGATACAGGAAAAAACTGAAGCTAAGAATATCAAAAGCCGTCTTACTGAATTATTAATGAAAAACCAGTAACAAAAGCCCTTTTTGACCTATTTTCTATTTGTGTTATTATAAATAGAGGAAGTTTTCCATTAATATAAAGTTTTTATGAACATTACATACATCTTTTTATTATCTCTTATATGTCTGAATAGCCTTAATGCAGTATCACTGGCTGAAGAGCTCGAAAAAGCCAGAAATAGCTTACGATCTTGTCAAAAGAGTCGACGGCAAGTGGAATGCAACGATCTGCACCAAGCCTATATCACCGCATGCGAAACATTTCTCCAGCCTCTTGCACAAACAATGACCATTAAAGTATCACGAGCAGAATATCGTTTAAAAGAAGTATTCATTACACAACGCTTAAAAGAACAAGCATTAAATGCTGATGCTGTTGCCATTATTGTCAGCAACTTTGTAGATGAACAAAATCATAATTATTATGATTTGCCCAAACATGATCGTAAATCGGTGCAACAATATTGTAATACTATTCTTGAAAATGATTTTATTAAAAATCCAAAAGCTACTCCCATAACCGATGAACTTTTGGGTATAGAAATCAGCAGCAATGATCGCAAGGCAACAAAAGAAAGAGTAATGAATATCATCAAACAAATGTAATCATCGTAAAAAATGAAATCTTACACTAATAAGAGTCAGTCAAAAACTGGCTCTTTTTTTTGATCCCTTTTATAATTGCTATGAAACTATACAACAACTAACATCAAAAGGATCCCATGACTATCAAACCATTCTTTGCACTTATATTTGTTACCACTGCTTTTGCTACCACCATAGAACAAACCAAACAAAATATTAAAGCTGAAATGTTAAAGTTAGATCAAAAAATATTTGATCTTTACAAGCAAGCAAGAAAACAGCGCGTAAGTCGAAAACATAAAGAAATTGATTATTTTTTATATGTTAAAATTGATGAAAACAGTTCTACATATAAAATAGCAGAAGACAATTTTAAACGTTGTGAACGTCTCAATGACATTTCATGCTTTGAAATGCTTCATGAAGAATTAAAAGAATGGAACGAAAATAATTAACTTATAATTTCAAAAAAAGGAGTTTAGTATGTCTTATCAAAAATTATCTTTCTTTACGTTGGTTTTTTTCTTCCCACTGGCTTTTTATACCCAAATAGATGCCATGGAAAATGATGTTACTCAAGCAATTGAAAAAAAATTACTCATTCTTGATGCTGCTATTATAGAAACTGCTAACCAATTAAAATTAGCAGAAGCGCAAAAAAATAAAGATCAAGAAATATATAAAGGTTATGTAAAAAGATACCAACAAGAATACAAGAACGCTGGATGGAGTTTTTGTCCTTTTAATTATGAAGCTCCTGAGGTAAAAAACTATAAAGGCGATTTTATATATAACATTGAAAGTTATAATCCTAATTTCGCTGTTTATACCAATACCGGTTCGGACGCTAAATGGATTACCTTACAAAAAAGTTTAGAAACAAAAAAAGCTGCTCATAGAAACTTTAAAGATGAATTGAAGCGGGCAAAACGTCTTGGGGATACCGAATATCTAAAAGATGTAGAAAAAGAAATTCAAGACTATCTTACTACACTAAAAAACGACGAAATCATTCAAATCTCTCAATAAAATAGAAAAAGAACTGATTTTGCCCCTCTATGCATTGCCCAGCTCTTTCTTATTTCTTTAAATAATTGATTCTCATCATCCTCTCTGATTAAACTCAGAATAAAAACCTTATGCTAGCAAAAATGGTTTAATCATGCTATTCAAAAAAATATTACCTTTTTTCTGCATTTCAGCACTCTTTGCAATCCATGCAATGGAAGAAAAAATTGCCCAGCAACAAACATGTTCTGAGGCATGGGAAAAGGTTAAGCAAACGCCCGAATTTGCAACATGTGCACAATTTATCAAACTCCAACGCAAACCTTCCGACAAAGAATTCCAAAAAGCTTTTAAGCTTCTCCATGCAACAGAATCTTTTAAAGAATATATCGATATAGGCAAACCTCCTTTTGATGAATGTTGGCCAAGGCTTGAAGAACAAACGGAGAAAAGTACATGAAAAAAAACTCTTTTATTACTTTTTTTATTACCGTACACATCATGTTCATTTTTTTGCAGGTCTATAAACATACCCTATTCATCAAAAATAGTTACAATCACCAGCAATGCGAAAAAACATTAACAGCGTTAGCTGAAAAAAAACAATCTCTTACCCAAGAACTGTATGCGCTCAAAGATCGTGATAATATAAAACAATACGCACAAAATAAACTTAAAATGCGGCCCTATAACCTTAATCAAGTAAAAAAACTACAAACATGATACAAAGCGTTAAATTTCGCTCTACCATTGTTTTCTTTGTTTTTATAATGCTTTATAGCGTTATTGGAATTAATCTGTATGTTATTCAAATTAAACATCATGATTTTTATAAAAAACTCGCTGAACAACAATATCATGTTACTATCACCAAAACTCCATCACGTGGTCCTATTTTTGATAGATCTGGCCGCAATTATTTTGCAATGAATAAAGATTATATTGCAGCATTTATTTTACCAACACAGTTAACTGATAAAAAAAGCACCTTATCATTTTTAGAAAAACATTTTCCTCATGCAGCACAACGCTTTAAACACAACAAACATAAACATTTTATGTTCATCAAGCGCAGATTATCACCTGCAGAAATTGAGCTGATCAACACCGAAAAAAATCCTGATATATTTTTACTTTCTGAACCAGGCCGGTACTATCCACTCACGTGCGCAAGCCCTATTATTGGACTGACGAGCATTGATAATCAAGGATTGTTGGGCATTGAATTATTGTATAATCATTCACTCGCCGGAAAACCAACCACCTGCCACTTAGAAAAAGATGCGCGTTCTGGTTATTACTATTTTACCAAAGAGACAACCGTGCAAGGTGATATTGGTCATCCGTTACAGGTAACCATCGATGCAGATTTACAATTTTTAGTACAAGAAGCAGTGCAGCAAACGGTGGATAAATTTAACGCTTGCCAAGCTGCTGTTATTATTATTGACCCAAAGAACGGCGAAATTGTTTCTATGCTTTCTTATCCTTATTTTGATCCAAATAATGCGCACATGGCACACAGCGAGAACTTTAAAAATAAAATTATCACCGATGCGCATGAATTAGGATCTGTGATGAAAGTATGTGCTGCACTTGCAGCATTAGAAGAAGGTGTTGTTACTCCTGATGAACTGATTGATTGTAAAAATTGTTTGACCACACAAATAGATGGGCGCATTATTAATACGGTGCAAGCGCATGGCGTTATTCCCTTTACCGATGTTATTGCGCTCTCAAACAATATTGGTATTGCAATTGTTGCTAAAAGATTAGGAACAGCATTGTATGATCATTACAAAAAATTAGGATTTGGTTGCAAAACCGGCATCAAATTCCCCGGCGAAAATCCTGGATTTTTAAATCATCCAGAAAATTGGTCAAAACAATCTATTATTTCGCTTTCATACGGCTATGAAGTTTCTATGACATTGTTGCAACTTGCGTGCGCGTTTTCTATTATTGCAACGGGATATAAAGTGACACCTACATTAATACGCTCAAACCCCGTTCTTCCTAACCAGTGCGAGGAACAACTTTATTCCGATGCAACGCTCAATACCATCAAAGAAATATTAGAAAAAACAACACTCTATGGCACCGCACGCCGCGCAGCAATTAAAGGATATCGCGTGATGAGTAAAACGGGTACTGCAAATATGCTCATTGATGGAAAATATAATCCTGATAAAAATATTTATACATGCGCAGGTATTGTAGAAAAAGGTGATTATCAACGCGTAATTGTTACGTTTGTTAAAGAAGCACAACAAAAAAATATCTACGCCTCAACAGTGGCAGTCCCCTTGTTTGAATCTATTGCAGAACGCATGCTCATTCATGACAGAATAATTTCTTAACAGGGATCCCCATTGTAAGGCACTGAAAATGGGGTTAAAGCGTATGCTTATTCATGATAAAATAATTTCCTAGGAGAAGATTTATGCATCATCACAACAACTTTGTTCCTGCAGATGTTCCAGAAAAAAAACATGATCTTTTTATCAAACATTATACAGCAATCACGCGCAATACCGGCCGTCTCTTTTTATTTTCATGCGATCATAAAATAGAACATCTTAATAATGATTTTTATGGACCAACTATTAATGCACAAACTATGCACCCTGAACATATGTTCCGTATTGCATCGCAAGGTGATATTGGCGCAATGGCAACCCATTTGGGTCTTCTTGCACGATATGCAAAGCAATACCAACATATAAACTACATTGTTAAACTCAATGCAAAAACAAATCTGATACCATTATCGCAACAAGATCCGCGCAGTGCATTATTGTGGACAGTCGATGATGTTATCAATTTTAAACACAATAATAACAAGCTCATGATTGCAGGCATTGGTATTACGATATATCCAGGCAGTGAATATGAATCAGAACAGCTTGCACATGCAGCGCAAATGATTGCACATGCGCATAGTGAAGGTTTAGTTGCTATTGTATGGATGTATCCGCGCGGCAAAGCACTTGAAGATGAAAACAATTCTCATCTTATTGCAGGTGCTGCGGGAATTGCTGCATCACTGGGTGCTGATTTTGTAAAAATTAAAATGCCCGCTGCAACACAGTTATTAACACCATACCAAAATCTTAAAATAATTTGCGCAGCTGCCGGAAACACAAAAGTTGTGTGCTCTGGTGGCGAAAAAATTGAACCACATGAATATCTTGCACAATTATATGATCATATTCATGAAGGTGGCACGGCAGGTACTGCAACTGGGCGCAATATCTTTCAGCATTCACTCACGCAAAGCATTGCATTAACACGCGCAATTGCAGGCATTGTTTACAACAATATGGATCTAAAGACAAGCATATCTTTGTTATCCTCTTGAATTTATCCTCATCCTGTCCTAAGCTAGAAACAAAAAAAGGATATCTTGGAAATGAAAAAATATCTCACGCTGCTGTGCTTTCTTTTGTATAGTGCTTCCATTAATACATATGATCGTAAAGTGTATGCTCATTCTTTTATGTACACCAAACCAGCATTTTATGATGTGGTAATGGAACAAGCATTGTGGCATAACATTGCATATAATAAAAAAGGTTCTATTGGAGGCGGCATTCAAGCAATTCCTTTTTTCCAAAGTTCCATGCCTCTCAAAAAAAATGCACGTTATTTTCTTTTTGATGGCAAAACCGAACTTTTGGTTGCCGGTGATGATACCGATTTTAAATTAACACGTGATGTGCGTGCTGAATGGGTCAATTTACCCAGCACATTTAGTGGATTATTAACACTTAATCCTAAACAACAACAAAAGGGATGTTGGTTTGAGTATCATCAAGATTTGAAAAGTTGGTTTGATATTGCCATTTTACGTGATATGTATATCACCACTATTTTTGTAGTTTCAGAAACACACAACAGCATCAATCTCCGCCAAATGGATGTCCAAAATCCTAATACCACTAATCCAGATTTGCCGACTGATATTTTACAAGCATTCAATCAACCAACATGGTGCTACAGCCGTATTGATAATTGTCAGAAAAAAAAAGTTGGTCTTGCTGAAATACGTTTAAAAATTGGAACATCATATTTATCAAAAAATGCTTTCCAACTTAATTACTACACTGTTATTGCAATCCCAACCGGCAACAAACAAAATGCAAAAACAATGTTTGAACCAGTCAACGGTAACAACCACTATTTGGGTATTGGTGCCGGAGTGAATATGCAAGTACCGTTGAATCGCGATATAAGCAGTTACCGCTTCTGTCTTTTTGTTGATCTTGAATCAGTTGTTCTTATCAGAAACAAACAGTTCCGTACGTATGATTTATTTGATCCAGGTCAACAACAAGCAAAACCATGGAGCCGATTCTTGCTGATTAATAAGAAAAATCTTAATCCACCAGTGGATATTGCAGAAACAACTAATCTTCCGGGTGTTAATTTTTTAACGCAAAAAATTTATTCAAAACCATTTAATGTGGTTGATTTTGCAGTCGGATTCCGTTTGGGCACTGAATCATTAGAAGGAGAAGTTGCGTATGGTATTTGGGGACATCCAACGGAGCGAACCAATCTTAACACACCAATAACAGAAGAATTTGGTATTGCAGGAAGTGGTCCTGGCAAAACCGCAAGCCGTAGTACTATTGCACAACAAGCTCCGGATGATCTTGATTTTGTACCAATCACACGTTTTGATCTTGATCGCCAAACGGGAGAAAGTAGCGGTGGATTTGCGCAACGCGCGATAGCAAGTATTGGGTATATGTTTAAAGGAAGATCGGTGGATACTGTTCTTGGCATTGGTGGTTCAGTTGATGTTCCGTTTGAATCATCACTGCTGCAATTGTGGAAAGTTTGGATAAAACTATCATTGACGTTTTAAAATAGAAAAGGTCTCATGGATTAGCATGAGGCCTTTCTACATATAAAAATTATTTTTATTTAGTTTCAGCTTCGGCAGCTTTCTGTTGTGCAATATATTCTCTCAAAAGAGCACAATCTTCTACATTACGTGTACCGTAAACTATCGCCCCGACATCTTCTAATTCGTCATAATAATTCAACTTTTGTTCAATATCACCGCAATATATAGCATTGTTCATGGCGGTATATTTTTCAAATCTATCGACTATAGTTTTTTTTCCACGTGCCAATTTATATATTTTTCGAAATGACCCAAGAGTGCCCACTTGGGTGAGTTTTTTATCCTTGCTATATTCTACTACTCTTGTATGTTTAAAGACATAACTGGGTCTCCATTGATTCCCTCCATGCAAAAATGAAGAAATTGGATTACCTTTAATCTCCGTATATGTTCCTTCATCAAAAGCAAAGTCTTTCGGTTTTGCTTTTGTCAACATAAAACTATTTGTCAGAACTAATGCTATAACTGTGAATAATATTGTTCGCATCGACATTGTACATCCTTTGTATGATGATTGTTATTAATATTGCAGTGTAAATATTCTAAAAACGAAATCGCTATTGTCTTTTATTTTTGCTCTACAACATTCTCAGTTTTTTGTTGAGCCGCTTTTTGTTGCTCAATATATTCCTTGACAAGAGCACAATTTTCTAAATCTTGCGTACGATAAACTATTGCTCCAATAGGATACAATTTCCCATCATAATCTTTTGCTAACTCAACTTCACCACAATAGATAGCATTATTCACCATCGCATGCTTTATAAATTTGTTGTCAGTCAAATGAATTTTTTCTTTTTCTAGAGATCCAAGAGTACCTACCTCTTTGAATTTTTTATCTTTAGTTAATTCCATTACCCTTATATGTCTAAAAGCAGGGATGATGAGGCCTTGAACACGATGATATTCTAAATACTGTAATATATTATTATTGTGAATCCGAGTACGAATTCCATATTCAAAAACAAAATCTTTGGGCTGGGGCGATGTACTAAAAGGAGAGTGAGTGTGATCAAAACTAAAGTTATTTATAAAACTAAACAGTATAATTAACAGTGATCCCTGTTTTATCGTCATTTGTAAATCCTTTATGATTATGGTTAAATTGCAATATAAGTGTACTAAAAAGCCCAAGCCTCTACATTATTCTTTTTCGTATAAGCAAAGCTTTTTACTTCTTCTACTTTTTACTTAAATTTCATTTTTTAATCAAACATTCATTACACATTAGGAATTTTAAAATAAGAAAAAATTCTTTCTGCTTTTTGTATCAAACTAGTAACTTTAGTTTGTAAGTCCCCTAATTTTTGCTTTTCATCTTTAACATTATTTTCTATAAGATTCCTTAAATTATTCTGCAACTCAATTATTGTATGTTGCATTGTAATTTGTTCTCTTTGCTTTTCTTGTAAGTCTTTTTCGACTTTTAATATACTGTCATATGTAGTCATTTTATTTTCTTTTAATAGTAATTTAGCAGCCTCTCTTTCTGTTTGTATTGACGCAAATAAAATCTGAGCTCCTACGTGCGTTGCTGCCAACATAAAAAACATAAGGCTGCCCACAAAAATACATGCTTCTTTATTCCTCTGAAACCAATTATTTCTTACAACCTCTATCTTTTCAATTTGTTTTTTCAAAGCTTTATCAAGCACTACTGGGACAATATTTTCTCCAAATCGTTCTTTTACATCTCCGGACAATTTTTCTTGTTCAAATGCCGATGTTGCTATCACTAAAACATCAGGATATTGCGCAGCTTGATCAATCAATAACCATAATGTTGATGCAAGTAGCCCTGAATAATCTGCCATTTCAGGAAGTTCAGTAATAATCAATGCAATTGGTTTTCCGCTTTTAATAATCGGACGCACTTCACTCAAAAGCATTTGTCGCCCTTCACGGTATTCGCGCAATAATGCTGCTGCATTGATTACGTAATATTCATACCCGCAACGCAATGCCATCATTTTTGCAACTGCAGCAGTAACTGCGTTACTTGTTCCACCAAGCAATAATAATCTTTGTGGAATGTCTTCACTTTCAGAAGGATATAACAATCTTTTAATATTTTTTTTAACGGCTGATGGAGCATGTTTTAAAATATTTTCAACTAAACTTTCATCAAAAGAATCTTCATAACTGAATCTACCGATACGTTTTGATTTATCTGCAATATGATTATCGCTTTCCGCACATAAAGAAAAGCTTATACACACCAACAATGCGTATACATGATGCTTCATAAAAATGTCCCTAAAATAGTTCGTTAATTTTTGTTTCTACTGTCGAAATTGTTTGTCTAAAAACTAATCGTTATAAATAATCTACGTCTTTTAATTCTTTCCATGCTCCTTTCAGCCCGACTGTTTTCATAAATTTTTTATAGTCTTGTGCATTATCAGCACGTATATCTTCAGTTAACCAAACTAATTTACATGGCTTGCAAATATAGATTTGTAAATCTTTATCAATCACGGTGGCTTTTTCTATTAAGCTATACTTTATTGCATTTTCAGGATCGGGAGTACAAACGGGACAAAAAACAACTTTGCAATCTTTATAAAAATCATGTGTATCTAAAACAGCTGGTTTATCCAAAAGTCTGTTGTAAATATAAGTAAGTATTCTTTCTGTTTGTTCTAAATTGAATGTTTTACATCCATATTTTTCTATAAACTTTGATGCTAACGCGTAATTTTTGGTTTGTATAATACCATAAAGTTCATTCAGAAAAATGTATTTGATGCTTTCTTTTTCGTCTTTTTTGAATTCTTCAATGTATCGATCAAGAGAATCCATACCCTCATTCATATGTAAGTAGCATTCAAAAAAATATTTTAATTTTTCCATTTTACAAATAATCCACGTCTTTTAATTCTTTCCATATTCCCTTTAATCCCAATGTTTTCATAAATTTTTTATAGTCTTGTGCATTATCAGCA
>Ga0070735_10005459_pt1 | contig 10557 bp, 11 predicted proteins | sample Coa_R1_FD_66443 | JGI IMG/M metagenome (GOLD analysis project Ga0070735, IMG submission 66443) | Surface soil microbial communities from Centralia Pennsylvania, which are recovering from an underground coalmine fire - Coalmine... | ecosystem: Environmental > Terrestrial > Soil > Unclassified ... | reverse complement strand
GACCCCCTGAAACGATATCCTCGGATGATCCACATGCATCGGTGGGACGACGTGAGCCTCCACTGGCTCGTCGATCCGCGCCTGAACGGCGTGATGACGCGCCTGCTTGGGCGCGAGCCGTTCGCGGTCCAGACGATGCTCTACTTCAAGCCGGCGGGAGGGCGCGGCCAGGCGCTGCACCAGGACCAGTTCTACTTGCGCGTGCGGCCGGGGACCTGCATGGCGGCCTGGATGGCGCTGGACCGGTGCGACGAGGAGAACGGATGCCTCCAGGTGGCGCCCGGCAGCCACAAATGGCCGGTGCTATGCACCGAGAAGGCGGACACGGAGAGGAGCTTCACCGACGTTACGGTGCCGATCCCGGAGGGGCAGCGGGTCGAGCCGGTGGTCATGGAGCCTGGCGACGTGCTGTTCTTCCACGGCTCGCTCGTGCACGGCAGCTACCCGAACACGAGCGCGGACCGGTTTCGCCGCGCGCTGATCGGGCACTACATCGCGGGAGAGGCGGAGGAGGTCGGCGGCTACTACCACCCGGTGCTCCGCATGGACGGCTCGCCGGTGGACCTGGGGCTGAGCGCCGGCGGCGATCCGTGCGGAGTATGGGTGGAGCGCGGCGGCATGCCCGTGGTCGAGCTCCGCGGCGAGGAGGCGGTGTCCGGCAGGCACGAGTAGATGATCCGGTCTGCGTCCATAAACGCACATTGGCGCAGACACACTCTCCTGGAGGCTCGTATTGCTATATACAAACGGATTCTGCCGACGATACGAACGGGACGAGCACTTCGATAAGCACGGGGTGGAAGTCGGCGCCTTGGATGAAGCGGACTACGAATGAATTGCTGACGGCTTCTTTGGCTGCGCAATAACAGAGACCATTAAAGAATGCGTTCGGCGTTCCGACGGATTTACAATTCGATGGGACCGTGCATCCAACATGTTCGGGGTGCTGTCTGCCGATAAGCATATCGTGACACTGTTTATAGCTGATCCAGCGTGGTACAGAATGTCGAGCAACCGGGCATATTTCGAGTGGGAGTGTAACAAGCGAGGACATATACGTGCCCAATTTGTGCATATGAAGAACTGGACGATCCGCCCAAGGACTGGAGCATTTGCCCGTGCTGCGGCACCGAATTCGGGTTTGACGACATCGGTTCGTCCTGCGCGTTACTCCGAGACTCCTGGGTGGCGTCTGGCGCGCGATGGTTCAGCACTCGGCGACCGCCGCCTGCCGGCTGGACGCCCGGCAGGCAGCTTGCGAGACTGGTCCTGGACTCGACCGCGCGGAAAGCCGGCGTCGGGCGCAAATAGCGGGCCGCTCACTATTCGAATCTCAGGGCATCGATCGGATTCAGCTTGGCGGCTTTGCTTGCGGGATAGATGCCGAAGAACAGCCCCACGCCGGCGGAGACGACGACCGCCGCTATGATCGCCGTCATGTTGACTATGGTGTTCCAGCCGGCCACGGCCGATAGCAGCCGCGAGCCGCCGACGCCGAGCACGATCCCGATCAGTCCACCGAGCAGCGAGATGATCGCCGCCTCGATCAGGAACTGGATCAGGATATCGTCCGGCGTTGCGCCGATCGCCTTGCGGATGCCGATTTCCCGTGTGCGCTCCGTGACGGAGACGAGCATGATGTTCATGATCCCGATGCCGCCTACTACGAGCGAGATGACCGCAACGAGGCTGAGCAGCATCGTCATGGTGCCGGTGACGCTCTCCTGCGTCGCCAGGAGGTCCGTCTGGCTGCGGATCCGGAAGTCGTCGTTATCGGGATAGGGCGGCGGAATGTGGTGCCGGTTGCGCAGGAAGTTCGACACCTGCTCCTGCGCCAGCGGCATCGACTGCGGCGTGCGGCAGCGGATCAGGATGTCGTTGATATTTTGCGTGTTGACGACGCGCCGCATCGCGGTCGTCACGGGGATAAGGATCACGTCGTCCTGGTCCTGGCCGAATGAGGTCGCGCCGCGGCTGACCAGCGTTCCGAGCACTTCGAAATTCTGGCGGTTGATAGCGATGGTCGTGCCGGTCATGTTAGTGTTCGCGTCGCCGGTCAGGTTTTGCACCACCGTCGGTCCAACAACGCAGACTTTTTGCGTACCGTCCACCTCATCCTGCGTGAAGAAGCTACCCTGCGCGACTTCGACGTTCTTGACGTAGGGATAGTCTACGCTAGTGCCGATCACCTGAGTGTTCGCGTCCACGCTGCCCAATCGGATCTGTACGCCTGCATCGACTTCGGGAGCGACCGTGTCGATCGTTTTGGTAAAGTTGGCGGCGATCTTCTTCTCGTCGTCCATAGTGAGGTGATTCGCGGACGATGACGAGCTGCCGGACGTGGAGCCGGACCCCGTGGCAGCGGCGTTGGAGGCGGTACTCGAGGTTACGGCGTTCAGACGCACGCGGTTGCGGTTCGCCTGAACGGTGAGCAGGTTGGTGCCGAGAGAGTTGACGGTATCGGCGATGCGCTTGGATGCGCCCTCGCCGATTGCCACGACGAGGATGACCACCCCGACGCCGATGATGATGCCGAGCATCGTAAGGGCGGTGCGCATCTTGTTGTTCAACAGGCCGCGCATTGCGACACGGAAGGATTCGATCAGGTTCATGCTCGTGCTCTCGGGGCCTCTCCGGGACAACTCACTGTCGAAGACGGCGCAACGTGGGATCGGTTACTCTCATTGTACGCCGAATGTCGAGAATAGTGACTCGCGCGGTATGAGCGGTCCCAATTCACGGATAGTGAGCGGCCGGGTACAATTCATGTCACCATTCGGCAATCGTGTGGTCAAAACCCTGCAAGGCGCAACATTGGCTGGCGGCGCGCTGCGATGGGGCTGCGGCTTGCGTGGAGGGTGAACGGTGCTAACGATACGCGGAGGGGGCGGCTCGCCGTTTTGCGACGGTGTCAGCAGGCGCGAGTTCCTGAAGATCGGCGGGCTCGCGCTCGGCGGAATATCGCTGACCGATGCCCTGGCGGCCGAGGCGGCCGCGGGGGTGCGCGGCGGCCATAAGGCGGTCATTATGATCTACCTGCCCGGCGGCCCGGCGCATCAGGACACGTTCGACCTGAAGCCGGACGCGCCCGCCGAAATCCGCGGCGAGTTCAAGCCGATCAAGACCAACGTCTCCGGCATCGAGATTTGCGAGCATCTCCCGCGCCTTGCGAAGTCGATGGACAAGTTCGCGATCGTCCGGTCGCTGGTGGGCGCCCGCGACGAGCACGCCTCCAACCTCTGCTTCAGCGGCTACACCCTTGCAGAGAGCAATCAGAACCACGCGCCGGACATGGGCTCCGTCATCTCCTATCTGCAGGGTTCGACCGACAGGACCGTTCCGCCCTTTGTCAACATGGCCGCGCGAACGCAGCACCCGCCCTACAACGATCCCGGTCCGGGCTGGCTCGGCCTGCAGCACAGCGCGCTCAATCCGAACGGCCCGATGATGCCGGACATGGTGCTGAACGGCGTCTCGCTGGACCGGCTGGCGGACCGGCGCCGGCTGCTGGACGGGCTGGACCGGTTCCGGCGCGGCGTGGACAGCATGAAGGGTCTCGACTCGCTGCACCAGAAGGCCTTCGACCTGCTCACCTCCAGCAAGCTGGTAAATGCGCTGGACGTGACGAAGGAGGACCCGAAAGTCCGCGCCGCCTACGGCAAGGGACTCGACAAGCCGCAGGGCGACGCCTCACCGATGATCCACGACCAGTTCCTGGCGGCGCGCCGGCTGGTGGAAGCGGGCGTACGGTTCGTGACGCTCAGCTACGGCTTCTGGGACTGGCACGGCTCAAACTTCGCCAACCTGAAGCAGCACCTGCCGCTGTTCGACCAGGCGGTGACGGCGCTCGTCGACGACCTGCACAACCGCGGACTGGACAGGGACGTATCCGTCGTGGTTTGGGGCGACTTCGGCCGATCGCCGCGTATCAACAAGGACGCTGGCCGCGACCACTGGCCGCGCGTGGCCTCCTGCCTGCTGGCGGGCGGCGGAATGCGCACGGGCCAGGTCATCGGCTCCACCAACCGGTTCGGCGAGGAGCCGGACGAGCGGCCGATCGACTACAAGGACGTTTTCGCGACCCTCTACCACAACATGGGCATCGACATCGCGAACACGCCCGTCCGTGACATGGCCGGCAGGCCAAACTACCTCATTCCGGGCCACGAGCCGATAGCGGAGTTGGGGTGAAGGAATAACCGGCCGTAGATACCAGCGCCTGCGGTCCAAGGCTACGCCGGACGTTGAGCCCCTTGAGCAAGTTGGAGCATGTCATACAACATACCGGCCAAATACGGGCATTTGCTGGCTGCGTCTGAAGGATCCAACTGCCTGAAGAGGTTAGTTCCGTGGGTTATTTTCGCGAAGTTGCGATTCAGTCTGGTCGAGTAGAGGTTATCCAGCAGCTTGGCTGGCGGCTCGTCGAAGTTCTTACTTTCGGGATTGCTGATCAATTTAATCGCGGGTCGAATCTCGACTGGGAAGATGGATGGGTTACTGAGAAGCCACGCTTCAAGCTTATGCACAGCGAAATACTGGCGAAACCGCGAATCACCAACCCTTTGTTCGATGGCTTGCTTCGCCCACGCGTATCGGTCGGCCGCGGAAATCTTGTCGGCAGGGTAGAAGGTCGGCCCGTATAAATCAAGCAGCGCGATTACCGCGACTACGTCGTTGTTCGGCGCATCAAGCACCAATCGGGTTTTCTGTTCGACGTCCTTGTACAACTGCTGCCAGCCATCGAAACGGATCGTCTTGATGCCGATCGGTTGCGGTAGCCTTTGGTCAAGCCACCGCTTAAGGAACTCCGGAACAGCCTTGCGCTCTGTGTGGCCCTCGACCAAAAGGACGAATTTCACTCCATTGCCTCCAACTCGCCGGAACGGTACAATTCGCCGAGGGTATAGTTGCGAAGCCAGTAGCCGAGCTGATCTCCGTCTAGCGTTCTCAACGTTGTCGCGCCGTCAGTCCACGATACGACAGTTGTTTCTGGCTTCGTGCCTCGAAATGCATCAAGCAACTGGTCGGAATGCGTCGTCAGGATGACTTGCGCATTTCGTGATGCGTTAATCGCGTGTTCAGCAATGATTGGCAGCATCGAGGGATGTAGTCCAGTTTCTGGCTCATCAATGGCAATTACGGGGGCGGGGGACGGGCTGGCCAAGCAGGTAAGCAAGACCAGGAACCGAAGTGTCCCGTCGGATAGATCCGCGGCGGACTGTTCGCGCCGAAGGGTTTTCCATCGGACCCGAAGTTGAATGCGCTGATCGGCCGCAGGGGGAAACGCGAGCTCCTCGAAGTCAGGTCCGAACGCAGCTCGCATGGCGTCGTTGATCGAATTCTTAAAATCGCGATTAGTTGAATAGAGCGTATGGAGGACCGAGACCAGGTTTTGCCCGTCGGGATTTACACGGTATTCAAGCCGTGCAACCGATGGCTGTCATATATTCGCATCGCGATTGAGGTGCAGAACCGAAAGGAGCGTCTCCTCCTCCGAAATCTGACCTTCGGGCTCTACTAGACGATCCTGAATCTCCGTGTCGAATATCCGCCCATATGTCCCCTTGCGATCGATATTCTTGAATGGCTCGTCCTTGTAGCCAGCTTCGACTTTCGCATAATTCGCAAGTTGCTCCGCTCCTATCTTATAGGAGCTACCAGACCCCAATCTTTTAGTGAAAGATCGTAGGTCAGCTCAGGATGATATGCGAGGCCGTCGATTGGCATGGTCCTGAGCCGAAGGTATATCTGGTTTGCTTGGCCGTCCCAAACCAACGGTTCCATGCCCCCCGCGTCTTGGACATACTTCGCGAGCCTTCCGGTAGCGGATGCCGTGAGCAACTCAAGCACCCGCATCAGGTTTGACTTACCGGTACCATTCGCACCGATGACCACGTTGATTTGGTCAGGGCGCCACTTGACGTCCCTCAACGATCGAAAGCCCGATACTGAAAGCTTTTGAATCTGCATCTTCGCAATCTGGAGTGAATTCGGCCGTCCCACGGCCCCTGTTCCGTCTGAGCGGAGTATACTTCATCCCCGATGTGCTCTAGACGATTCCGCCGGCCACGGCGTTCGCGAACAGCCTCCGAATACGGCCGATGCCGGTGCCATCCTCGGGATTCCATACGCGATTGGTGAGCAGCAGGAGGGTCAGCTCTTGTTCCGGGTCGTGGAGGATCAGCGTGCCGGTGAAGCCGGTGTGCCCAAAGGTGCTGCTGGAGAGCAGGTCGCCCTTCGGGAGCATGCTGTTTGGCATCGTGAAGTGGCCGATCGAATGGCCGCTGACGGCCGGGTCGGTCTGGCGGGTCGCCGTGAGGCGCAGCGCCGCAGGCCGGAGCAGCGGCGGAATCCCCAACCTCGTCGCCTCCTCGCGGTGGAAGAGGGCCACGGCGAAGCGCGCCATGTCGGACGCCGTGGAGAAGAGCCCTGCGTGCCCGGAGACGCCGCCCATCGAGTGGGCGTTCGCGTCGTGCACGTCCCCGACGAGCGTCTGGCCCTCCCGCATCGGACAGTTCGCCGTCGCGGCGATGCCGCCGCGCATATCCTCTGTAGGCAGGTAGCCTGTCCGGCTCATCCCGGCTGGCGCGAATATCCGCTCCTGCGCCAGACGGTCCAGCGGCACCCCGGCCCGCCTGGCGATAATCTCCCCGATTAGAATATAGCCCAGGTCGCAATAGGCGTATCGCGTTCCCGGCTGCGCCTCCAGCTCCGTCGCAAGGATCTCCGCGATCGCGCCGCCGAGGTCGGACATGTAGAGCGGCTTCCAGGCCGGCAGGCCGCTCGTGTGCGTCGCCAGCTGGAACAGCGTCACCGGCCCGACGGGCGCGTCCGCGGCTTCCGGCAGCAGGTCCAGCACGCGCATGCCTAGGTGCAGGTCGCCGCGCTCGATCATCTGGAGAAGAAGGGTGGCCGCGACCGGCTTGGTCAGCGACGCCATGTCGAAGACGGTCGTCAGCTCCGTGGCGACGGGCGGGTCGACGTGCGGCTGCGCGAGGCCCATCGCATTCCTCGCAACGATCTTGCCGCGCCTGAGGACGATGTAGGTCGCCGCTGGATAGACGCCCTCGTCCATTCCGGCTCGCACGATAGCATCGGCCCGCTTAAGCGCGGCGGCATCCAGACCGAACCGCTCCGGCTCCGCCGACCAGTCCTCGATTTCCGTCACGTCTGTTCTCCGATCTTACGGCGTTGGGACCTGTCATTACCTCGCACATCGAAGCATCGGACTCGCGACCACTCCCGTTCACGTAATCCGGTTGTCTTATTTCAGTAGACGTGCGGCGATCCGCCGGACGATGCCGGCCGCCTGCTCGCGCCCCGTCAGAATGATGTCGATCTTCGGACCGGCGAGCGAACCCGCGACGAACACGTTCGGCACAGCGGTTTCGTAGGTCACCGGGTCGCGGGCGGGCCGTCCGTCCGGATCGATCGCGAGGCCAAGAAGCTCGAAAAGGCAGGGATCGGCGCGCTGGCCGAGCAGCGCGAAGACGAACCGAGCCGGAAGAGCATAGGGCTCTCCCCTCACGACGCGCTGTTCGTCGATCGGACCGTACTCGGCGGGCCGCAGCCAAACCCTGTCCGGCTCGATCCTTTCTACGCGGACATCGGTATGCAGCGTTAGCCGCTTCTCCTTGACCGCAAACTCCAGGTCGCGCACAACGAATGGCCGCAGGTGGCTCTGATAGGCGACCGGCTGGCGCCGCATAGCAAGGTTGACGCGCGCGTGGGCCTCGGACAGCGCGAGCGCCGCGTAGACCGCCGAGTTTCCTCCGCCGGTCACGAGCACGTCCTGCCCGAAGTATTCGGTCGGCTCCTGAAATCTCGAGGCGACGTGGGGGAGCTCCGCGCCCGGACAGCGCAGGCAGACGGGCACATCCCATACGCCCGTGGCAACAACGATCGATCGTGCGCGATACTCGCAGGTTCTCTCGTCGTCCGGCCGCGTTACGGTGGTGACCACGAACTCCTCGCCCTCGCGCCGGACCCACTCTACGCGCTCCCACAGCGAGAGGTTCAGCTTCCGATAGGCGGCAACGCCGCGGAAGTAGGGCAGAATGTCCTCGCGCGTAGGCTTTTCGCCGCCTCGCATGGGCAGTGGTATGCCGCCGATCTCCATCTCGTCCGGCGGCGAGAAGAAGCGCTGCGTCTGCGGGTACTCTACGAAGGAGTGCGCCAGCCCGCGCCGGTCGACGACCCGGTGCGAGAGGCCGAGGTCCTGCGCGGTGCAGGCCGCGTGCAGCCCCGCCGGCCCGGCGCCAAGGATGAGGATGTCGGTAGTATCTGTGAACACGCGCCGAGGTTCCGATCGTGAAGGAGTGCCGGCAGTGTAACCGTTGGATATGTCTACGAGTCGCCTGGCAATGGATACGGCGCAGCGCTTCGGATTTCTGCCGCCACAATGCGCGACCGGCAATCCTGGATCGACGCCGTGCCGCGATCTTGTCGGTGTAGTCGGCCGCTCGACTCGCTCGGCGCGACGGCGTCCTTCACGGCGCGGGGGCGTCGGCCCGATCGCGTTTCCGTGCGGCGCCGTCCCCAACAAGGAACCCCGCAGCGCCTCGCGGAACTATTCCACCGTTCGGTTCGGTAGATTCGCTGAGAGCCGCGAGGAGACCATGACGTCACAACTTGCCGTCCAACTCTATACCGTGCGCGATTTCACGCACACCGCATCGGAATTCGCCGAGACTCTGCAGAAGATCCGCGCGATCGGCTACGAGGCGGTGCAGCTATCTGCCGTCGCGGCGATGAACGGCGACGCGCCCGCCGTGGACGCCGCTCTGGCGCGTCGTATGCTGGACGATAACGGCCTGCGCTGCATCGCGACGCACCGCAACTGGAACGACCTCGCGGACCGTACCGACGCCGAACTCGAGTTCCACCACACGCTCGGCTGCGACTTCACGGCCATCGGCGGAATTCCGGGGACCTACGGGGGCCGGGCTGCCGAGGCGTTCTCGAGCTTCATCGAGGACGCGGGGCCGGTCGTCGCGCGGCTGAAGGCGGCGGGCATCCGCTTCGGATACCACAACCACGCCTTCGAGTTTATGCGGGCTGGCGAGGGGCGCCGCACGCTGTTCGACCTGCTGATCGAGTGCGGGAATCCCGACCTGATGCTGGAGCTGGACGTATACTGGGCGGACCATGCCGGCGTGAATCCCGTCCGGCTGCTGGATCGGTGCCGCGGAAGGATGCCCGTAATTCACGTAAAGGACAAGGGCATCTCGCCAGAGGGCCAGCCGGAGATGGCGCCCATCGGCGAAGGCAATCTGGATTGGGACGGCATCATTCCGGCGTGCCGGGCGGCCGGCGTCGAGTGGTACGCGGTCGAGCAGGACGTCTGCCGCCGCGACGCATTCGACTGCCTCCGGTCAAGTTTTCAATACCTTGTGACTTGTGGCTTGTGACTTGCAGCTCGCAGGTAATCCGCACAAGCCACAAACCACAAGCCACAAGCCAAACGAAATACTATGGCGCTCAACCAAAGCCTCGAAGATTCGGTCGACTTTCCGTATAATCCGGAGCCGCAATTGCCGTGCGTGCTCCTGCTCGACACGTCCGGCTCTATGGAGGGCGCGCGGATCGAGCAGCTCAATGCGGGGCTGTGGACCTTCAAGCAGCAGCTCATGCAGGACCCCGTTGCCCGCAAGCGGGTCTACGTCGCGCTCGTTACGTTCAACAACCGGGTCGAAGTGGTCGAGCAGTACAGCCCGCGCCTCGGAATTGCGACGCAGTTCGTTTCGATCGCCGACTTCAATCCTCCGGTGCTGCGCGCCGCCGGCCAGACGTTCATGGCGAAAGGGATCAAGACCGCGCTGGACCTGCTCCAGGCGCACAAGCGCTCGCTGAAGGAGCAGGAGTGGGACTACTACCGGCCGTGCGTGTTCATGATTACGGACGGCTTCCCCGAGGGCGAGGAGAGCTCCATGGTCGGCGATGCGGGCGCGCGGGTCCGGGCGGAGGAGGCGGCGAAGCGCGTCCTGTTTTACGCGGTCGGGGTCGGCGGGGCGGATCTCGCCCTGGTCCGGCCGCTCTGTGCGCGCGAGCCGGTGGACCTGAATGGCCGGGACTTCGGCGAGGCGATCGCGTTTCTCTCCCGCAGCATCTCCACGCTGTCGCAGCAGCGCGCCGGCGCCGAAGATCAGATCGCGATGCCAATGCCGGGGGAGAACTGAGGGAGGGGTATTCAGGTGTTCGGGTCTTCAGGTGTCCAGGACGGCCGGTGGGGACGGCCAGCCCACCTGAATGCCTGACCACCTGAATGCCGTGTTTTGGGAGCGTTGCGATGCGGCTGTTCAGACTGTATGGCGGCGACTGGATCGACGTGGACCTGGCTGCGGCGCTTGGCGCGGGCGGCGAGGGCAGCGTATACGGGGTCGCAGGCCAGCCCTATATGGCCGTCAAGCTGTACAGCGGCGGCGATCCGGTCCGCCGCGAGCAGAAGCTGCGCGCAATGCGCGAGAACGCCCCGGTGGTCTGCGTGCCGGGCAGCCATACGTCCATCGCATGGCCGCAGGACCTGCTCTCCGAGTTTCCGCGCGGTCCAATCGTCGG
>Ga0070735_10005458_pt1 | contig 10557 bp, 9 predicted proteins | sample Coa_R1_FD_66443 | JGI IMG/M metagenome (GOLD analysis project Ga0070735, IMG submission 66443) | Surface soil microbial communities from Centralia Pennsylvania, which are recovering from an underground coalmine fire - Coalmine... | ecosystem: Environmental > Terrestrial > Soil > Unclassified ... | reverse complement strand
ACGATCTTCGAATTGCTCGCGAAATTTGCCGACTACGGCTTCAACAAGAGCCACGCGGCGGCCTACGCGCTCGTCTCGTATCACACCGCCTATATGAAGGCGCATTATCCGGTCGAATTCATCGCAGCGTCGATGACGCTCGATCTCAACAACACTGACAAGCTCTCCGAATTTCGCGCCGAGGCGCAGCGGCTCGGCATCAAGGTCGAGGCCCCGAATATCAACCGCTCCGGCGCCGTGTTCGAGGTCGCAAACGGCACGATCTTTTATGCGCTCGCGGCGCTCAAGGGCGTCGGCCAGCAGGCCGTCGAACTGATCATCGAAGCGCGCCGCGACGGGCAATTCACGTCGCTTGCGGATTTTGCCTCCCGCGTGAACCCGCGAGCGATCAACAAGCGCATCATCGAGAGCCTTGCGGCCGCCGGTGCGTTCGACACGCTCGAGCCGAACCGCGCGCGGGTCTTTGCCGGCGCCGATGCGATCCTCGCCGCCTGCCAGCGCAGCCATGAAGCCGCAACCTCTGGCCAGAACGACATGTTTGGCGGGGCGGCCGATGCGCCAACGATCATACTGCCGCAGGTCGAGCCATGGCTGCCGGCCGAGCGGCTGCGTCGCGAATATGATGCGATCGGCTTCTTCCTGTCAGGCCATCCGCTCGACGACTACGCGACGGTGCTCAAGCGGCTGCGCGTACAATCGTGGGCCGAGTTCTCGCGCGCGGTGAAGACGGGCGCGACCGCCGGCAAGGTCGCGGCGACGGTGGTCTCGCGCATGGAACGGCGCACCAAGACCGGCAACAAGATGGGCATCATTGGGCTGTCGGACCCGACCGGTCATTTCGAGGCGGTGTTGTTCTCCGAAGGCCTCGCTCAGTACCGGGATATTCTGGAGCCAGGCGCAGCCGTGCTTCTGCAACTGGGAGCGGAATTGCAGGGCGAGGACGTGCGCGCGCGCGTGCTGCATGCCGAAGCGCTCGATGCTGCCGCCGCAAAGACCCAAAAGGGTCTGCGCATTTTCCTGCGCGATACCAAACCGCTGGAGTCGATCGCGCGGCGGCTTTCGCCGCCGGCCGGTCAGTCGGGCAGCGGCGATATCGCGCTGGTGCTGCGGCTCGATATGCAAACCGAGATCGAGTTCAAGCTGGAAGGCCGTTTCCAGGTGTCGCCGCAGATTGCCGGCGCCATCAAGGCGGTCGCCGGCGTGGAAATGGTGGAGACGCTCTAGGCAAGAGAGTATCAAGGAGGCTTCCCAGAGATATCGGAAAATCGGAAGCTGGGCAGACAAACGACGGAGCTTTTCGATGTGCCAGATGTGCCGGAAGCATTCGTATCATTCGTTCGCGCCGACGCGACGAAATTTACTGCTGGGTGCTGCGGCCGCGGGTTTGTTCTGGGCCAGCGCCACTGACGCCAAGGAAACCAAGGCGCCGCCCAAGCCCGAAAACGTGATCTCGCCGGATGCGTCCTTGAAGCGTCTGATGGAAGGCAATCACCGCTATGTTGAAGGCATCGCACGGCGCCACGATTTCAGACATGAGCGCGAAGCGCTTGCGGGCGGCCAGAATCCCTACGCCGCGGTCCTGAGTTGCGCCGACTCGCGCATCGCCCCCGAATACGCCTTCGACAGCGGGAGGGGCGATCTCTTCGTCTGCCGCGTCGCCGGCAATTTTGCCACCGAGGAAACCGTGGCGAGCCTCGAATACGCCGTCGCGATCCTGGCGGCGCCGCTGATCCTCGTCCTCGGCCACGATGCTTGTGGCGCGGTGGATGCAACCATCAAATCTCTCAAGGACGACAAGCCACTGCCGGGCCATATGCCCTCGCTGGTGACCGGCCTCAGCCCATCGGTCAAGGCGGTTACAGGCCGGGCGGGAAATGTGCTCGACAATGCGATCCGTCAGAACGTCCTGGACAATGTCGCCAAGCTGAAGGCGGCGACGCCCATCCTCAGCGCGGCAGTCGAACAGAACAAACTCAAGGTGGTTGGCGGCATCTACCGGCTGAAGGACGGCAAGGTCGATATGGTCGCGTAAGCGATCGAAAAGGGAGCGTTTCGCGCCGCCATTCGTTTCCTTCTCGCTGGCTCGGCGCGGCGCTCGGGCCGGATTGTTGCAACCAAACGGTGTTTTGGCTAAACGGCTGCCAGCAGACAGCAATAGGCGCTATTCAGCCTGAATGGATTGCGGTGACGTTGTGACGGCTTGGTTTGCAATCCCGATGCGCGTGCTCTGGTTCTTGATATCAGCAGCGCTTGGCTGCGCTGCTGCGGATGCGGCGCCCGGTCAGATTCCGGGCGCGGAAGCGGTCTATGCCAGCGCGCCGCCACGGCTGTTGCAAATTCGCACGCTGGTGACGGGTGCCGGCCAGCAGACCTCCAACGGCTCCGCATTCCTCGTCTCCGCCGACGGGCTTGCCGTCACTAACTATCACGTCGTCTCCCAGGTCGTGCTTGAGCCGAACACCTACCGCCTCGAATACACCGCGGCGGACGGCACGCATGGCGAAGTGCATCTCCTCGGCGTCGATCTTCCCAACGACCTCGCGATCGTGCGGATCGACAAGCACGATGCGCCGTTCTTCGCGTTCGATCCCGCGGCCATCCGCGGCGAGGTGTCGAAGGGCGAGCGGCTCTACGCCATGGGCAATCCGCTCGAGCTCGGGTTCACGATCGTCGAGGGGACCTATAACGGTCTGGTCGAACACAGCTACATCGATCGCATCCATTTCACCGGCGCGCTCAATCCCGGAATGAGCGGCGGGCCTGCGGTCACCGCCGACGGCGCGGTCGTCGGGGTCAATGTCGCGACGCGCCGCGGCGGACAGCTCATCAGCTTTCTCGTGCCTGCGCGGTTCGCCGAAGCGCTGCTCGCGCGGGTCCGCGATCAGAAGGTAACGCCGGATTTCCGCGCCGAGATCGGTCGGCAAATCACCGATGAGCGCACGGCGCTCTACAAATCCCTCCGAGAACGGGGATTCCGTTCGGTTGCGCTCGGTCCGTACCGGGGACCGGAGACGGACGCGCCGTGGTTCAATTGCTGGTCGCAGACCAATTCCGGCGTCGCGCCCAAGCCGCGCTTTGCCGAGAAGTCAACGAGCTGTGCCAGCGAGACCAGCCTGTTCGTTGCTTCCGACCTGAACACCGGGTCAATTCAGACCAAGCACTCATATGTCAGTTCTACCGAGCTCAACGAGTTTCAGTTTGCAACTTATCTCGCCCGGCTCAGCCAACCCAGTCTGGTGGGTGGTGGGCCTTACCGGAAATGGTACACGCCGGAGCGCTGCCGTGAGGATTTCGTTGGCAGCGCTGCGGCGCCGGATCGTCCGGCGCTGCGGGTGATGTGGTGCGCCCAAGCCTATCGCGAGTTTGACGGCCTCTACGACGTGGCGCTGGTCGCCGTCACCCAGGACGACGGCAACGAGGCGCTGGTCTCGCGGCTGAGCATGCAGGCCGTCGGCTACGACGATGCGATGGACATCGGTCGGCGGTTCCTCGACGCGGTTCGGGTGAACAAATGATCTGGGTCGAAATTCTCTCTCGTCATCGCGACGTCGTCAGCCGAACCCGGATTGCTGGCGAGGCGGCCAGCATCGGCCGCGGCTATGACAACGATGTCATCATCGACGACCCCTATGTCGCCGCCCGTCATCTGCGTATATCGCGCGACGAGGCGGGACAATTGACCGCCGAGGACCTAGGGACCGCCAACGGCATTTTCCTCGACGGCGGCAAAGGTCCGCTCACGCGTCTTGCGATCGACGGGGATGCTCCGTTCCGGATCGGCCAGACGCTGCTGCGAGTTCGCGACCGCGATCATGCCGTCGAGCCCGAACGCAAGGTGATCGCAGAGCGCGGCGCGCTGTCGACGATCATGGTCGCCGCCATGACGGTGATCGTGTTCGCATTCATCGCGCTGCGGGTCTGGCTCGCCCAGACGGGCGAACCCCGGTTGTCGAATTACATGACGCCAATGCTGACGATGGCCGGCGTGCTGCTGGTCTGGGTCGGCATCTGGGCGCTGGTCTCACGGTTGCTTGCCGGGCGCTCGCAGTTTCTGCGCAACCTCATGATCGCGCTCGTGGCCGTGCTGGTTTCGCTGCTCTACAACGAGTTTGCCAAATACGCCGCCTTCGGACTGACCTTGCCGGTGCCGGGCGACTACGAGTATGCGGCGACATGGACGATCCTGGCTGCCGCATGCTTCCTGCATTTGCGCGCCATCAGTGCGCGGGGGGCCTGGCTGAAGGCCACCATCGTGGTGGTCGTTCTCGTTCTCGCGATCGGCGCGCAGACGCTGCAGCGCTCCGAGGCCTTCTCCGACATTGGGCGGCAAACCACGGCCCGCCTCATGCTGCCGCCGGAGTTTCGCACCGTGCCGCTGCGCACGCCGGACGTCTTTTTCAAAAACGTTGCCGGCCTCAGGGCCGATCTCGATGCGGACCGCCGTCAAATCAAGCCGAGCGAAACGACGCGCTGATTTTTGACCTTACAGCCTGCTCCGTAGTTGCGCGGGGTCCACGGTGTGCTCGAAGCGGTTGCAACCAGAAGGAGCATCTGCTTATTTGCTAGGGGGTGATGTTTCGGGGGCGTGATGTTGAGACGTGCGGTTATGTTGGCAGTAACGGTGCTCCTGTCGGGCTGTGTGAGCGATGGCGTTGGCACCGACTATATGTCCGTCGCCCAGAAGGTGGGACCGCCGCGCGCAGGGCAATCGCGGGTCGTGGTGTTTCAGGAGAAGCGCCAGGGGCTTAGTATGGCGCTTTGTGCCTGCCAAATCGCAATCGATGGAAATCCGATCGGGAAGGTGATCGTCGGCACCTACGTCTACGCTGACCGTCCGGCAGGCCGGCATCAGCTGGTTGCTACCGAGGCTCTGTTTCCGGGTGAGACCAGACGCGAGATCACCACGGCTCCCGGCCGCACCTACTATTTCCTCGTGCGGTCGAGCGAGCGGCACGATGCGGTGACCGGCGGCGCTGTCGTGGCGGGGTTGGCGGGGATGCTGGTGACGACCGTGGCGACCTCCGACAAGGAGGGGCAGGGGCCGGCCCAGCTCATTCCGCTGGACGAATCCACGGCGAGAACCGCGCTTGCCGAGCTCGAGCCGGGGTCTTCTTGAGCTGACGAACGGAGCCAAGGGCGGTTTCGGCCCGATTTAGGCGGTGAAATGCCGATTGGGCGGTTTCCGGCCGTTTGGCCGCCGATTTGGGTTCGAAAAGCCCCGTATTTCCTTGCTTCTCGCGAAAATCCGGCTATATAGCGCGCCATCTCACACGGAAACATGGCTCACAAGGCCGTCCGGTGGCAGCCGGGCCATTAGGCTCGCCTGCTCACACGTTTCCGGAGGAACCAACCGGAGAACTTAAGTCATGGCACTACCCGATTTTTCTATGCGTCAGCTGCTTGAGGCTGGCGTCCACTTTGGCCACCAGTCGCACCGCTGGAATCCGAAAATGGCCGACTACATTTTTGGTGCGCGCAACAACATCCACATCATCGACCTCGCGCAGACCGTGCCGATGATGCATCGCGCGTTGCAGGCCGTGAGCGACACCGTCGCCAAGGGCGGCCGTATCCTGTTCGTCGGCACCAAGCGGCAGGCCCAGGACGGCGTTGCCGAGGCTGCGAAGCGTTCGGCGCAGTATTTCGTCAACTCGCGCTGGCTCGGTGGCACGCTGACCAACTGGAAGACGATTTCCGCCTCGATCAAGCGCCTGCGGCACCTCGACGAGGTGCTCAATTCCGGCGATGCCAACGCCTATACCAAGAAAGAGCGGCTGACGTTGCAGCGCGAGCGCGACAAGCTCGACCGCTCGCTCGGCGGCATCAAGGACATGGGCGGCCTGCCGGACATGATCTTCGTGATCGACACCAACAAGGAAGACATCGCGATCCAGGAAGCCCAGCGGCTGAACATTCCGGTGGCGGCGATCGTCGATACCAATTCCGATCCGAAGGGCATCACCTATGTCGTGCCCGGCAACGACGACGCTGGGCGTGCGATCTCGCTCTATTGCGATCTGGTGGCGCGCGCGGCGATCGACGGCATTTCCCGTGCACAGGGTGATGCCGGCATCGATATCGGCGCTTCGGCTCATCCGGCACGTGAGGAAACTCCGGCTGCTGCGCCGGCTGGTTTCCAGGGCCTGGCCGGTCCGCGCGGCGCGCCGGACAATCTCAAGAAGCTCACCGGCGTGTCCGGCACTATCGAGAAGAAGCTGAACGATCTCGGCATCTTCCACTACTGGCAGCTTGCCGAGCTCGATCACGATACGGCCCACAAGATCGGCGAAGAGGTCGGTCTTCCGGCCCGTGCCGACGCCTGGGTTTCCCAGGCCAAGGCCCTGACCGCTGAAGCGGAATAACAAGATGCCGGCCGGAAAAACCGGCCGGCATGACAGGCATATTCCAGTTTACGGCATCGGTGACGGTAGGTAGCGGAGGTCGATCCGACTGCCACCGCCGTCACAGGCAAAGGACGATAGCGACATGGCGACAATCTCGGCGGCGATGGTGAAGGACCTGCGCGAATCCACCGGCGCGGGCATGATGGATTGCAAGGCGGCACTGACTGAGACGGGTGGCGACATGCAGGCCGCGCAGGATTGGCTGCGCAAGAAGGGCCTGTCGAAAGCTGCCAAGAAAGCAGGCCGCGTCGCAGCCGAGGGGCTGATTGCAGCCGTCACCAAAGGCACCAAGGGCGTCGTCGTCGAGGTCAACTCGGAGACCGACTTCGTCGCGCGCAACGAGCACTTCCAGGGCCTCGTCAAGATGGTCGCGCAGGTTGCGCTCGACGTCGGCGCTGATGTCGAAAAGATCAAGGCGGCCAAGGTCGGCGCCGTCACGGTCGAACAGGCGATCTCGGATGCGATCGCCACCATTGGCGAGAACATGACGCTGCGCCGTGCCGCTTCGCTCGAAGTCGGCAAGGGCGTTGTGTCGAGCTACGTGCACAATGCGGTGGTCGAAGGCGCCGGCAAGATGGGCGTGATCGTCGCGCTGGAATCGTCCGGCAAGACCGACGAGCTCGCCGTGCTCGGCAAGCAGCTTGCGATGCATGTCGCAGCCGCCAACCCGCTTGCTATCGAGCCGGCCGGGCTCGATCCGACGACGGTCAAGCGCGAGAAGGACGTGCTCGCGGACAAATATCGTCAGCAGGGCAAGCCGGAAAACGTGATCGAAAAGATCGTCGAGTCCGGCTTGAAGACCTACTACAAGGAGGTTTGCCTCCTCGAGCAGGCCTTCATTCACGACAGCGGCAAGTCGGTTGCCCAGGCGCTGAAGGAAGCTGAGGGTAAGGTCGGTGGACCGGTCAAGGTTGCCGGATTTTTGCGCTATGCTCTCGGTGAAGGAATCGAGAAGCAGGAAACCGACTTCGCGGCCGAAGTTGCGGCCGCCAGCGGTCAGAAATAACCGCTTGGGAATAGTGCTTGCGGCCTGTTTGCGCCGGGAGCTGTTAGTGCGGCGAATTTGAAGTTCAAATCAGTTTCACAGCGAGCTCATCGTAGGAACTTCAAATTCAAAGCCGCACTAGAAGTGATTGACTTGCTAGAGCTCCTTTGATTCCGAAGTTCGCATCGGAGGTCGCCATGATAGTTTGCGAACTTCGGAATCGGAGTTCTAGGCGGGATAGGGAAAGCGATTAGCAGATGGCAGGGCCGGTCTATCGTCGCGTCGTGATCAAACTGTCCGGCGAATATTTTGCCGGGGCGAACCCGTCGGGGTTCGACCAACCGACGATTGACCGTGTTGCCAAAGACCTGATCGCGGCCAAGGGTCTCGGGGTCGAAATTGCCGTCGTCGTTGGTGGCGGCAACCTCGTGCGAGGCGTGGACGTATCCTCGCGTGGTGTCTCGCGGCCAACCGGCGACACCATGGGCATGCTGGCAACCGTGATGAACTGCCTGGCGCTGGAGGCTGCGATCGAGCGCCAGGGCGCGCCGGCGCGCGCTCTCTCGGCGCATGTCATGCCGCAGGTTGCCGAGCTTTTCACCCGCAGTGCGACGCACAAGTACCTCGCCGAGGGACGTATCGTCCTGCTCGGCGGTGGAACCGGAAACCCGTTTTTTACGACCGACACCACCGCGGTGTTGCGCGCGGCCGAAATCGGCGCGGAGGCGGTGCTGAAAGCCACCAACGTCGATGGCGTCTACAGCGCCGATCCGAAAAAGGACCCGTCCGCCAAGCGATTTGATCGCCTGACCCATTCGGAGGCCATCGGCGGCGGTTATAAGGTCATGGATGCGACCGCATTTGCGCTTGCCCGGGAGACGTCGCTGCCTATCATCGTGTTTTCGATTGCCGAACCGGGTTCAATCGGCGCCATTCTGAGTGGTACCGGTCGCGGCACGATCGTCGCCGGTTAGCCGTCTTTGTCGTTTTGCAGCGCAAAACAGGCAGGCCCAGCGCCACGGCAATCGTATTCAGGAGGAGAGCGTCATGTCCGCCGGTAATTTTGACATCAATGAACTGAAGCGCCGCATGCAGGGCGCCACGCAATCGCTCAAGCACGAACTCGGCGGCCTGCGAACGGGGCGCGCCGCCGCCTCCATGCTGGAACCGGTCCAGGTCGAGGCTTATGGCTCGCACATGCCGCTCAATCAGCTGGCGACCATCAGCGTGCCCGAGCCGCGCCTGTTGTCGGTGCAGGTGTGGGACAAATCGATGGTCAAGGCGGTGGAAAAGGCCATCGTCGATTCCAATCTCGGTCTCAGTCCGGCAACCGAGGGGCAGGTGCTTCGCTTGCGGATTCCCGAACTGAACGAGGACCGCCGCAAGGAACTGGTCAAGGTCGCTCACAAATATGCGGAGGCCGCCAAGGTCGCGGTCAGGCACGTGCGGCGCGACGGTCTCGACGTGCTCAAGAAGCTCGAAAAAAATCACGAGATGTCCGAAGACGATCAGGAGCGCCATGCAAACGAGGTGCAGAAGGCGACCGACAGCACGGTCTCGGAAATCGATCAGCTGCTGGCGGCAAAGGAAAAAGAAATCCTTACCGTTTAGCCTTTTGTTCGGGTGCGATCGGCCAAAACATTCATGTTAGAAGTCGCGCCTTGAGGGATTGATTGATGTCGAATGCCGCAGCGCCCGTGACAGAAGGACCGGATCGAGGGGGCGCTCCCTTGCACGTTGCGATCATCATGGATGGCAACGGACGATGGGCCGCGGCGCGCGGCCTTCCCCGCGTGGAAGGTCATCGCCGCGGCGTCGAGGCCTTGCGTCATGTCGTCCGCGCCGCCGGCGAACTCGGCATTCGTTATCTGACCATTTTCTCCTTCAGCTCGGAAAACTGGTCGCGGCCGGCTTCCGAAATCGGCGACCTGTTCGGGTTGTTGCGGCGATTTATTCGCAATGACCTCGCGACGTTGCATCGCGACGGCGTCCGCGTCCGCGTGGTCGGCGAGCGCGAGGGCCTTGAGCCGGATATTTGCGCGCTTCTCAAGGAGGCCGAGGATCTGACGCGCGGCAATGATCGCATGCATCTGATCGTCGCGTTCAATTATGGATCGCGGCAGGAAATCGCCCGCGCCGCGCAGCGCCTCGCTGTCGAAGTGGCGGAAGGCAAGCGCGATGCATCGTCAATCGATGCCGATGCGCTCGGCCGCTATCTCGACGCCCCCGATGTTCCCGATCCCGACCTGATCATCCGCACCAGCGGCGAACAGCGGCTGTCGAATTTCCTGATGTGGCAGGCGGCCTATAGCGAGCTTGTTTTTGTTCCGGTCCACTGGCCGGATTTCGACAAGGCCGCGCTTGAGGTTGCAATCGCCGAATATGCCCGGCGCGAACGCCGCTTTGGCGGTCTGGTTGTGAAAACCGGATCGTGAGCGAAGGCCAAGCAGCATCGACAGAGGGAGCCGGGCAGGAGGGGCGGAACCTTCTCCTGCGGATCGCGGCCGCGCTGGTGATGGCGCCGTTCGCGATCGCTATGGCTTATTTCGGCGGATGGCTTTGGATCTGCCTCGTCACGGCGGCGGCGATCGGGCTCTACGTCGAGTGGTTGACCGTGATCGGTGAGCGCCGGCTTCCGCTCGTGCTGTCGGGCGTGCTCGTCCTGCTCGCCGTGGGATGGGTTGAAATCGAACATTTCGATGTTGCAAGTGTTTCTACCCTTGTCGTGCTGGGTGTTGCGGTCGCGGCCATGTTTTCCCGCGAGCGGCGCGGCTGGGCGGTCGCCGGGATAGCGTATGCACTGACCGCCGCGATTGCCTCCAGCGTGGTGCGGCGTGACCCGATTTTCGGATTCGTCGCGCTGATGTTTGTGCTGCTGGTGGTTTGGGCAACCGATATCGGCGGCTACTTTGCGGGCCGGCTCATCGGTGGTCCGAAACTCTGGCCGCGGGTCAGCCCGAAGAAGACCTGGGCAGGTGCGATCGGCGGTTTTGCGGCCAGCCTTGGCGTAGCGGTCGGATTTGCGGTCTGCGGTTTCGGAAAGGCGGTTTCATTGCTGCTATTGGGAGCCGTGCTGTCGGTCGCCGCGCAACTCGGCGACCTCTTCGAATCGGCGGTCAAGCGCCGGTTCGGCGTCAAGGATTCCAGCCACCTGATTCCCGGACACGG
>Ga0070735_10005457_pt1 | contig 10561 bp, 10 predicted proteins | sample Coa_R1_FD_66443 | JGI IMG/M metagenome (GOLD analysis project Ga0070735, IMG submission 66443) | Surface soil microbial communities from Centralia Pennsylvania, which are recovering from an underground coalmine fire - Coalmine... | ecosystem: Environmental > Terrestrial > Soil > Unclassified ... | reverse complement strand
GGTGGCCGCGCCTAGCCGGAGCATGTCGGGACTGGGCCTGACCGTGACCGCTGCCTGGACGACCTGCCTGGCGCCGATCAACCGCCCGGCCAGCCGGGCCGCGCTACCAGGCGGCGCGCCCGCGGCCAGCCCAGCTATCCGGGCCGGGGCGCATAGCGCCGCCCCGCCGTAGGCCGCCCGCCCAACGGCGAACCAGCCCGTGCCGCCAACCGGCGGTCGCGCCGGGACAGCGGGCGGCTGCGGGTTCACTGCCGCCGGCCCGATCGCGCGTCCGGGTCGTCGTCCATGGCGGCGCCGGAGGCCATCCGCGCGGCCAGGCGGGAGGCCAGCGCCATGATCGTGAGTGCGGGATTGGCTGCTCCCTGGGTGGGGCAGACCGACCCGTCGGCGAGGAACAGGTTCGGCACCGCCCAGGTCCGCTGGCTGGAGTCGGTTACGGAGTTCTCAGGTGAGGAACCCATCCGCGCGCCACCGATCAGGTGCGCGTACCGGTGGATGGTGAGCACGTCCTGGGCACCGGCCGCGTACAGGATGCCGGTGATGACCTTAGTTGAGTAGGAGATGTTGTCCTTGTCGTTGCCGCAGAGCGTGTAGTCCATCCGCGCTACCGGGATGCCGTACTCATCTGTCTCGTCGGCGATGCTAATGCGGTTGTCTGGCTGCGGGAGAAGTTCGTTGAGCACGCCGATGACCGCCCAGTGGTTGTAGTCGCGCATGTACTCGCGAAGCGCGCCGCCCCAGTGGCCGGCGGCGAGGACGTGCTCGGCCCAGCCGATCGGCAGCGGAGAGACGGTCTGGATGGAGAACCCGCGGGCGAACCCCCGGTCCGGGCCGGTCTCGTAGAACTGCTCAGAGGACACCTCCGGCGGCGGCCCCTTGTACATTCGCAGCTCGTCGGGAAACCGGCCGGCGGTCTGACTGGCGCCCTGTACCATCACGTACCGGCCTACTTGATCCTCGTTGTTGCACAGCCCGTGCGGGAAGGCGTGGGAGACCGAGTTCAGCAGCAGGCGCGGGGTCTCGATCGAGTACCCGGCCACCGCGACAAACGCTGCCCGCTGGAGTTTCTCATGCCCGCCGACCTGGTCGAAGTAGACGACGCCGGCGGCCCGGCCGGTGCCGGCGTCGACCTCGACCCGAGTGGCCATGCAGTTAGCGCGGATTTCGACGCCGTGGGCGAGCGCGTCGGGAAGGTGGGTGACGAACGGGCTGGCTTTCGCGTTGACCTTGCAGCCTTGCAGGCAGTAACCGCGGTAGATGCAGTGCGGCCGGTTGCCGAACGTGCCGTTGACGATGCCGACCGGCCCGGCCCGCATCTGGATGCCCTGCTGCACGGCGCCCTGCCAGAGCCGGGCAGCGGCGCCGGATACCGGATGCGGGGAGAACGGATAGCGGTGCGGGTATCCCCACGGCCAGTTCTGTCCGGCGACCGGCAGTTCCCGCTCGGCCAGCTCGTAATGCGGGCGGAGGTCCTCATAGCGGAGGGGCCAGTCGGCGCCGACACCGTCAATGGTCGCGGTGCGCAGGTCGCTGGGGTGAAACCGGGGGCAGTATCCGGCGTAGTGGATCATGGACCCGCCGACGCCTCGACCGGAGTTGTTCTGCCCGAGCTCGACCGGGTCGGCGCCGCCGATGACCCGGTTCTGCGTCCAGTACAGGTGATGCGACCCGGCCTCATCGGATACCCAGTCTTCGTCCGGGTGCCAGAACGGCCCGGCTTCCAAGATCACGATCCGCCAGCCGTGCCTGGCCAGCCGCTGGGCTAGTACCGACCCGCCCGCCCCGGCACCGACGATGACTAGGTCCACCTCGTCGCCGCGGTCGTACCGGCGCATCGTGTCCTCGCCGGCCAGCTGCCGGGAGTGCACGTCAAGCAGGAACCTGGAGTCGTTTGCGGGTGGCCCGAGGGAGCCTTTTAGCAGACCGCGCAGCCGGTCACCCACGGGGGCCTCCGGCCTGCGGCTGGGCGGCAGGGTCCCGGCTGGCCGCTGCGTGCCGCTCGAATGGCTCGGTAACAGAGACCGGGCCTAGCCGCATGAACCCGCGCGGGTAGGCGGGGCCGCCGAAGCCGATCTCGTTCCACGCCCAGGGGTGGGAGTAGAACCCGGCCAGCACTGAGCGCATGCACACCTTCCAGGCCCTGCTCACGTTCAGCTTTTCCCAGGTGCCGCCGGACAGGGTGCCATCGGCAAGCTGGCCGATGATCGCCTCGCGGGTGCCGGGCTCGGCGGCGGCGAACCCCGGCGTGCCGTAGCGTTCCCGAGCGGTCTGGTCCAGGCCGCGCAGCAACAGCCGCCAGGTTTCTCGGTCGTCGGGCATATCCGCGTAGCGGAAGCCGTCCAGCCGGGCACCGGCGAGCTTGGCGTCGATGAACTCGGCAACCGGGACGCGGGGCTCGCGATCCTGGGCGAGCACGGTGTCGCAGAACGCGCGCAGTGCTGGCTCCTCTTCCCGGCTGAAGAACCGCAGCACCCCCGGCTCCTCCAGCCGGGCCAGGACGACTTTCCTCGTCGCCTCGTCCCAGGTACCCGCGGTTTCCAGCACGTCGTAGTCCGGGTAGCGGCCGATCATCTGCGGCGTTGTGCCCCGGCGCTGGCGGGGCAGCCATGCCGGGTCCGGCGCGTGGCGGTCCGGCCGCAGGTTCGGCAGGTGACCGGGTGACCGGAAGTCAGGCACGGCGCTTGCCTCGCCTGCTGTCCCGCTTCTCCCGCCGCAGCACCGCGGCCAGCAGCCCCATCCCGCCGACGATGCTCATGAGGCCGGGCGCGGCGATCGGTGGGCCCATCGGCACGTTGTAGCTGGCCTGATGCCAGCCGCCGGGCTTGCGGGCCACCCCTCGGGCGTGGAAGTACTCCCCGGCCAGCCCGTTGAGCATGTACAGCGCGGACGCCGCCGGCAGTGCTGTCTTGGCCCACCGCTCGCTGAACACCCCGCCGATCCCGGCAATCACTACTGGCGGGGTGACCAGCACAGGTGACCACATCCACTTATTGCCAAAGCTGGCCTTGTAGTGCTCCAGGTAGACCTCAGCGGTGGTGACCAGCGCGGCGGCGGCGGTCAGCCCGGACAGCGCCCGCTCGAACCGGCCGTGCTGGATGTCCGTCAGCTCATGCCGGACGTCCCGCCTGATTGTCATGGTCACCTGCCTGGCTTGAGCTGGTGGGCGAACTCGCGGGCGGCTTCCAGCGCGCCGGGAAGGCCGGCCCTCGGTGCGCCGAGGAATGCCTTGGCCATCGCCTCGACTTCCTTGAACGTGATGTGCGGCGGGATCGGCGGTTCCTCCGGGTCGGTCATCGCGTCGATGACCACAGGCCGGTCCGCGGCGAACGCTGCCCGCCAGGCGTCCGGGATCTGCGCTGACCGCTCGACCTTGATTCCCTTCAGCCCGATCATGTCCGCCCAGGCGTGATAAGGCACATAGGGGATGTCCTGGGAGGCCTCGAACTTGGGATCGCCTTCCATGGCCCGTTGTTCCCAGGTGACCTGGTTGAGATCTTCATTGTTCAGCACCAGCACCACCAGCCGCGGATCCTCCCAGGTCCGGTAGTACTTGGCCGCGGTGAGCAGCTCGGCCATCCCGCCCATCTGCATCGCGCCGTCACCGACCATGGCCACCGCGACCCGGCCTGGGAACGCGAACTTCGCCGCGATCGCGTACGGCACGCCCGGCACCATCGTGGCCAGGTTGCCTGACAGTGAGGCCTTCATGCCGCGACGGATCCGCACCTTCCGGGCGAACCAGTTCGCCGCCGAGCCGGAGTCCGACGACAGGATCGCGTCGTCGGGAAGCTGGCGGGACAGCTCGGCGAACAGCGCCTGCGGCCGCACCCTGGGCCGGTCCCGCTGCACGTCGGCCGGCTCGGCTAGGTCGTCCATCAGCCGCCACCACTCGGCGGTGCCCTTGATGATCTTCTCCTGCCAGGACCGGTCGTCCTTGCGCCGCAGCATCGGCAGCAGCTCGGTGAGGGTCTGCTTGCTGTCCCCGATCAGCGCCAGGTCCATCGGATAGCGGATGGAGAGCATCTGGCCGGACAGGTCGATCTGGATCCCTCTCGCCTGCCCTTCGGTTGGCAGGAACTCCGAGTACGGGAACGAGGATCCGACCATCAGCAGCGTGTCGGCCTTCTGCATCATGTCCCAGCTCGGCTTGGTGCCAAGCAGTCCGATCGACCCGGTGCAGAACGGCACGTCGTCAGGGACCGCCGCTTTGCCGAGCAGCGCCTTGGCGATCCCGGCACCCAGCGTGTCGGCCACCGCGATCACCTCGTCGGTCGCGTCCAGCGCCCCGGCCCCGACCAGCATCGCGACCCTCTCGCCCGCGTTCAGCAGCTCGGCCGCCGCCCGCAGGTCAGCCGGTGCCGGGACTTGGCGGCCGGGCCAGAACCCAGCGCCGGAATGGACGGTGTGGGTCTGCTTAGGCTGCTCCGGGACAGCTGGCATGTCCTGCACATCCGCCGGGATGATCACCGCGGTGACCGTCCGCTCGGCCATCGCGGTCCGCAACGCGCGGTCCAGCACGTGCCGGATGCTGCCCGGCTCGTTCACCTGCTCGCAGTAAGCCGAGGCCACATCGCTGTACAGCTGCAGCAGCTTGACCTCCTGCTGGAAACTGCCGCCAAGCGCGCGCACGAATGTCTGCCCTACGATCGCCACCACCGGCTGATGATCCAGCTTCGCGTCATACAGCCCGTTCAGCAGGTGGATCGCGCCAGGACCCGACGTAGCCAGGCACACTCCTGCCTCGCCGGTGAACTTGGCATGCCCGCACGCCATGAACGCCGCCATCTCCTCATGCCTGACCTGCACGAATCGCGGCCGTCCCGGGTGACGGCGCAGCGCGCCCAGAATCCCGTTGATCCCGTCCCCTGGGAACCCGTACACCGTCGTGACGCCCCACGTATCAAGCCGCTCGCACAGGTAGTCCCCAGCAGTTCCCGACATCACCTATCTCCTTCCGCCGGCAGGCGACTGGATCGCCGTCTACGCGGCCAGCAGCCGCTCGAAGAACGAGTGGTAGCGGCGCAGACCTTGCCTGAGATCCTCGGTGGAGACCCGCGAGTCGCCTGCCAGCCGCTGTTCGAGCTCGGCGCGCTCGCCGGCGAACATCGCCGCCAGCCGCTGCATCAGCTCTGCTACCAGCGCGTCGGCTTCCTGGATGGCCTTACGTGGCTCATCGACGAACTCGGCCTGGATGTCCTTCCAGCGCGCGACCATGCCCTGCAGTTCGCCGTCCTCCAGCAAGCTGGCACCCGGTCCGGGATCAGCCGCGGCACGGCCGCTGTCACCGTCCTCCAAGGCGCCGCGACCGGGACGCCCGGGCACCTCATTCCCCGCGACGAGAGGGGCCGGCCCGCTGTCATCGTGGTCTTCGCGTCCAGCCTGCGCCAGGGCGTCCGGCCGGCCAGGCCCGACACCCGCAGCGGCGATCTGCTCGGTGGTCACGCCATGGTCCTGAGTGCTGTCGGCATCGTTCATCGTGTACCTCGCCTGCCTGTCTGCTCTTCGTGGTATTCCGGGTCCGGGCCTGCCGGGCCGGAACTGTCGCCTTCCATCGCCCCTGAGACCTCCGTCTGCCCGGTGGCGCCAGTGACGCCGTTGCCTTCCGGGCTCAGCAGTTCGCCGAACAAGGACCGGTACCGCAGCAACGCCTCGCGCAGATCTTCAGTGCTCGCCTCCTGAATCTGGGCGCGCTGCTGCACGGCGTGCGCGAACCGGTAGTTCTCGACGGTGTCCGGATGGTCGACCGACACCAGGTCGGCCTGCGCGTCGAAGTCTTTCATCGGGTAACCCCGCGCCTCCATGACCTGGGCGATGAGCGTATCGGCAGCAGCCGCGGCCTGCTCAGGCTCATCGACGAAGCGTTCCTGCACGTCACGCCACTCGCTCGCGAAACGTAGCCGGGCAGCGTCGGGCAGGGGCTTGACGTCGAACAGAGCCCGCTGCTTCTCACGTGCGCGAAGGTCGGCCTCGCCGGCTCGCCGACCGTCGCGATTTTCTACCGCCCGGTCATACTCCGGGCCGAAACGGTCGCGTAGCTTAGCCGTTCTGAGTTTGCTGGCCCCGATCGCGACCAGCGCGATAACGGCCACCACAGCGACGGCTATCACAACCCATACCCAGGTAGCCATCAGTCCTCCTGTCACTAGATCCGCCTCCCCTACCCGACCGCGGACGTCTAAACAACCACCCGGGCCGAGCCAGGGAGCGAGATCGGCGCTCTATGCCTCCGTACACGGGGCCGGGAAGCGGCCAGGGGTTCTGTGATACGCCTCTTCCAGAATTGCCGATGCACGCCGTTTCACCCGGCCGTGCTCCGGCGACGCGAGGACACCGGAGGCGGCCGGGTGCGAGATAGCAGATGCCCCTAGCTAGGCGGTGCGCAGCGCCTTGATGAGTTGCTTCTTGTTCATGGTCGACCGGCCTTTGATGCCAGCCTTCTTGGCTCTGCGCCGCAGCTCTGGGACCTTCCAGTCGGCGTACGGAGTTGCACCGCCGCTGTGCTGACTGCCCTTCTTGCGGGAAGTCCTGGCGTCGGCGTTCGCGACTCGTGCCGATTCCTTGACAGACACGCCCAGATTACGGAGCCGTTTGTACAATGCCTTGTCCTTGACGCTCGTCTTAGTCTTTGTCTGCGGCATATGGCCTCCATTTCTTACGGCGCGTTTCGCCGTGTCCGTGGCGGCTGCCCGACCAAGACGCGCCTAAACCTGCGTGTCGACTTCCCCCGCGAGCGCAAGGAGCCGCTGACCGGCGCCGCGGTAAGGACCGGTGGGCCCGCGCATGTGTAGGACGGTCCCGGGCGGGCAGCGGCCAGAGGTACGCCAACGAATGGAGACGCCAGTGGGCGCGAAGGACAAGGCAAAGGACAAGGCCCAGGTGGCCAAGGGCAAGCTGAAGAAGGCCGCGGGCAAGGCCACCGGCGACCCGGTGCTCAATGGCAAGGGCAAGGCCGACCAGATGAAGGGCAACCTGAAGCAGGCAGGGGAGAAAGTCAAGGACGCCGGCAAGAAGTAGGACCCGCGTCGCCGAGCCACCGCCGTCCTGACCGGAGGAGGTTTGTCAGAACGGGCGGTGGTCTCTGGCTCCGGCTAGCGCTGATCGGACGCAGCGACAGAAGTCTGCGGCTACGCCGCGGCCGATGTCGGCTGGTGGCGCTACCGGGTACCCGGACTGGGCGACATCGACTGGCGCACGGTCGTCGATACCCTGCACGAGGTCGGGTTCACCGGCGAAGCGGATCGACGGACGAGGAGAGAAAGTTGTCGCTAACCATGTCAGTGCTCCGGGACGCCCGGTCCCGGTCGATCAGCCCCGAGAACCCCGCAGGAGGCAAGGGTGCCGGCGGCGGCGCTACGGTCGGCACTGGTGCGGACATGGCCAGGGACCTGGGACCGGGCTGGAAGGTGTCGCCTTCGGTCGAGATCGGGCCTGGTGCGACGCATACCGTGGCCGAGATCGCCGGTCCCGGGGTGATCAGGCACATGTGGCTCACTGTGCACCCGTCCAGGCTGAGAAGCGTGGTGCTGCGGGTGTACTGGGATGGAGAACGTGAGCCGGCCATCGCGGTTCCGCTCGGAGATTTCTTCTGCCAGGGCTGGGCATCGTTCGCCCAGGTCAGCTCCGTCCCGGTTGCGGTGAACCCGCACGGCGGGCTGAACAGCTACTGGGAGATGCCGTTCCGCGACCATGCCCGGATCACGCTGCAGAACCTGGACGAGGCCTCGCCGGTGACAGTGTACTACCAGGTCGACTACGAGCTGGCGGACATTCCCGACGCGGCCGGGTACCTGCACGCGGCCTGGCGCCGGAGCAACCCGCTCAGCACCGGCGAGGTACACACGATCATTGATGGCGTGCGCTCCGCCGGGCACTATGCCGGCACCTACCTCGCCTGGGGGACCAACAGCTCTGGCTGGTGGGGCGAGGGCGAGGTCAAGTTCTACCTGGACGGAGACGACCAGCTTCCCACGATCTGCGGCACCGGGACTGAGGACTACTTCGGCGGCGCATGGAACTTCGACGTGCCGGGCGCCGGATACACGACTTACACTACCCCGTACCTCGGCCTCCCCCAGGTCCTCCGCCCGGACGGTCTGTACCAGAGTCAGCAGCGCTTCGGCATGTACCGGTGGCATCTGCCGGACCCGGTCAGCTTCAGCGCGGACCTGCGCGTCACCTTCCAGGCCCTGGGCTGGCGGGCGGGCAAGCGGTACCTGGCGCTGCACGATGACATCGCGTCAACGGCCCTCTGGTACCAGCGCGATCCGCTCGGCCTGCCGGACCCCCGACCAACCTTCGACGAACTTGAAGTCTTGTGAGGACTCCGAGACCCACACGCTAGGCGGACAGGAACGCGGTGACCACCTATCCCCCGCACCTTTGCGCAGCCGCAGCTCACTGATGACGACGTCCGCGTGAATGTCCAGGGGCTCAGCCACGATCAGCACTTGCCGTTCGGGGAAAGGGCGTCCTGCGGATGCGGCGGCGGCCCGGCAAGCGCCCGGCCCGATAGCCAGCCACTTTCCATGGACGCAGCCGCTGTAGCCGGCTCTTTCCCATTGATCTGTCATTTCCCCAGTGACAGGCGGAGAGCCCGCGGTGCTGTTCCGGCCGCCGGGCCGCGCGTGCTAGCTGGTGATCATGACGGGGCTTCCGAGGGGGACCCGGGACAGCGCGCGCAGCGCGGCGGCGGGGACCCGGACGCAGCCGTGGCTGATCGCGTGGCCGAATACGCCCGGGTCCGGCCAGCCGTGCAAGGCTACGGTACCGGGGCCGCCGCCGTAGCTGGTCAAGGTGGCGGAGTGCGCGCCGAGCGGGAGGATCAGCGGGCTGTAGGTGGGGTGCGGCGGGGCCAGTGAGGCGAGCAGGAACGTGCGTCCGGCCGGGGTGGGGGTACCGGCGGCACCCTCGGCAACCGACCATGATCCCAGGCTGTGCCCGGCGTCCAGGAGGGTCAGCCGGCGGGCGGCCAGCCTGATCTGCACCCGGTAGGGGCTGTAGGCGGTTTGCAGTCCGCCGCCGCCGAGGTAGATCCAGCCGGTGGACCGGTTCGGCCGGGCCGGGAGCAGCACGCGGTCCCAGCCTGGCTGGGACTGCACGACCGGGACCCAGGTCGGGCTCCCGATCTGCGTGGCGGGCAGCACCGCCGCTGGCGGCCCGCCCGGGCGGGTGTAGACCACGCGCGTGGCCACCGGGTGCAGCACGATCCCCGTCTCCGGCGCGAACGGGGCCGGATCTGACGGCGCGGCGGGCGTAGTCCCGTAGGTGGTGGCCGCGGGCAACCGCGCCATCTGCGCTGACGAGACACGCATCGGCGGCACGGGCGGGGGCGGGGGCGTGGCCGCGTGCGGCGGCCTGGCCGTTCCGCAGCCCGCTACCAGGACGGCGATGGCGGCCGCGATAACCGTCATTGCCGCCGTTGCCCTTCCCGCGACGCAGCGGCGGGGCCAGTCATATCGGAAGTAATCACGCATTGGCAGACCTCCGGGATGCAAAGAACAAAGGACCGCCGCGCCGCATCCGGCCGCTCTTTCAGCCAGCGGATGAGCGAATGGGCGTGTCCATTTCCGGGGGAAATGGACGGCCCCGGTCCGGGGCGCCACGACCCAGGTCCTTGCGATCGCGTCCGGAATCCTAGCACGGCAAGGGAGCTGGCAAGGAGCACCCCTCACCAGGATGTACGCCTGAACCGTATCGCGCGGCACGCTCCTTCCCGGAATTTCCCGATTAATGCCGCATAGCGCAGCGCATTCCGTTCCGGAGAATTCACGTGGCGGCGAAGGCGTGTCCGCCAGCACGTCAACCGTGAATTCGTGTAACGTTCCCTGGTCTGGCATTCCTGGACCGGGATGACTTCCGGTAATGCCAGCGGGGGCACCTGCAATCGGCTTTCCGACCATGCCGGGCGGGATCACGGCCCGCATGACCCCTGACTTCCTGAGGACAGCTATCAGAGAAAGGCACCGCATATGACCGATACCGGCAGCCGCGCCCCGCGCCGGCGGGTCGGCTACGGCTGGCTGGCCGCAGGCCCCGTGGCCGCCAGCGCGATAGCCATAGGCATGCTCATCGCCTCCCAGCCCGCCGTGGCCGCGACAGCCCCGGTCGGCCTGGGCACGGCCGGCAGTTTCGCGGTCCTGGCCGGGACCACGGTCACCAACACCGGCCCGAGCCTGATCAGCGGGAACCTCGGCGTGAGCCCGGGCACCGCGGTGACCGGGTTCCCGCCCGGCATCGTGACCGGCGGCACCATCCACCAGGCCGACGGCGTCGCGGGGGGCGCCCAGTCCGACCTGACCACCGCGTACAACGATGCGGCCGGGCGCAGCCCGACAGCGAACGTCCCGGCCTTCATCGGTGCCGGCCAGACACTCGCGCCCGGTGTGTACAAGGCCTCCTCCTCGCTGGAGGTCGGCGGGTCGCTGACCCTGGACGCGCACGGCGACCCGAACGCGGTCTGGATCTTCCAGGCCCCCTCCTCCACCCTCATCACCGACTCGGCCAGCTCTGTCATCCTCACCAACGGCGCCCAGGCCTGCAACGTCTTCTGGCAGGTGGGCAG
>Ga0070735_10005456_pt1 | contig 10561 bp, 10 predicted proteins | sample Coa_R1_FD_66443 | JGI IMG/M metagenome (GOLD analysis project Ga0070735, IMG submission 66443) | Surface soil microbial communities from Centralia Pennsylvania, which are recovering from an underground coalmine fire - Coalmine... | ecosystem: Environmental > Terrestrial > Soil > Unclassified ... | reverse complement strand
GGCGACACGGCAATCGACATCACCATGGAAACCAGGGGGCCATCCCATATCGCCGAGCTAATCGCAGCGTTGTCGGCTGCTGGCTACGCTCACGAAAGAATCCTGTAGCTCACCCACCACTCATTAACGCCGCTGATCCTCGGCAGAAGAAATTTGAATTGGACTCAGTCGACCGATCCGGATATCTTCTGCGGATTAGGGAGAGGACTGCGATGAAACCCAACGATGCTCGTCTGGGTCAAATCACTTTCCCGGTCAGCCCTTCCCTCCAGGATTCGCGGTTCCTTAGGCCTGCGACGGAATGATCTCAACGCAGAACACGCCGCCACGGCCTGACCCACCTTCAAAAACGGGAGCGACAACACATGACAAAGCGAATCGGCGGGCACAGCTTGCGCCCGTTAGCGTCATTCTGCGCCGCGATCATTCTGGCGGTCGGATTGTTAGCAGGTTTATCCCGAACTTGCCTCGCGGATGACCAACCCAAGCCCGATCCCGCTGGCGTTTCGACCGGGGATCGAAACTCGGCTTTAGACGCTGCAGGCAACCCTTTCGTCGTCCCCGAACCCGCCGACAAAAACGCTCCCGACTATGCGGCGAATAAGAAAGCGTTCGATGATTACCAGACGCAGGCCGCCAAAGAGCCGCTCGCCCTAAAGCTTGCCGATAGTGTCGGCCACGTTCGTGTGGCCACGAATTTCGCCTGGACTCTGAACACCGGCTATCTCGTTTTATTCATGCAGGCCGGCTTTGCCTTACTTACCTGCGGCTTGGTGCGCAAGAAAAATGCTGCGCACTTGATGATGCTGAACTTCGCTGCCTACGTTTTCGCCTTTCTCGCATACTACGCTTGCGGTTACGCCTTTCAGTTCGGAGCGGTCGCTATCAACGCCAATCCAGCCGTCCTGGGCGGAACTCCCGGCCTCAACCATTTTCTGGTCGGCAGCGGCCAATGGGGCTTCATCGGCGGCAAAGGATTTTTCCTCACCGGCCCGGCCTACGACGCTTCCAGCAATTGTCTGACGCTATTCGAAGTCGTCTTCATGGAAACCGCCGGTTACATCATCGTCGGCGCAATTTGCGAGCGCATCACTTTCTGGGCCTTCCTGCTCTGCGAACTTTTCATCGGCGGCATTCTTTATCCCATCTCCGGCTGTTGGACATGGGGCGGCGGCTGGCTTTCGCAGGTTGGCTCTAGCTTGAACTGGGGACACGGCTACGTAGACTTCGCTGGATCGACCGTCGTCCACGCCGTAGGCGGTTTCGCTGCCATGGCTCTGGCTATCGTTCTCGGCCCGCGCCTCGGCAAGTACGGACCCGGAGGAAAAATCCGCGTCTTCCCCGCGCACAACCTCGTCTACGTAGTCACCGGCACGTTCATTCTGCTTTTCGGCTGGATGGGATTCAACCCCGGTTCCACGCTGGCCGCAACCGACTTGCGCATCTCTGTCGTAGCCGTGAATACAAACCTGTCCGCCGTTGCGGGATCAGCGGTAGCCATGCTTCTCTGGTATTTGCTCTTCGGCAAGCCTGACGTGACCATGGCCTGCAACGGAATGCTGGCCGGCCTGGTCGCCATCACTGCGCCCTGCGCTTTCGTATCACCAACCTCTGCGACCATTATTGGCGCACTGGCTGGCTGCCTCGTTTGCTTCGGGGTTCTCTTCAACGATCGCGTTCTAAGAGTCGACGATCCTTGTGGCGCGATTTCCGTTCACGGTTATTGCGGCTGGCTGGGAGCTGTAAGCGTTGGCGTCTTCGCCGATGGCACCTACGGCGCAGGATGGAACGGCGTCGGTGCGGCCAGCTATCTCGGCCGCACCGGCCAGGGCGTCACCGGCCTAATTCACGGCGACTCGCGCCAGTTCCTCTGTCAGTTAATCGGAGCAACCATCTATGCCGCGTGGGCCTTCGGTGCAACGTTTATCGTCTTCTGGTGCGTCAACAAAGTAAGGAGCATGCGTGTAGCTCCTGAGGTCGAAGAAGAAGGCCTCGACATTCCAGAGTTCGGCATGGTCGGCTATCCGGAAGATGCCGTGGTCACAGCACCCTACTAACAGTGATCTCGGGAAACTAACCTCAGTGAGGGCAGTCTTGCGATGAGCCTGCCTTCGGTCGAGCCGCTGGACCAACCGCGCGGGCTCTAGCCTCTGGGGCTTTTCATGCTTTACTGCCCATCCGAAATCTAGGTGCACATCCAAGAGCGAATCAGTGACAAAACCCTCCCGCCGTCAGGAGATAACAGTATGGTGACAAAGCGATCAGGGCTTTAAACCAATAGATGCACGAGGGAGGCAATCAAAAATTATGGCTCAGTCAGCCGTTCCCACCCCAGTTGATCAAAAGCGTTGGAAGGAAGTCTTCGAAGGCTCTCTAACCCGGCTCAATGGCGATTCAGTCCCTGCATCAAAGCAGCCGATCTTCCGGCGGCTCCGGCAGAATACCGGCATCGATTCGTCGAAAGACGCGATCGCGACCGCAGCAGCCTCACTGGCCGCGCTCTGGCGGATTTCATCCAACCGGTTGCAGCGCAGCGAGTAAGGACTAGCGCCCGCGTCCCTTTAATCCATTGTTGTGCTCCGTGCCTCCCTGTGCTAGGCTTCCGCCCGAGCGATTCGGCAAAAGAGCGAATGTTTCGGCCACAGGTGCTCTATCGGCGCCTCCCACCGACAAGGCAGTTTGCTTTTCCAGACGCTCGCCTTTCGAGGTGCTGGCATGTCCGGAATTGCAAGTCCCCCGACTGACTCCCCAGTAAAGCCAACCCCTGAACCGACCGGAGCGCTTCCCGGAGTCTTGATGGCGCTCGTCGTCGTGGTTATCCTCGTCCTCGCCTGGACCGGCGCTCCAATTTCGCAACCATGGGCGCAAGGTTACGACCCGCTCGGAGGCTGGTGGCTTTCGACCCTCTGCGCCGCCCTGCCAGTGGTCGTACTTCTCGGCACCCTCGCCATCTTCCGAATGAAAGCCCACTACTCTGCATTTCTCGGATTGATCACCGCCCTCGCAATTGCCGCCGCCGTATTTCATATGCCGGTTAAAATGGCCAGCATCGCCGCCATCTACGGAGCCTGTTACGGATTATTTCCCATCGGCTGGATCATCCTGAACGTGATCTTTCTTTACCGCATGACGCTCGAAACCGGGCGCTTCAAAGTCCTGCAACAGAGCATGACTGGTATCACCCAGGACTGCCGCCTGCAATTACTTCTCATAGCTTTTTCGTTCGGCGCATTCTTCGAAGGCGCATCCGGATTTGGCACGCCAGTCGCCGTCACGGCAGCCATTCTCATCGGCCTGGATTTCAAGCCCTTGCAGGCTTCCGGCCTGTCGCTTATCGCCAATACCGCGCCAGTCGCCTATGGCGCGCTGGCTACTCCCATCGTCGCGCTCGCCGCGGTGACTGGATACAGCGAGGTCGCTCTCGGGGCACAGGTCGGGCGCATTCTGCCGTTCTTTTCCGTGCTGGTGCCGTTCTGGTTGATCTGGGCCTACGCGGGTTACAAAGGCATGAAGGAAATCTGGCCGGCGGTCGCCGTGGCCGGGATCACTTTTGCTGTTCCGCAATATCTCATCTCGAACTACAACGGCCCGTGGCTCACAGACATCATCGCCGCGCTGTGCTCGATGGCCTGCCTCATTCTTTTCCTGAGAATCTGGCAGCCCAAACAGATTTGGGGACACGACGGCCCCGGACAAGGCCTGCAGCGCGCTGCCCGTGGGACCCACGGCTACAGCCGCAGTGAAGTCGCCCGAGCGTGGCTTCCCTGGCTGGTCCTCAGCGTCGTCGTATTTTGTTGGGGTACGACCACCGGCAAGAAAATCATGAACACGCCGGAAAAGGCTTTTCCCTCCGTGAGCTCATGGGCAATCGCTCCGAGCAGGATTACGAACCCGCAAATTCCGGTGGCAGGTCTCAATAAACTCGTGCAACGCGTTCCTCCGGTCGTCGCCAAGCCGACGGCGGAAGCTGCCGTCTTCGGCCTGAACTGGATTTCCGCCACTGGATCGGGAATCCTCTTCGCCGCAATCATCTCCGGCTTCATCATGGGTTTGTCCTTGCCGAAAATGATCCTTATGTGGTGGCAGACGTTATGGCATGTGCGCTATTCGCTGATAACCATTGCCGCCATGCTTTCGCTCGGAATCATTACGCGCTATTCCGGATTAGACGCCACCATGGGATTGGCCTTCGCCCGCACTGGTCACTTTTATCCGTTTTTCGGCACCCTGCTCGGATGGCTGGGCGTAGCTCTGACCGGCTCCGATACCTCTTCGAACGTTCTCTTCGGCAGTCTGCAAAAAATCTCCGCGCAGCAAACGGGAGTTTCTCCGGTTCTGATGGCTTCCGCCAACAGCGCCGGCGGCGTCATGGGCAAGATGATCGATGCCCAGAGCATCGTAGTCGCCAGTACCGCGACCGAATGGTACGGACATGAAGGCGATATTTTGCGCTATGTCTTCTGGCACAGCATTGCCCTTGCCTCCCTCGTCGGAGTTCTTGTTTTGCTCGAGGCCTACGTTCCGCCATTTAGCCGTCTGGTAGCGAGGTAGTTGAGAATCGAAAACTATTCCTGATCGTTGGAACATCCCAGCCCGGGGCGAATTTTTTGCATGGCGAAGCGTCTTGCCGGAACTCTCTGCGATTCCGTAATACTGGCAAACCACTGCCGCTCATCCGTTTAGCGTGTCTAAAACCAATGAGGATTGCGCTGGCAGCTGACGTGCACCCAATAGATCGCCTGATTCGGGAAGCCTGGCAACCTTACCCAAAGTACGACAAAGCAACGATTAAGCAACCGATAGGCAGCAGCTGGCACCAAGTTTACGATGCGAAAAATCAGAGTCCGCTGGTGGGCTGAAATCTTCCTTCTCGTCTGCGCCCTCGCTTGTGCAATGGCGCTTCTCTTCGCCAGCCGCAGCGAGGCCGCCGGGCCAGCGCCAAGGTCGTCGGAGCAAACTGAAACCGTTCACGCCTCCACAGCTCCCATCGAAAAGTTCGACGGAATGGTTACCGACACCCGCTGCGGAGCAAAGCATTCCTCCAAAGTGGGCCTTTCCGCCGCGGATTGCACTCGAGCCTGCGTCCACGCCGGGGAACATTTCGCCCTGGTGGATGGCGAAAAGTCTTACATTCTCATCGGGGACTCCGCAGCCCTGAAGCGTCTCGCAGGATCGCGCGTCAAAGTTGCCGGGACTTTGAACGGAAATACAATCGCAGTTGTTTCCGTGGCCGAATAGGATCCTAGGGCTGAGTAGGCTTCGTCTCGGCTAGCACAGTGGCGGGAACCGGAGTGCCCCCCGATGGTGTCGGAATTGTCTGCACTACCGGTTGAACCGGGATACTCGTCCGCGAGGCCCGCTCATCCCACTTTCCAAAGATCATCTTCCCGGCGGTCGTTTGCAGCACGGAAGTCACCGATACATCGATCGTCTTTCCGATCATCTTCCGCGCATTATCGACCACCACCATCGTCCCGTCATCCAGATAGGCGACGCCCTGGTTATACTCCTTGCCTTCTTTCAGGATGAACACTTTCATGATCTCGCCGGGCAGCACGATCGGCTTGAGGGAATTCGCCAGCTCATTAATATTCAAAACTTCCACGCCTTGAAGCTGCGCCACTTTGTTGAGGTTGAAATCGTTCGTAATGATTTTCCCCTCGTACACCTTGGCCAGCTCGATCAGCTTCAGGTCAACCTCACGAACGGCGGGAAAATCATCTTCCACGATCTGAATCTGCAACGTAGCCATCTTCTGCAGCCGCTGCAAAACATCCAGCCCGCGTCGCCCGCGATTCCGCTTCAGCGAATCCGCAGAGTCCGCCACCAGCTGCAACTCGCGCAACACGAACTGCGGCGTGACGATGATGCCGTCCAGAAACCCGGTTTCGGCGATGTCGGCAATACGCCCGTCAATAATGACGCTGGTGTCGAGAATCTTGTAGGACCTCTTCGTCTGTTTCTCGCCGCCGAAAATCCCGCCCAGCGCCGCTAGGTTGAGCAAGTCCCCCTTACTCGCCCCGACGACGAGGCCAACATAGGCCATAAGCAGCATCACCAGGATTTGCAGAAAACTCTGTGTGTTGCCCGCAGGCACACTGCTGCGAATAACCAGAGCGAAAAGGTAGGCGCCACAGATGCCGAGGATGCTTCCGAACGCCGCTCCGATCAGCCGCTTCAAACTGACCGAGCGCAGCTTCCACTCGAACAGGACAATCGCGGCCCCGACCATCGCCCCGATCGCAGCATCCACGTTCGCAGGACGTCCGAAGGGATGAATGACGTAGCAGGTAACCGCCACTACCACTACAAAAATAAGGCGAATCAGAATTAGTTCCACTAGGAACCTCCCCCGGCGCTCCGCCTCTTACACGAATGGCGTCATACACCGGTGCCCGTTCCACTCCGCCTCAAAGGGGAACTAGCCTTTCCGTTATGCGGGGCGCGCAAGAATGAAAGGGGGATGAATGTACGCCCCGTCCCGGCCAATCGAGGCGCGACCGGGAGGCTGCACTACTATCGCCCAAAGTATATACCCAATAGCAATCCTCGGCGATATCACCCGACCCTGCGCGGCGTCTGTCGAAATGAATCTGCTTTTCGCAGGCGGTACGAGGCCTAACCCGCCCTGCTAAACTTCCCCCATGAAAGCCCTCGTCCTAACCAGCCTCTCCGGACCCGACGCGCTTGCCGTACAAGATTTCCCTGAACCAACTCTCAAGTCAGCCCAGACCCTCGTCCGCGTCACCGCCGGAGGCATGAACTTCGCCGACCTGATGACTACCCAGGGAGGCTATCCCGGCACACCTCCGCCGCCGCTAGTCGCCGGCCGCGAGTTCGCGGGAGTTGAGGAAGCCAACGGACGCCGCGTAATGGGCTACATCCAGTGGGGAGCCTTCGCCGAAAAAGTGGCCGCCTACAAAAACCTCCTCTGGCCCACTCCCAGTCATTGGACAGACGAACAAGCCGCCGCCTTCCCAGTCAACTACTTCACCGCCTACCTGGGCTATTGGCAAGCAGGAATGACCGCGCAACCAATGTGGGGACAGCCGCCCTCGGCTGTCCAGCGGGGCGAAACAAAGCCACGCGTCCTGATTCACGCCGTGGCCGGCGGCGTGGGCACAGCCGCAGTCCAAATCGGCAAACTTCTCGGCATAGAAATGTACGGCACGTCATCTTCGGACGAAAAACTCGCCAAAGTAAAAAAGCTCGGCCTGCACCACCCTATCAATTACAAGGAACAGGATTACGAAGAAGCCATCAAAAACCTGACCAACGGTGAAGGCGTAGACGCCGTTTTCGAAATGCTGGGCGGCGAGCACACTGCCAAAAGCCTCCGCTGCCTGCGCGACTTCGGACGCGTAATCCAATACGGCTCAGCCACCGGCAAACCGCCCCAACTCGACATCCGAGCCATGTACGCAAAATCCGCCAGCATCCAAGGACTATGGCTGACCTATCTTTCTCAAAAGCGCGAGATCATGGAACCAGCCTGGAAGCAACTTTCGGAATGGATCGACCAACGCAAGCTCGCGCCCGAGATCGGTAAGGTCATCCCACTAGAACAAGCCGCCGAAGGCTACAAGCTTTTAGAGGAAGGCAAGAACTACGGCAAGTTAGTGCTGAAAATCTAGAGAATAAAACCTATTGACCCTTAGCGCTCGAGTCATGGCGCGATCTTGGTTTGTCCCTATTTAAGCGCCTCAAAAGTGGAACCATTCCAACGGAACCGCTCGCTCTCCCAAGTTACGTGCTTGCAGCTGTCATCGTTGGGGTCCGCTGAGGACGCCGATTTTACCGTGAGGATTTCGCCCTTCGTTGAGGCTTCAAGAGGCGGACAGTGTCCGGCACAATAGTATCCCTCTTCATCCCCTTTCCTCGTCGGCATCTCCCACGCATTAATCCAATCTGATCCAACCTGCCGCAGCACGCTCAGACCGTAACAATTCGCAGTTCCGTCGTCCTTCACAAACAGGACCAACTTCTGGCCACCAAGAGTCACGGGCTTAATCTCCTGGGCCATTCCCATTTCGTCCGCTGCCCGCTGCCACGCCTGAATGGTTTCGACGGTCACCGCGTCGCGACAGGCCCAATAGCGCGCCTCGTTGTGGCGCCACTGATCGCCGAAATTCGGACCCCAATCACCCGGGACTTCCTTGATGCACTCTTCGTGCGATTTCGGTTTCTGCTGAGCAAAAGCGGCGGAAGCGAGGGCAGACAGCAATACTCCGAGGAATAGGCGTCTCATGGCCGACAGTCTACACGGCAGGCGGGTCACCGACATTACTACGGACCCATAAGTCTGAAGTTAGTACAAAGAGTCCTCGGACCGCTATTATTTTTTCACTCCTGATACTCGAGCCGGTAGATAAACCACTCTGTCTCTAGAGGCACAACATAAAGGCCGGTAGCGACCGCCCCATTGTTCTGAGGAAGTTTCGCGCTATCTAGAGAGATAACGGTGGTCTGCTCCCAGTCTGAGGAAGCATCCATCCTGCGAACCCGCGGGACGTAGCGCCCGCCCATATAAGAATCCGAGCAGATCGCGCAGCCGAACCCGTAAAGCGCAAACTCGATCGAGCCGTCTTCTCGGATGGTCACATCCTTGGCTCCAATTTTGCGAATGAGATCCCGGTATTCCGGCACCAGCCGTGAGTGCACGCCGTCGATGCCAACTTTACCCTCGGTATCGATAACAAAATTATGCCCGGATTGATCCCTTTCGAGTCGCGCAACGAAGCGGATGTAATCCGCCCGGTTCTTCTCAAATCGCTCGCGAACAGTTTGCTCAGGCGGGAGACGATATTCGTGCTTGGGCCAGAGGCGGAAACCAACCGCAGCCAGCAGGCACAGTCCCGCGGAGAAAAGGCAGGCGTAAAGCGCGATCTTGAAAAGCCTGTTCAAAACTCTCCTTCAAGTCGCCGCATCGCAAAGTGCCGTGTCGCGCAATGTTGCGGCTGCTCTCTGGCTTCTTAATGAAGACTAGAGCATTTCAGCGGTACCTCGCGGCTTACGACCGTAACGCAAAGACGAGCCTTGCGCCAATCAACGACGATCTTTGCCAATCCAAATCCTGTAAACTCCCAGTTGCCTACGACCTCTGCCGACCGGAGCCAATGTGAAGAACCTAATCCTCGTGCTCGCCCTTCTAGCGCCAACCGCGATGCTCGCCCAGCAACCGCCAGTCACTTCTCCTCTTCTCGACCATCTGGCAGGAAAGTGGTTGTTAGAAGGCACCATCGCAGGCCAGCAAACCAAACACGACATCGACGCCGACTGGGTGCTCGCCCATCACTACCTGCGCATCCACGAAGTCTCACGGGAAAAGAAGGCCGACGGTCAGCCGCAGTATGAAGCGATGATATTTATCGCCTGGAACGATCAAGCCAACAATGCCCTAACCAAAAACGATCAACCCAACGACTATTCCTGCGCCTGGCTGGACGTATATGGCAGCTTCTCGCCTGCCTCGATCGGCGTGGCCCCGCCCTCCGAGAATGAGCTGGCGTTCCTCTTCAAGAACGAAAAAGGCGAGCCCGATTTCAGCAACGATTTTGTATACGACGCGAAGACCGACACCTGGTCAGACGCCCTGGACAACATAGTGAACGGAGTGAAAAAGGAATTCGGTCGCGTAAAGTTGACTCGGAGATAGCAATTCCAAAACAGGAGGCGAGAACAGGGGTAGCGCAAGACAGCCGTCAGCACGCGACGTGGTGGATTTTTCGCTAAGATCTACTCAGGAACGTTATCTTTTTCCGGCGATGGATTCTCTGTCGTTCGTCCCACCGCGGAACGCCCGCCGCAATAGACGAACAGTGCCGTAGACGACGAGGAACAGCACAAGCCCGAGAAAGGCGGCTCCCTTCTCTTCGGCGCGGTTAAGGTTTGAATTCTGTCGCGCCCAAGCATGCACGATGATGAGATGAATGAAAGAAGAGACTCCCAGTGAAATCCAGAAGACGACGTTCCGCCATGACCGCACAAAGAAGGCAAGCCCAGCCGACGTGAGCATCACGATTAACGCCGCTTCTTGCCAATCGGAGTTCGAATGATACCGCCTGAGGAGTGTGAAATGTGCGACCAGAATGACGACCATCAGTGCGAAAAATCCTAACTTCTCACGCCATGTCCATTGCGCTTTGAGGCCTAGCCCCTCCCAGCGTCGGCGTAACTTCGTGTCCCTTCTCCCTGCGCTCCGTTCTTGCCGCTTGACGAATTTCCGATGCGCAATGAGGTCGGACTCACCGAGATTACGTCTACGGAGCTCCGAGTCTAAAGCGGCGGCAGCCTCTGGTACCAGAGAATGTCGGGCAGATGCCAGATGCAATAGCTCGCCATCAGTACGCCTTGAATATTCGGTAGCGAAGTCACTAAGCATCTTTGTTTCCCCACCTTGCGCGAGCCAAATCTTAAGCTAAAGGTGAATTAGAAGCGATGCCTTTTGTGAACAGACGACCGCCGTCATCACTTTGGCCCCGGGGCCGTCCATGTTTGATCGCGCAAATAGAAGTAAACACCAGGTCGGAAAAACCGATTACTGCTTCCCCAAATACCGCAA
>Ga0070735_10005455_pt1 | contig 10561 bp, 14 predicted proteins | sample Coa_R1_FD_66443 | JGI IMG/M metagenome (GOLD analysis project Ga0070735, IMG submission 66443) | Surface soil microbial communities from Centralia Pennsylvania, which are recovering from an underground coalmine fire - Coalmine... | ecosystem: Environmental > Terrestrial > Soil > Unclassified ... | reverse complement strand
CGAGACATCAGGAATTTCGCATGCCTGTATTGAAGACTGGACAGCTTGTACACTATCTGAACTCCATCCTAGGAGAGTACGTAACCGTACTCGACGTAGTCACCTTAGGACACTCCCCTGAGAATAAAACCATCAAAGGATATGGGTACGGAACTCCAGTCTGACGGAATATGCCGAGGGTCAAAACTATTCGTTGGATCTTGAACGACTCCGGGACGGTGGAGCGGGACACGGCGAATGTATCATGGGGCTCACCGATTCTTGTCAATCGTTGAAGCGATCCCCACCACTGGGAGCCCCTTCTGTGAGAGCGCAAGAGCGCCAGCTTGCGAACCATCACCGCCAATAACGATGAGCGCGTCGATATCTCGCTGGCGAAGAAATCAGATGGCCTTCAGCTGCGTTTCGCCAGCCTTGAATTCAGGATACCGCTTGCTGCCCAGCATCGTCCCACCACGTTGAATGATTCCGCCGACGTCTCGAACGCCTAACAGGCTGCTGAAAAACTCCAAAAGTTTGTAACGAAACAGCGCAGAGCACGTCCAATGGCGCATGCGAGGAACCGATCAGCAGCAGAATCACGTGTTCAGCTACATTTCCCCGGAGCAGCGAGTGCGCAAGGATCATCCGCTGCGGCCGATCCGCACGATGGTGGACGACATCCTCAAGCAGCTGTCGCCGCCATCGTACACAACGATGCTCGATCTCCTGAAGCAGGTCCGCCGTGATGAGTGGCTGCGCCAAATCCACGGAGATTTTCATCCATGGAATATCTTGTTTCGACCAGGAATTGATTTCCAACTCCTCGATCGCTCCAGAGGGGAATACGGTGATCCTGCAGATGATCTCACATCTTTAACAGTAAACTATTTCTTCTTCTCACTTCAGCGGAGCGGCCGCCTCGAAGACCCCCTGGAGGCCGAGCGCTTCGATTCGCGTGAAAATAGGCTCGAATAGAGGATCATCGAGATCATGGTTGTCGATGTTGGTCCCCATGTAGATGCCGCGCACTCCAGGAAGCTTGCCCACGCGGCTGAGCTCGTCAATCGCGCGGTCGGGATCGAGCATAGGCAGCGTTGCCAAGACTACAAACCTATCAGGGTAGGCCTGATGCGCAGCGACCGCGCCGTCATTCCATGCAATAGCGAGCTTATGTGAGAGTTCGCCATCCGCCCAATACACCATCGGATCGGTTAGTGAGAGCGCATGGACATCTACGCCGTGCGCGTCCATATCTGCAAGGCGCTGCTTTAGGTTTATAAATTTCGTTGGTAGCGGCCCGTCCGATTCAGCGGAAGTCTTAAAGCAAAAAGCCTTGATCCGTTATGCGGAACTCGGCATTGAAGCGTTGACCCTCCGTAACAAATAAATCGAAGTAGGCCTGTGGGTAGTAATGGGCGTGATATCGATCGTGCGCAGGCCGGTCCCCTTCAGCGCGGTGGGTACGTCAGGTTCACCACGCAGTGCAACGTGTCCACTGCCCATCCAACTTAGCGAAGCTACAAGTTCCCCTTGCAGCATCGTTCGACGCGATAGTTCATAATTGCAATTGCCAGTATTTTTCTTCATGGCGTAGCCCTTTACGAACCGAAATCTCCGAATTGAAAAACATGCTCGCGCATCATACTGCTTCCCCGCGTCAACACAACGAATTTGCCTGAGGGCAATATCTCGACCCATTTTGACACCTGCTTTACCTTTCGTAATGCAAGTGAGTGATCCTGGATCCCCGAAATAGGACTTAGACTGAAACGATTACCAGAGTTGTTGCGCGCTCTAAACCTAGAGACCTCGAGCGATGAGGCGTGGCCGCGTCGAAATAGAGGCAGTCGCCGGCCGTCAACTGCAGGCGCTCCTCTTTTAGGTGAATTTCCACGTCACCCGTGAGGACATACACCATTTCGTCGCCCGCATGCTGAAAGAATTTACGCGGTAGGCGCATGGGCGGCTGAACCACGAACGGCTCCATGCGTTTGTTTTGTTTGTGGAAGGCGATCGCTTCGTATCGGTAGCCATAAAGGCTGCCTTCACGTGCATACCTCCGGCGCTCGCCCCGCTTCACGAGTGAATAGACGGCTTCCTGACTTTGGGCCGTATCCAACAGGGCGCTCACGGAAATTCCATAAGCGGTAGAGAGCTTCAGCAGCGTCGAAATCGACGGCACTTTCAGACCGCGTTCAATAAGGGACAGGAAACCCTTCGTCATTCCGGTTTTCTGCGCAAGGGCATCCAGCGAGATGCGATGTTCCTTTCGCACAGACGCAAGTCGCGCGCTGAGGTTAAATTCTTGCGAAGGTGAAGTGGTTAAAGCGGCTCGATCCCGAGCTCTTTTGCCTGTTCCTGCAACTTTGCGAGTACGACGGGGCGCAACGGGATACCGTCTCTGATGCGTTCTATCCATCGCTGGTGTCCTTGTTCTCCTGGAATGCGAATCTCGCGAACGCCGGCCAATTTCCGCGAGCTCTTTATGTCCCGAATCAAAATGTCAATGCTGCGCTTGAATTCCTCTATGGGTTGAAAGCGAGCAATATCGATGGCGGCGATCACTTGTCCAGTGTTGGTTGGAGTTTTGTCGTCATGATTGAAATCAACCACGTCTCGGCCGAAAACGGCGCCATTGAGAGTGCCAGCCAGCAAGCCGAAGATGAGCGCTAGCCCGTAACCCTTGTAGCCGCCGATCGGAAGCAGAAGGCCCTCGACCGAGCGTAGAGGATCAGTCATCGGTGTCCCATCCCTGGCGTCGATCATCCATCCTTCCGGGAATGGATCCGCCGAAAGTGCGGCAAGTTTCACTGTGCCATAGGACACAACAGTCGTGGCCATGTCGAGCACGACAGGTGGCTCCGTGTCAGCAGGAATTGCGGCAGCAATAGGGTTCGTCCCGAGCAAGAGCTCACTGCCACCCCAGGGCGCCATATGATTCGCGTTCGCGACGGCAAAGTAAAGGCCAATCATGTCCTGAGCTGCTGGCATCATCGCGTAAAGCGCTGCCGGGCCCGCGTGGTTGCTGGCGCGCGTACCGACCCAGCCAATGCCAAATTCCTTGGCGCGCTGAATGGCGAGCTCGGCTGCGCGCCGCATTACCACATGGCCCATGCCGTTGTCGCCGTCTAATACTGCCGTGGCTGGAGCTGCCAACACGACGCGCATCTTCGGGCGGACATTGATGCCGCCAGCGCGAATCCGCCTGATGTATTGCGGTAGGCGGAAAATTCCGTGTCCGTCCGCACCACGGAGATCGGCGAGGATCATGAGCTCGGCAGTCGAAGTAGCATCGTCTTCAGGCAGGCCCACGGCGATGAGAGCCTCAGTGACCATGCGACGCAGGCGCTTTGCCGGAAAGCGTTGCGCGGCCACTGCTGTGTTTTCAAGCATAGGACCCCACCCCCTGCGTAGATGCGAAAGCCCTTGACATTGGGGTTTTCCAAGGATAAACAATCCGACGCCGTGAGTAAACCCGGGTTCCGTTTATTGGGTGAATCACGAGAGGAGGACAAGACAATGGAAGGAACTGGAACAGCGATGGATCGCACGGCGTTTGCTGAAAGAGTGCGCCGGGCAAATTATCTCGAGTACTGGATGGCGGACTACCGAACGAACAGGCCCGAAACGGGTGTGGTTCCCTGCCTCTGGGCATGGACGGAGATGAAAGAGCTGATGCTCGAATCGGAACGGCTCATCGGTATCAACGAGGCAGAGCGGCGCGGACTGATTTTGGTGAACCCGGGCCTGGGTGGCAAGCCCTATATGACCAACACGATTTTTGGTGATGTGCAGATTCTCGCACCTGGAGAATCGGCGCCGGCTCACCGCCACACAACGAGCGCCAGCCGCTTCTTTCTCGAAGGCACTGGCGGATATACGACGGTGGAAGGTGAGCGCTGCACGATGGTGCCCGGAGATCTAGTCATTAACCCGAGTTGGGCTTGGCACGATCACGGCAACGAAGGCAACAGCGACATCACTTACCTCAATGTTCTCGACGTCCCACTCGTAACAAATCTTGGCGCTGTGTTTTACGACCACGACTATGCAAAGGAAGGTGACACGAGTAAAACTATCCAGAGGGTAAGAAAGCCGTTGAACTGTTCGACCGACCTCTATGCGACCGGCGGCCTCTTGCCGCGAATCGTCAAGCGTACGGGAAAACCGTACTCGCCACAGCTCGTTTATAAGTACGAGAACGTACTCCCGGCGCTCGAACGGTTGCATTCCTATGACCCTGACCCGTACGACGGTCACATCATCGAATATGTGAACCCAGAATCAGGAGGACCGGTGATGCCGACGATGCGCTTCACCATGCAACTGCTTGCTGGCGGAAGGCGAACGCTTCAGCACCGACATACATCGAGCACGATTTACTGCGTAACCGATGGAACAGGTTATACGGACGTGGAAGGTAAGCGGCTCGAGTGGCGGAAGAATGACGTCTTCGCTGTGCCTGCTTGGGCTTGGCACGAGCACGCGAACAACAGCGCAAAGCAACCCGCGGTGCTGTTCGCCGTGACCGACGCTCCGACACTGGAAAAGCTGGGGCTGTATAGGGAACAGGGCAAGACGGACGCAGGCGACATGATAACGGTCGCGGAACCGTAGCGGGATTCCGATGGATAGCGGCTCTCGGGTGTTCCATTTTAGGCAGCTGCCATCCGTTGCGCGCGGAGGGGGTGTGCGAACCACGCCACTGGTCGGCAAGGCAGTTGCGAATATCAACCTAACCAAAGGCGTGACGTCGTTCCCTCCAGGCACGGCGATGCCGTTCCACTACCACAACTGCGCCGAACTGGTCACATTGCTAGAGGGCGAGGCCGAAGTGGAAATCGAGGGAGAAATCCACCGGCTGAACCGATTTGACACGACTTTCGTTGCAGCCGGAAAATCTCACCGATTCAAGAACATCGGCGCTGGTCAGATGTCGATTCTTTGGATTTACGATAGCGCGGATGTGACGCGAACGTTCACCGAAACGGGTGAGACGGTCGCACACCTTTCCGCGGAAGATACCCACGCTATTCCGGACAGAAACAAGCCGAAAGCTACCTGAGGACCCTGCCTTTCGTCTCCGGGCCTACGGCAGCAAGCCATAGGTTCCCAGCAATGACTAAAGCGGTGATTGAGACAAAGGTGTTGGTAAGTCCGAAGACTGGCCACAACCAGGCGCCAAAGATCACTGGCATGATGCCGGTGAAGACTCGACTTGAGGTCGAGGCCCATCCGAATCCCGTTCCTCGCAACAACGTGGGATAAACTTCAGCTGCGTAGCAGTACGAGGCTGGTAGGACGAGTTCAATCGTAAACCCAAACAATAGCAGCCAAAATCGTGCGGACCGTGGGTCGCCAATCCGTAGGGTGAAAATGACGAGCGCGATGCCGGCAAGTATGCCGGGCAAGACGATGACCCATTTTCGCCCGACTTGCTCGACCAGCAACGAGGCGCACAATGTTCCCACGATGCCGGCGGCCGTAACCCACGCTGTGAATGTATAGGCGCGATACATCGGGTAGCCGCTGTTCACAAGGATGCTCGGGAGCCACGTGACGGCGCCAAGGTAGAGCACAAAATTGAAAGTCATGATGCTCCATACCGCCAGCGTCACGCGCCAATTCCACGTCCAGATGTCACTAAACTGGCGGAAGAACGTTAGAAATGGCGTCTGTGACTTCCCGATCTCGGGCTCAGGCAATATCCCGGCGCCGCTATCGCCACCAGTACGCCGAACAAGATCAGCAATCACCGCATGGGCCTCGGCCACGCGGCCACGTCGCAGAAGGTAGAGCGGAGATTCTGGTATGCCCGAAGCGGCCCAGAAAGCAAGGAGTGCCGGCAAAGCCATAATCAACAAAAGCAATCGCCAATTTTCGAAATGGAGCAATAGAACCGCAACGAGACCATTCAACGTGCCCCCAAGCGGCCACCAAACATCTGTCGCAGTCAGCATGGTTCCACGTAGCGAGCGCGGCATGAACTCCGCAATGATCGAGAACAGAACCGGGACGCAACCGCCAAGTCCGATTCCAGTAACGAAGCGAGTTCCCAGAAGCACTGCGTAATTGGGGGATGCGGCGCTCAGAACAGAGCAGGACGAATAGATCAACAGCGTCCAAATGAATGCAGGCTTTCGGCCGACGATGTCGGCCATCGTCCCCCAAAAAAAAGATCCTATGCTCATACCGATTAAGCCGATCGTGCCGAGCCATCCCAGCTGAGCGTTACTAAGATGCCAGCCAGAGCGTGCAAGAAGCGGGATCAGATAGGTGGGTAGAAGAACGTTCCAGGCATCAAACATGAAGGCCAGGCCACAAATCAAAAAAATTACGCCCTGGACGTTCCATCGAAACGGGAGCTCCTGGATGAGCTCATCAGCTCGCCTGGCTGTCGTTGTTCGCTCCCGTGTGCTTGACAAGGACATTCGTGCGCCGCCGCTCCCCTCAACTGCTTGTGTCTTCGCGCTTCCGAAATACTACGCGTAAATGCATGGTGGGTTCTTATCATCGCTAGCATACGGCGTCAACGCTGCTTAAGACACCTCGCCTAGTCTTGCGTGGGATAGTCGCCGCCAAAGATAGCTCACTCACTTGCGTAGCTCACCGGCCTGTGCGGCCGATCGGACCGCGTCGAACAAAAAGACTCAAGCCGGCATGGCGCGTCCGGATAGAATGAAGTCCATGGCTTGGAAGGAAGTCCACCGTCGCGGGCACCGAAGGCCCAAACAGCGGCCGGGAGCATCCGCCTCGCGCCAAGCTGGTTCGGGAAGACCATCCGCGCGCCACGCGAAGAACGGAGGTCCAGGCCAAAACATGGCCGCAAGTAGAAGATCGCATTTGCCGAATCGCCCAGGCGATCCGCGTAGTTGAGTGGTAGCTCGGTGTGAACGGGGCAACACCAGCCAGCCCAGCCCGAGTTAGTTAATAGATAGAAGGCTGCGCAACCTCCGCTGTGGCCGCGGCAGCGCTCTAAGCCCTTGTGACAAATAACTGCCTTGCACGTCAAGTTTTCGTTTATATCGACCCCATTCTCTGGAAGTTACGCTGGAATCGTGAAAAAAGTCTGTAACAATAATTAAGCACAGCTGTCAGGAGAGTGTAAGCAGGCTACGGCCTCGGAGATCGCTGACGATATATCAGAATCGAGGCCTATCTTGGATTCACGACTGCTTGATGGGAGCCGTGTTGCGGCAGTCCTTCCGCCCTGCCATTCTTGGAGTCGCTCTTACCGCAAGTTCAACTCCCACAAATTCAAGATCAAGGACCTCATTGAGATAGGAACCGTCAGCCCTGAACTCGCGATACATTTGGAAGAACTCGTTGAGAAGCGTGAGAACATCCTCATTCCCGGGGGAACTTCGAGTGGCAAGACGACGCTTGCCAATGTGTTAACGGAGTTTATTCCGAACCATGAGCGCGTCGTTTTGATCGAGGACACGGGAGAGATACAGATTCAAAAAAAGTAATCCCCTACGTTTCGAAGCCCGTCGCGAACAGAATGGTCTGCCCGCCGTGACCATCCGGGACCTTCTGAAAGCGACCCTACATCATCGGCCAGACCGAATCATACTGGGCGAGATTCGCGGCGGCGAAGCGTTTGACCTACTCCAACTCCTAAATACAGGGCACAAGGGGACGCTATCCACTATTCATGGCAATTCTGCAGCTTAAGGGATTTCTCGGTTCACGACTTGCGTGCTGCAGAGCTGCGTCGAAATGCCATATCGCGCCATCAAGACCAACATCGCGGATTCACTCGACGTGATCGTCCAGATCGAACGTCGCCCAGGAAGACGGTTCGTATCGCAAGTAATTGAGATTGCCTGTTACAATCCTGAGACAGACACTTATCATCTCTGTTCCCTTTATGGGCGGTCGGACGTTTATTTGGAAATTCCCGCGGTTTCCCCCGAAGGCGTAACCATCCGGATAAGCCGCGGTAGGTTGTTCTTGGAGAGCCGCGGCTTTTGCATATAGTTAAAGTCCATAACCCCTTAACGAATATGGCCACCCCGCACGCCGCGATGCACGATCTGACCCTCGACATAATGAACCGCAACGACCTGCCCGTTTACCTGGCTGTAGAGATTGACAGTCGCCAGAGGTGTGACCGTTCCGATCGCTTCGATATACTCACCGATATTGCCTCGGTGAAGTGTGGCTGTCTTGATATTCGGCGTTGCCCATTCATTCAAACCAGCCTGGGCCGGGTGCGGATTCTTGTGCAGCAGGGCATAAACGATCAATGCAGTGAGCGCTAGCAGCGCACCCGGAACCATCGCAGCCATGAATCTGCGCCGCGGAGACATCGCCGGAGCATTCTTCGGAGCGTCAGAGACCAATGTCTGTTGCTCAATCATGGTCGTCTCTCCCACTTGTATTCGCTTTCTGCCGTGCCACGCTCTCCATGCCGGCCAGCGAAAACGCCACGACGTGCTCGGCAATAGCCCGGCGCTGCTCCTCGTCTTCGAGCTTCAGGTCCGGCCATAACCGCGAGAGCATCGGCCGCGACCGCATGTAATGCACGACTTGGCCGGCCACGCTATGCACGCACATCCGCGTGCGTGGGTCATCGGCGCTGCGCCCGATCAACTTGCCCACAAGCGTGCGGACCCACAGGTAATTGGCTCCCATTGCCTCCGTCACCAAGTCGAGCGCTGGCGTGGGCTGCGCCATTTCATGCGCCATGATGCGGGCGAACCAGGCGGGTCTGCCGCCCTCGCGCATCCTTTCGAACCACTCGTAGATCAGCATTCTGAACGCGGCGCTCGCGTCTGATAAACCAGGTAGTGGGCTACTTTGGAAGTAGCCCACTACCATAAATCAGCCATGCTTGCATCCTCCGCCGCCTGTAGCGCGAATATCGAAGACCTAAGGACCTCGGTGTAGAGGCCCAACTTGTCGCCGAAGTGATAATTCACCGCAGCTCCGTTGGTTCCTGCTCGCGAGCAGATCTCCCGCACGGTTGCCTCCTGAAACCCGCGTTCCGCAAATACCTGACCGGCCGCTTCGATGAGCTTCTCTCGCGTTTTCATCGAACGCCGCCTGACCGGCCGTACGCCTGACCGTCATGCTCACCACTTGAACATCCCTTTCAAACCTACCCTCCAAACGATTGCAATACTCGTTCCAAGAGCGAGGCATGCGGTTAAGTCAGTGACTGAGCGATGGATATACGCGAACCAATTCACGGTGAGGTGTTAAAGGTTAGAATTGTGAATGGCTCGTTGACAGTTGAAGGGTAGGATAGAATCGTCAACGAAACCGAATGACCATGCTCATCGGTTTCGTTGCGGTAGAATCTTCCTACTTCTCCGTGTCGCTATTTCGAATCGTGTATGAGCGAAGATCTGGAAAAAGACAACGGCAAGAGCGGCGCTGAATCCCTGCGCCAGCAAAATGAGCGGCTGGAGTTGTTACTCAAGCTGACAAATAGCATCACGTCGAACCTCGCACTAGCAGAGGTGCTACATACTGTGGCGTCGAATGTGCGTGAGGTGATGCACTGCGATGCGGCCAACATTGCATTGCCTGCGACCGAGCCAGGAACGTTCCGCCTCCACGCTTTAGATTTTCCCGGCAGCAAGGGATTCTTCAAGGAAGAGCAGATCATCACTCCGACTGACGACAGTCCGCCGAAGCGTGCATTGGCTACGTTGAAACCGGTGAGCGGGCGAGTGACTTCTACGCGCGCAGCCGCTGAAGGCCTGAAGACGGTCTGCTTCATTCCGCTGGTGAATCATGGCCGCGCATTGGGGTACATGTCGCTTGCGCGCGTGACGGAGGACCCATTTACCCAAGATGATGTCGAATTCCTCAGCCAGGCTGCAGGTCAGATCGCTATCGCCATTGATAATGCTTTGGCATACGAAGAGATATCAAAACTGAAAGATAAACTCGCGCAAGAGAAGCTTTATCTTGAAGAGGAAATCCGCAGTGAGATGGACTTCGAGCAGATCGTTGGGAACAGCCCGGCGCTTAAGCACGTCCTGCAATTGGTCGAGACCGTAGCAGCTAGCGATTCCACAGTTTTACTTCTAGGCGAGACCGGAACGGGTAAAGAACTGATCGCACGCGCGATTCACGAGTGCAGTCGCCGGAAGCAGCGAACGTTTGTCAAGCTCAACTGCGCCGCAATACCAACGGGTTTGCTCGAAAGCGAGTTGTTTGGGCATGAGAGGGGCGCGTTCACGGGCGCGATCAGTCAGAAGATCGGGCGAATGGAACTGGCGGATCAGGGCACGCTGTTCCTGGACGAGGTTGGAGATATTCCGGTCGAAATCCAGCCGAAACTGCTGCGTGTGCTGCAAGAGCGGGAGTTCGAGCGGCTGGGCAGTACGCAAACACGCAAAGTCAACATTCGCTTGATTGCGGCAACGAATCGCGACCTGGAGAAAATGGTCGCCAACCGGGAGTTCCGCAGCGACCGCAGCGCTCTCCTTGAATGACATTAATTGACTTTGTCGATGAACGACTCTGGCTCTGACAGGGGCGGAAAACTTAGCCGCAGAGGGAGTCAGAACCGTTCGGGAAGAATTCTAAAGTTTAGAATATCTACCGACGCGAGGGTGAC
>Ga0070735_10005454_pt1 | contig 10562 bp, 8 predicted proteins | sample Coa_R1_FD_66443 | JGI IMG/M metagenome (GOLD analysis project Ga0070735, IMG submission 66443) | Surface soil microbial communities from Centralia Pennsylvania, which are recovering from an underground coalmine fire - Coalmine... | ecosystem: Environmental > Terrestrial > Soil > Unclassified ... | reverse complement strand
GGGTTGCGCGCAAAAGATTGATAGCGCTGCTCTTCCGATGGATTCCGTTGCTGCGACGGATACATTTTCTCGCCATCAATCTCATTGTCCCACCAGGTGAGGCCGAAATAAGTGGTGAGCATGTTCGTGCCTGGATGAATGTGGCAGACCATGCACTGGCTCGAAGGAATCGATCGCGTAAAGACGTGTTTGATCGGATGACCAGGCTCATTCTTCGGAATAGTCGGATCGGATGAGGCACTGAATCCGGAATGACCGAATTGCCCATAGGCGCCGGAATGCGATGAGTCGCGATCGTTTGCGTAAATGACATGGCACGAAGTGCAGCCACTGGCGCGATAATCCCCGGGATGATCGTTCGTGCCAGGCAGCGACATCACCGGATCGACCAGGCGAGTCTTCTGGAGGCCGAGAAAAACCGGATCGGTACGAAGTTCCGTGCCAAACCCGCGATCACTCAGTTTGTCGTCAGGCTTGCCGGGATCTTCTTCACGGTTGGGATTTCCTAGCTCAGGCTTTTTTTGTCCGCCGCGCTCAAAAACGCGCAGAACATTTCCCGGCTGAGAAACTTCCCAACGCAGAAGCGGATCGAGCTCTGGCAGCACGCCTTTGGCGCGAGTTTCCTCGGGCGTGGGAGCGGGAAAGGTCTTAATGGCTTCCGGTTTTCCGTCGCGATCGTAGCTCTCGCCGAAATGCGTATTTTTCGTGGGATACCCGCCATTGTTGTAAAGCGCCGCTCCCCATAGAAGACCAATGTGCGTCATCATGCTGGTCGAGGAGGCGCGGACTTCCTTCGCATGGCAGCCCGCGGCACCACAGGTTTCGGGCGCCACGCGTAGGTCGCCGGGATTTACAAACTTAATGAGTTCAGGAGATTCTTTCAGCCACTTCGTATAGGCGCGCTCGCGCAAAGCGGAAGGATCTTTGAAGCTCGCATCGCGAGGCTGGACATGCGCTTTCTCTTTGGTGACTTTGTAGTCCGCGGAGTTTGGAGATGCGCCCGCCGCAATTGAAATGGAAGAGTCTCCGCCGTGGCAATCCGTGCAGCCGAGAAAAACAGTTTTTGTAGGATGCATCGTCGGCTCGTCCGTCGACGTGTGGCACGAGATACAGCCCGCCGATTTGCGATCGGCCTCCTGCTTCGACTGGCCGGGAACCGGCGTAGCATCTTGTTTCGCGTGAAGCGTAAACGCCCCAACAGCATAAACGACGAAGAGAAAAGACAACGCAGAGGCGCAAAGCACACAGAGGTTTCGCAGAAGAGAAGAGCGTTCGAATGTGCGCAGCAAGGTCACGCGTTCCTCAGAACGTAAACTTCACGGAGCCAAAAAGCGAGAAAAGTGTGCGACTCGTGTAGATATCTTTAAACCCGTCGCCGGGCTGCAGCGCTGACGCACCGCCAGTTAGCACGATGTTTTCGGTGAGCGGTGGGCGGTACGTAACGCCGATGCCAAAATCTTCGCCAATGCTGTGGCGGATGGGCGATTCGAACAATACGAATTCGAGGGGCTCGGTGCGCTCGAAGCGCAGGTAGTTGAAGTTCGCAAAGCCCTTAAGCTTGGGAGTGATGTCGAAATCCGCGCCGGCATTCGCCAGGAAAATCCCTGGATTGACGAAATTCGCTTGCCCTTCTTCTTTTGTCGAACGCAAAGACGGAATCAGACTGCCGTCTGTAGTCAGCGAAACGCCCGAACCAAGCAGACGAATCGCTTCGCGATTCCAGAAGCTAAAGATGCCCCCCGCGAAGTTCGGCAGATCGACAATCGAATCGAAGCCGCGAGCGCGGCCATCGCGCGGGTTCGCGTCGCCAGATGTATAAAAAGTAGAAACGCGGTAGCGGATCCAATCCCGGTCGTACGAAAGCTCGGCGGCGGCCATTTGCGCATTGACGGTGACGCGCCGCCCGGCGATAGGATTGAACGTGTCTTCGCCCACGGCCTGATAAAAAGCGTGCGTCAAATTGATGCGGCGAATGTGTCCGCTGCCAAGCCAACCGAAATAGCCGACGCGAATGCCGTGCGCGAGCGGACCGCCTCCGGGGCCCTGGTTGATTACGTTTCCGATAGGCGCGGGGCGCACCAGAAAACCGTTGTCGTCGTAATGCACGCTGGGATCATCTTTGTTCCACGCGGCAACAAATTCCGCGGTGTAGCCGGGAAACAAAAAATCCTGCAGATAAACGTTTCCCATCACCACTTGCTGGTGGCGGCAATGGAACGTGTTGAGCCCGCTGTTGGTATTTTTTTCCAGGAACTGAAAATATGCGGCGTTGTACTCGATGCGATCGCTCTTCCAATTGCCAAAGATGCGCAAACCAGGCTGCTCGTCCGTAAAAAGAAAGCCGCGAAAATCCGCATTGAACTGCTGAATGCCCGCGCGCGCGGAAATAAAATCGTAATTATCGCTAAGATCATGGAGCTTCACTTCGACAAACGCTTCTTGCAATCCAAGGTGATTATCGAACCGATTCGTGCCGTGGCGAACGTCGGGGCTGACGATACCCAGTTCGCGAACGTCGAGATCGTTGAGACTAAGCTCCGGCGTAATGCGGATGCGCCAATCTACAGGCTTGAAGGAAGCGTCTCCGTGGAAAAGATCGAAGCTGAAACGCAAAGTCTGGTCTACAAAAGCTTGCTCACCTCGGCCAAAAAACCCGGAACTGCCGGGCTGCGCGGCGCTAACGCCGCTGGGCGAAGGAACGCGGCGACCATCAAAGAACGTTTCCGACGAAGCGGTGATATTCAAAAACATCTGCTGGCCGAGCACTTCAGGCCAGATTGGTTCGTCGCCTTTGAAGCGATTGCGATTGAAAGGGTCGTACCAGTGCGCCTTGGTGTAGAGATACTCGCCTTTTTGCGAATAGCGCCGATAGTCCGGCTGATTAAGCGCCCAGCGATTGGGAACTGCGTTATAAATATCGGCGACGGGAGGCAAATATTCAGGCGCAAGCTCCGCGATGTAGTTGGGATCAGAATCGAGCCGATGACGAAGCTCCCGATAGCCACCAGGCGGCGGTGACGAACCCGGCGCAACCGCGGGGCCCAGTTCTGGCAGACGCGGAAGTCGTGAACGAAATTCCGAACTGCTGGTACCGACCAAAGAAACTTCCAGCGTCGTAACTTCGTTGGCGTTGAGTGAGAGATCAGGAATTAAAAAGGGAGCGAATCCCTCGGCTTCGACACGAAACTCGTAGTCCCCAGGCGAAAGAAGAAGCATCCGAAAAACACCTTCCACAGACGAAGTGGCGCGCACAACCTGCCCGCTATGTAAGTGACGAAGCGTGAGTTGCGCTGCAGCCACAGGCCGGATTTCACTGGGCCCGAGAGTCTCACGCACGACGCCATCGACGGCCGCAGTCGTGAGAGCCTGCTGGCGCGGAATGCGCTGCGGGGTAGTTGCCTCAATGGATTTCTGGACTGTGGCCTGTCCTTGCGATTCTGATTGCAGCACGGGCGCGGATTGCTGTGCAGACGCCGATTGTCGCGCGTCAGCGACGCTTGCCGTTGCGACAAAGGCAAGCAAAAGCGCAGCCGCGGCGTGCGCCTGTCCGTTGACGCATCGAGAGGTTCGCGAAGAGAGAGCGAGCATGCCAGCGGCCTGGGAGAAGTTGCGCAAGGAAAAGAGATCAAGTTCTAGCTAACAATATCGGGCTCCAGCGGGCAACGCATTTCCGCGAAAAGGGAACACAAGCGATAACACTCCTTACGCGTCGCAAGCATTCACCGATAGGAATCGCGCGGCTCGCGAGCGATTGAGAGGCGGCGAGATGCGTGTTACTAAGGAAGATACTCTTCATGCAGACCCAGCATTCCATTCGAAGGCCGGTCGCGGCGGGCCACGCCCTGAAACGGCGGCAAAAGACGTTGGTGTTGGGAATTTTGGTGGCGCTGGGAATCGCTGGAGTTCTCGCGTTCTTGTTGGTGGGGTGTAGTGGCGGGAGCAGTGCGCCGGTGTCTCCGCCGGTGGTTGCGACCGTGCAAGCACTGCAAATTGCCGACGTTCAGAAAATCGTTCAGGCGGCAGTAAATTCCGCGAACGTCGCTATGGTCATAGCAGTGGTGGACCGGGCAGGATTCGTGCTGGGCGTGTTTCGCACGCAAAACGCGCCGGCCACGGCGGTCGGGAATTTCGGGCAGACGCTCGACGCGAATGATGTGGCTGTGGCGCTGGCACGAACGGGCGCATTTTTCAGCAACGATCAAGCGCCGCTATCTTCGCGCACGGTCCGCTTCATCAGCGGAATTCATTTTCCTCCCGGCGTCACGAACCAACCTCCAGCAGATTTGTATGGCATCGAAAACACCAATCGCGGATGCACGCTGGTGAGCAGCGCGGCGTTTCAAAATCAAATCCCGCCATCGCTTGCGCTCGGCGGAGGTTTTGGACCTGGCGTTCTCACGGGCAAGGCCGATGCGATGGACTCGAATCCGCTATCGGTGGATCCCGGCGGTGTGCCGATTTTTTATCAGCATGTAGTTGTGGGCGGAATCGGCGTCGTTACTTCATCGAGCGATCCCGACGTGGCAGAGTACGCAGCATTTGTTGGAGCGACGACGCAGCGCTCAGGGCCATCGGATTCCTTTGGGCCGACGCCGGCTGCTCCCGGAGTGGTTTTCGTAGGAGGAATTGCACTTCCATTCGTGACGCAAACATCGCTGCCTTCGGGTGTTTCCGCAGGGCCAGTCGCGGGCACTGGATCGTTTTTCGTTGCGCCCGCGAACAGCGCGGGGCAGCCGCCAGACGGAGACCTGATCGCGCCCGGAGCCGGCCCGCTGGGTGGACTGAGTGCTGCGGATGTGCAAACTATTTTGGACAATGCGGAAGCGACAGCAAACACAACGCGTGCTGCGATTCGGCTGCCGATTGGCTCGCGAACGCGCATGGTGATCGCGGTTGCCGATTTGGATGGCACGATCATCGGCTTGCGCAGGATGCAGGATTCGACGGTGTTCAGCATTGATGTTGCCGCCAGCAAAGCGCGCAACATGGTGTATTTCAATAGTTCGGCGCGAGCAGCAGCAGATTTGAATCGGGTGCCGATGGGCACGGCGGTCACGAACCGAACAATCAGTTTTGGCGCGCAGCCTTTTTTTCCACCGGGAATTGATGGCTCGGCGGCCGGGCCGTTCTTCAATCTTTATTTGCAGGACCTAGCGAACCCTTGCACGCAAGGAATGCAGACGGGAGCTCCCAACGCGAACAAAAGCGGAATCGTTTTCTTTCCGGGAAGCGCGGGTTTGTATCGCAACGGCACGCTCGTAGGCGGGCTGGGCGTCAGCGGAGACGGCGTCGATGAAGATGATTACGTGACGAGCGGCGGTACAAAAGGATTTGAGGCGCCGCCGAGCATTCGCGCGGATCAAATTTCGATCAGCGGAGTGCGGCTTCCCTATTTCAAATTTCCGAGAAATCCGACGGACTAATCTGCCATCCCGTCTTCCACCCCGTTTCTCAAAGCGAAACCGTAATCCTATTTGTTCACGGTAGCTGCGTTGGAAGGATCGGAAGAGGTAGCCGTCTCCTCATCAAGGAACCAAGAATGCGCCTCGTCGCCAGGGGCATAGCAATTTCCGTCGGTGTGATAACCCGGTGGACAGTGCGCCGTGAATTCCTTGCGCCGCGGAGATTGCGCGAACTGCCAGAGCGCGGCATAGGGAATGCCGCCAGCAGTGGGAAGTGGCGGATTGGGCGGAAATGTACAGCCAGGCGACGGCGGGCAGGCGTCGTTGTAAATGAAAAAGGTGAAATCCTGGGATGGCGTATGAGCGTGAATATCATCCGCCGTGGTGATCGTAACGCTCGATCCTTCTTTTACTGGCATTCCGGAACAATAGGCGCCAGCACGATAACCAGCGCGCGAAAGCTCTGCGGTCCAGGCACGCAAATAGGAATGATACGCCACGGGCAGACGGCCACCCTCTTCAATATCGAGAAAAATAATCGCTTGCGCGGGAAAGCCTTCGCGCTTCGCAGTGGAGGCGGCGTTGCGCGCGTCGAGAGTTCCCTTCTCCGTTGCAGCAGCCTCATCTTTTAGTTCGCGGCTCTGAGGGCCAATATAAAGAAGCAAAAACCCGAATCCCTGGGCCCGTAAGAGTTCGCGCTGGCCGAGCCAGGTATTTGTCTTTTCGCCGGAAGGCGGGCTGAGCCAGTAGCCCGCAAAGGTGAAAGTCTTGCGCAAAACCGGAAGGGCTTCTTTGCCAGGGAAGATATTCAGATCGAATCCGAGATATGCGCCTGAGTTGGCGCCCTCCAGTTGCAGGCGGGACGTTTCCGCTCGGCAAGAAAGGAGGATCAAGCTCACAGCAGTGATGGCGAGAAAGAAAACCGACGCGCGGACTCTCGCCCTGCCTGGCACCGCGAAGTTTGAAGGAAGATCCATGTTTAGCCTTCGCGGAGTTTGTGGCCGGCGAGGTTGCCGAGGCCGTCGTAGGCCGCGTATTTATAGGTTTCGCTCAGCGTCGGGTAGTTGAAGACTTGCTGGATGAATTCGTCGATGGACTGGCCGTTGTCGAGAACCATCAGGCCGATGTGAATGAGTTCCGTAGCGCTCTCACCGACCAGGCTCACGCCCAATAGCTTGCGGTCGGCACGGGCGAAGATGAGCTTGAGCATTCCGGCGGTGTCGCCGATGATGTGGCCGCGCGCGTTGTTTTCGTAGTGGGCGCGGCCCACGCAATAGTCGATTTTCTTTTCCTTGCAGGACTCTTCCGTTTCTCCGGCGGCAGAGATTTCCGGAATGGTGTAAATCCCCATGGGAAGCATGGACGCAACGCGCTGTTTGTACTTGAAGCCGAAGGCGTGGCAGACGGCCACGCGGCCCTGCTCCATGGAAGTGGAGGCCAGCGCGGGAAATCCAATGACGTCGCCGGCCGCATAAATATTTGGAACAGAGGTCCGATAGTTTTCGTCAACGGGGATGTAGCCACGGTCGTTGATAGCGAGGCCGGCTCTGTCCAAGGCGAGACCATCTACGGCAGCGCGGCGGCCGGCGGCAAAGAGGGCGGCGTCGGTTTCAAGCGTCTTGCCGCTTTTCATCGAAAGGCGAACGCCGGTGGCTGAATTCTCGACGCTCACGGGACGGTCGTTAAACAGGAAGCGCATGCCCAGCGCGGTGAGGCGGTCGCGGAGACGATCGGAGATTTCGCCGTCGAGGAAGGGCAACAAGCGATCGCGGCCGTCGACAAGCGTGACCTCGACGCCGAGCGCGATGAAAATCGATGCGTATTCGCAGCCAATGACGCCGCCGCCGATGACGGCGAGGCTTTTTGGGATGCGATCCATCTGAAGAAACGTGTCCGAATCGAAAGTGTGAACGTCGTCGAAGGCAATTTCGGGAGGGCGATTCGGCTTCGAGCCGGTGGCGACGAGAATGATTTCGCCGCGAAGATGGCGCGTGCCGCCGGCGGTCGTCACTGCGATGGTATGTGCGTCCTCGAAGGCAGCCTGACCGCGAACAAGCTCGATTCGGTGCAATTCCAGATTCTTGAGGATGCGCTGCCGCTCCATTTCGACGACGGCGCGCTCGTGATGCATGAAGTCCTGGATGGTGAGGTTGTCTTTCAGCGAGTAATCGATGCCATAAAGGCCGCGCTGCTTCAGGCCGGAAAAGTAGAGCGCCGATTCGCGCAGCGTCTTGCTGGGGACGGTGCCGGTGTTGATACAGCTTCCGCCCATGTGCGTGGCGCGTTCGATGACCGCGACGCGCTTGCCAAAATAGGCGGCCTGCGCGCCTGCCTTCTCTCCGGCAGGGCCGCACCCGATTATGAGCAGATCGAAGTTCTCGCTAGCCACCAAGCCCCCACAACGGTCTGGAGAATACATCTCCGGGATACGCCCTTCAAAAGCGTACAGTCGATCCAGGAGCGTATGAATCACAGAAAGTGTAGAAGAAGAGCGGCTCGGATAAGGCAAATTCCTGGGAAGACTGTGATGAATCGTGTCCAGAGGCCAACTCCCGCCAGAACAGCGTCCCACCCCCTCCCACTTTTTCGTAAGTGTTGCTTCTAAAGGGTTTAGTTATTCCGTAAGTCATTTAGAATCCTGCGCTTAGAGGAAGTTCTGTAAGTGTTGATTCTAAATGACTTGTTTGCGCCAGAAGATCGAGAACGCTTCTCTTTTTCCTCGAGAAGCATGGCTTCTTTTGTAAGTGTTGCGAATACGAGACTTAGCGAAAGTAGCCCCTAGAAAGCAAAACGCCAGCAGAACGCTGGCTGCAGGGACAAGGCACAATGTTATCCAGAGCGTACTATACACTCCGGTGAATACTTTGTCAAGGAGAAAAAAAGCGGAAAAAACTGTGCCGGGCCAGCGGGGCAGCTTCCGGCTAGCTGCTTTCTGGCGTGGAGACTCCAGCACAAGAAGACCATTTATCAGCGATAATCTGCGCATGGAAAGAGCCACTACTGGGCCCAGATTAATTATTGTGTGCGGGTTACCGGGGTCCGGTAAGACCACGCTTGCCAAGGCGCTGGAGAGCAGGCTCGGCGCGGTTCGTTTTTCTCCCGATGAGTGGATGGATGCTCTTTCACTAAGCCTCTGGGATGAAGAAAGACGTGGCAAGATCGAGGGGTTGCAGTGGAAGTTCGCGCAGGAACTTCTCGGGCTCGGTCTGACGGTAGTCATCGAGTGGGGCACGTGGGGGAGGGCCGAACGGGACACCTTGCGGATCGGAGCGCGAGCCCTTGGCGCTGCCGTTGAGTTGCACTATGTTTCTGCGCCTGCGGATGTCCTTTTCGATAGGATTCAACGCAGAGGGATGGAGAAGCCACCGATAGAACGAGACGCAGTTTCGCGATGGTTTGAGATATTTCAGGCGCCTACAGCCGAAGAGATGGCACTCTTCGACAAGCCTTTGGTTGCAGACCCCGGTTGAAATTGACACATCACGACCCTTCTTGAGCGCTGTCCAAAATACACCGATGCTTGTACCATAACCGCAATTTTACAGCCGCGTTTTGTCGCGCTCGAAGGGAGACCCGCATGTCGATCGACAACGAGCCCATTACCTATCACATAAGATTCGAGAAAGACCACGCCAACGTCAAGGTGACCTACGATCTGAAGGTTCCGGTCGGCGGCCGCTCCCTGATCGCTGACTTTCAAGTTACGGTTGACGGCACAAACCTCATCAGCGGCTTCCTTCCAGGCGAGACGTATTTCAACGGCGTGCAATTTCACACCCTTGCGAATCCTGAGAAGGACGCTGCGGTTTCCTACACCATGTCTTCCAATCAGGGCTGGGACGACGGCGACGAAGACGTGCTGCGCGGCGATAAGGTTTATGATGATGCGGATTTCCCGCGTGACTAGCAAAAGCGGCTCACAAAACATGTTCGCCGGCGGCGCACTGGTTGTAAACCAACGCAATCGCCGGGAACGAACTAATTGCTAAGAAGCTTGGGGGTTATATCCCAGCCACTCGGGATGCGCGGCGGTTGAATCAAAAATGGGCGAGGTCTTGAAAGGTTCAAATCGGCCATCCGCGGCGGCAGAAGCGGTTTTCTCGAGGATAGCGGCAATGTCGCTTTTGCTGACGCCGGCAAACGTTCTCGCTGCTTCAAAAGCCTGATCGAGGACTTGCTTGCTGTCGATTCCCGTGATAACGACGGACGTCGGCTGGCTTAGGGCGTAGTGCAGGCACTCGATCGGTGTGACGGTTTTGCTCTTCAAAATGTTGCCGCTGCCCATGGACTTCATCCCCAGGAGGGCGATTTTTTTCTGCACCAAGACTGGCACGACTTCTTTTCCAAAGCTGCGGAAGTGCGCGTCCATGACGTTGATAGGCATCTGCGCGGTGTCAAACTTGAATTTGTGCTTGTCGGCGAGGTCGAGCATTCGGAGGTGCACGCTGGGATCCTTGTGTCCGGTAAACCCCAAGTAACGGGTTTTTCCTTTTTGTTTGGCTTCGAGCATGGCTTCGCAGGCACCGCCTTCGGCGAAAAAGCGGTCGGGATCTTCGAGGCGAATATTTTCGTGGAATTGCCAGAGATCGATGTGGTCTAGCTGGAGGCGTTCGAGCGACTGGTCAAGCTGTTTGAGCGCCGAGTCTTTGGTTCGCCCGTCGAACTTGGTCATCACAAAAACTTTGTCGCGGTAGCCTTTTAGGGCTTTCCCAACGCGCCGCTCGCTTTCGCCCTGATTGTAGTCCCACGAATTGTCGGAGAAATTGATGCCATGATCGATGGCTTGCTGGAATAATCGGATGGCGTCGGGTTCCTCGAGTCGCGATTGGCCGAGATGGAATCCGCCCAGGCCAATGCAAGAGACTTTTTCTCCTGTTGCGCCGAGCACCCGATAAGGCATCTCACCTCGAGTTTCTGATCCGCTAGTCGTCGATTGCATGGCCTTATCGCCTCCGCGAGCAGCAAGAGAAATGGCAGCTAAGCCACCCAAGAATTCTCGCCGCTCCATGGTGTCCGCCTTCCGCCGTTCAAAAAATCACGATGCGACGTTTCTCAACCCGATGTCCTCGATTGTGGGCTGTCCGGGAACAGAGTCCATACGGACATTCCCGTATAACCCGGCATTGACCTGGGAATGCGGTGTGGGTATCATCCGCGCAA
>Ga0070735_10005453_pt1 | contig 10563 bp, 2 predicted proteins | sample Coa_R1_FD_66443 | JGI IMG/M metagenome (GOLD analysis project Ga0070735, IMG submission 66443) | Surface soil microbial communities from Centralia Pennsylvania, which are recovering from an underground coalmine fire - Coalmine... | ecosystem: Environmental > Terrestrial > Soil > Unclassified ... | reverse complement strand
CGTCCCGACGTACGCAAGGCTAACGAGGCTCCGCGTCTTGATCTGCCGTTGGATCGAGAAACTGTACTCTTCTGCGTAGGGAAGCCGGTTCTTATAGTAGAAACCCGGCGAGCTGGCAATCGGAAGAAATTGCGACCAGTCGATGGAGTTGTCCGGATTTTTCGCCGAAGCCGTTGGCGATGGAAATTGTGGTGGGAATCGCTGGCCCTCATTCAATCCAGTGCTCCTGTCAATGAACGGCGTGGCAAACAGAGGCGGCGTCGGACTGGCCCAGAAGAAGCCGAATGGCGCGTCGCCTTCTTCGTTAAATCCAGTCGCATTCTCGAACGCGGTGTAATAGATGCCGAAACTGGCCCGGATGCTCGTCTTGCCCGGTCCACCCAGCAGCCACCCGAGCGGCCCGTTATCCGAGCTGGGCGAATACGCCAAACCTACTCGCGGCGCGAAATTGTTCCAGCGCGTCGGTGCCATGGTCTTCGGGATCCCCGGATCTCCCGGGAATACCCAACCCGTCGGCGATCCGGGGAATATCAGCGAGTGTTCTCCCGGAACAATCGTTTCTAATTGGCCCTGGGCCTCATACCAGGGCTCGCTCGCCTCCCAGCGAAGGCCTAAATTCACGGTTAAGTTCGATCGCGCCCGCCAGCTATCCTGTGCGTACAGCGCGAAGTATTTCGACCGTGTGTGCAAAGGCAACTGAACGCCCTGCGTATAGCCGCTGGGCGCTCCAATCAGAAAATCGGCCCAATCGCTACCCGTTTCCGAACCCGCAAAGGAGAACACTCCGTTTCGCTCTCCAAATCCATGGTGCGTAATCTGGTCATAGTGAACGTCGCCGCCGAACTTGATCGTATGATCGCCTTTCACAATAGAGAAGTTATCCGCGATCTGGTACGTGTTGTCGTACTGTGCCGTTGGAGAACCGGGCTCTCCGATGGAAAAGCTGTTGAAGCTGATGGGCGGAACGCCTTCTATCGAAGGCGCCGTCACGTAAATACCCGGAGTGTTCGCGCCTGTTACGAATCCCAGCGAGCTCAGGCTCACTCCCACTCCGCCCTCGGGTGTGTTTCCAGAGTAGGCGAACCGCATAAAATGCAGCCGCAGTTCATTCACTTTGTTGACCCCAAACGTCTTGGTATCACCTACGTTGATCATTTGGGATCGCCCTTTGGTGCCAGTCGCGAATCCGCCGACGCTGCCGCCGCCGTAGGGATTGTCCAGCAGGAAATCGTCGGCAAAGTAGTAGCCGGAGATCATCCCGAAGCGGCTGTTGTAATCCACGCGAAGTCCACCTTTGTCATCCCGGAGCGTCTGATTGTTTGCCGCAGTCGAAAAGTACGGACCGGAGTTCGGCAGCGGAATGTACTTCAATAAGTTCTGCGAAGGAGTGGTAATGACGGATTTCGGTATCTGTGCGCCTGGGAAAACACAGGTCACGGATGTGCAGCCCGGCGCGTAATAGGGTTCACCTGGCGAAACCGTATAACCGAGCTTTTGAGAAAGCTGCTGGGCCCAGTAGGGGCCCTGCACTGTTCCTGTAAGCTGGCTGGCCAGATCCGACAAATCGCCATTTCTGTCCGCGGGGGACGGCACGGGTATGTTTCCAGTGCTGATTCCAACAATTTGCCGTGTGCCTTGATAGTCGCCGAAGATAAAGAGTTTGTCCTTGATAATCGGGCCGCCAAGCGTTCCGCCGAACTGGTTCTGAATAAATTTGCCGACTTTCGGGCTATAGAAATTGCGTCCATCCAGGTCCGTGTTACGCAAAAATTCAAATATGCTCCCGTGGAGCTGGTTGGTTCCCGATTTTGTGATTGCGTTAATCAGACCGCCGCTGTAGTTGCCGTACTCGGCGTCGGAGTTATTGGTCAGAATGCGGAACTCGGCAATTGAATCGAGATTGGGGACCACGGCGGTGCCCATGTATGCGCCTTCGTTTACGTTGCCGCCATTCACCATAAATCCATTGGAGCCCTCCCGCTGACCACTCACCGACAAGCTTCCCGGGTTAAGATTCCCGGACACCTGTATTGCGCTGTATTGGCCAGAGCTGACCGGCGCTACCCCCGGCTGTAAGGCCAACAGATCGGTGTAGCTTCTTCCGTTCAATGGGACGGTTTCCATTTTGGAGGTTGTGATCACCTCGCCCATCTGCGTGCTCGTCGTCTCAACCTGGACCGGCGACGCTTCCACCAGAACCGTCTGATTCTCACTGCCCAGCACCAGGATCACATCCACCGTGAGCGCAGTATTTACATCGAGAACCAAGCCGTTCTGCCGGTAATCTTTAAACCCTTGCTGATGCACTTCGAGGTCCCATTTGCCGACCGCAAGCGAGGGGAAGGCATAAAAGCCCTGATCGTTGGACTGGGTTGTCTCCTTAATCCCGGTGTCTTCATTGACGACATTCACCTGAACACGAGGGATCAGCGCTCCGCTTGGATCCTTAATTGTTCCGGAAATGCGTCCAGTGACATCTGCCCATGCAGCGAATCCGCACAGGCAGAGAAATAGAAAACCGCTCGAAACAATTCGCCTGAGAGTTGCGGGCATTATGGACCTCCTCCTAAGAGCTGGTGACCGAATTGGGATCAACATAACACGGAGCCGTGTTCCGTTCAAGGAAATTTTGAGATTGTGCCGGTGACCTCAGACGGTGCCAGTACCGCAATTCCGGAAAACTTAATATGCGCATAGCTTTGTCTATGACCTGCCAATCCGGCTCCGACGCGCGGAGGGGCTCTGCTCGGAGAATTGGCGCCGCTGGCCAGGATCGGCAGCCGGTTGCAAGCTCGGCGCGACGTTCTGGTGTTTTCAACAACTCCATTTTCCAGTGACTCTGAGGTTGCGCGTCCGTAAGCGCAGATCTGTTCGTCAGATCCTCTGCCGGTCGATACGGATATTACGGCTAAGCTGGTCGATGTTTGGGTTTGTCAAAAATCTAACCGATGGAATTCTTCGGGTCCGGTATCGTGAATCGCTAGAAAAACTCGAATCCCTTAATCCCGTTCCCTACTCGGGCAGTAAAGGCAACCAATACCATTTCTGATGTACCATTTATTGTGGCCATGGGCATCCGTCGGCGCTGCTCTTGCCCGTAATCCCGCATTGATAGTGGAAATTCTAAATCGAAATGGCTTCCAATGTACTTAGAATGTTTACGATTGGGCTGCTGTTTTCGGCAGCCGCAATCGCGCAAGTTGTCAACGTCTGGCCTAATCCGAGCGCGGGAGCTGCCATCAAAGGGGCGAGCGGCTACAGCCCCGACGCTATAGCGCTCAAACTCTCCCGGCAACAGGGGGACGATTGGCATAGCCGGAACAGCTTTCAACTGCGGTTCACCCCCGGTCGCACTGGCGCCGCGGCGTTGGTATTTGGAGAGGGAACAGGGCCGGAAGTCACGCCGGGGCAGACGTGTCATTTCCGTATAGCCGGGAGAGTACCCGAGGGATCACCAGGGGTGGAATTGGAATTGCGCGCTCGCTGGCTGGATCAATCCGGCGCGCTCATATCGGAAACACCTGCTCTCTGCCATACGCATCCGGCAAGCCATTCCTGGACCGTGCTGGATGGGTGGGACACGGCTCCCGCCGGAGCCGCGCACGTGTCGCTCGCGCTCTATGCGATGAACGCTGTGGGCGCGACTATCCTGCGTGCAGATGGCGTGCAGATCACGGTTAACCCCAAACATTTACCTGAATATGTCGATGGCTCCCAGCCAGGGTGTTCCTGGCTGGGAGCGCGCGATAGCAGCGAGAGCCAATGTCCGGCGGCCGCGGTGAATTTGGTCCCGAACCCAAGTTTCGAGTACGGGATTACGGAATGGAAAAGCGACGCCGCCCGCGGTGCTTCGGTCCGCTTCTTCGGACGCAATCCATCCTGGGCCAGCGTGGGCCGGACCTCGATCCGATTAGCGGGGACAATTAGCAACAGACACGGTTCCCATATCGCGATTATCAGTGAACCCATCCCCGTCGTTGGCGGCGAGGAATACACGTTGCGAGCCACTCTCAACGTTTTCCGGATTCCCGCGAGCGGGCAGGTAACTCTTACTCTGGGATGGCTTGATTCGAGCGGCAAATACCTCGGAGCCGAAAGTGCCGCGGATCACGCGGTGATTACGATACCTGGCGTTCGCGCTTTGGAAATTACGAAGCCCGCGCCCCGCAACGCGACGAGTGCGATCATCACCGCCGGTACGAGCGGCACAGTAATTGGCGAATATGACCTGAGTGCGGATGGCTTTTCTCTGATCGCGGATAGTGGCGCTGCTCCAACGCGACCATTCTATGTCGGTTTCAACGATCAGTTACTGAACAATGGTCCACTGACACTCGACCAGGACCTCGCTTATGACATACGCCTCGGCGTCAACGCTGTACGGTTACCAATCAATCTCTTTCTGAACGATCTCTATAAGAAAGTCTGGCCAAGTCCGGAAGCTCCGATCGATCTGCATCCGATCGCTCCGGTCATCGACGCGTTTTTTAAAGCGGGGGTGCGCGTCCTGCTGTTGTCTCCGATCACGCCCTGGATGCTTAAGGACCGTCATCTCGACCCGGATCAGTATGCGAATGTGGGCCGGTTATCTGCAGCATTCGTCCGCCGCTGGCCGCACATTGTCGCGGTCGAGCCTCATAACGAACCGAACGCCGCCAATTTCTGGCCGCCTGCCGCCGATCCCGTGCAATTTGTCAGGTATCTGGAAGCGGTCTACCGCGGCGTGAAAGCAGTGGACTCGGCAATGCCGGTGTTAGCGCCATCTTGCAATGCGCCCCTGACGAGCAAGAAAAACATGAGCATCCCGGATTATATGAAGGCATTCTACGCCGCAGGCGGCGGCCGTTGGTGTGATGCTCTGTCTATCCATCCTTACCCATACGGAGCTTCGTCCGGTTCGGGCACGGACCACACGCGTAACTTTTGGACCGGGAGCGATGAATGTCTGCGCGAACTTCGCGCTGTTCGCGATTCATTTCACGATGAAGGCAAGCCAATATGGATTACCGAGCTGGGAAGCGCCACCACGAATCCAGCCTATCCTCCTCTGTTGAAGACCATTACCGAGGATCAGCAGGCCAGGAATACTGCGCTTCTATATGACTGGGCTCGCCGGCAACCGGACGTGCAAGCTATCATCTACCACACCAACGCGAGCAGGCCGGACGCTCGCGAAGGGGACTTTGGAATCTTTACGGCAGGCGGGCGGCTCAAGCCCGCATTCCACACGCTCGCCTCGGAGCTGCACCGTATCCCGCCGCCATACTTTGATGGCGATACTGCCGGATGCCGCTGGATCGGACAGCCCGGCGCCAGTCCTAGTGTTCGAAACCGGTGAGTCATTCGGGCTGAAATCAGAAAAATCAGAATTCGATCTTGCCCCCGATCTGGATACGCCGCTCTCCGTAGGCGCTCGTTACGCTTCCAAATGATGGATTGCCGAACGTGCCAGTCGGATTATTAAAGTGAGCTGAATTGGTAACGTTGAAGAATTCGCCACGTAATTGGAAGTTCATGCGTTCCATGATCTTGAAATTCCGGAATATGGAACCGTCGTAGTTGATGAGGCCAGGACCGACTAAGGTGTTCTTGCCGATGTTGCCGAACTGCAACGACGCTGGCGCAGCAAAGGCGCTCGGGTCGAACCAGTACGCGCCCGGTCCGGCCTGCTGCGGATAGCTGACCTGTTTGACGATATTCGGCCGGTTCGAGGCGCTGACCGCATTAAGAGTCGATGCATCGGCGCTCACACCGAACCAGTTGCCCGTCTTCGCGATAAAGATGCCGTTCAGGGACCAACTGCCGAGGATATGTGAGGCCAACCCGTGGCTCAGTAATTTCTTTCCCGGACCGAACGGCAATTCCCAAACATGGCTGACGACCAGAGTTTGGGCGTTCAAACCGGCGGTTGGGCCGTAATCATACCCGGACGGAGCCCAATAGCTGGAGATTTGCTCGTTATCCAGGCCGCGAGACCACGTGTATGCCAACTGAAAATACATACCATTCATGAAACGGCGCTTCACCAGCACCTGCAAAGAATTGTAGTTTGAATCACGAAAGTTGCCGCGTTCGGGGGTGACACTCGTGCGGCCAAATTTCTCGAACAGGAGGCGTCCGGCTGCGCCCGTGCCAGGGGCAGATTGATTGACGTCCACCTGTACGGGCTGATGGAATGCGCGATTCCCTACATAACTGACCTCGAGCGAGATTTGTGCGGGAAGCGCCTGCTGAACGGTGAAATTCCACGAGGCGAGATAGGGGTACTGCTGATTATCCGGGTAGAACCAGTAAATCTGGTCGGGGGCAGGATTCAGAATCCCATTGGACGGGATTGGCGGTCCGGTCGGTAGGGGGACGAAATTGATATTTCCTTCCGGCAGGAAATCGTTTAGAACGCCATAGGCCTGGTTGATAACTACCGGATACATTCCACTCAGCGTGGCGCCATAGAATCCGAATGCATTGGTGAAATAACTAAGACCGTAACCACCGCGGAGAACGGTGCTGCTGTTGGGACGATAGGCGAATCCCAAGCGGGGTGCCCAATTGTTCTTGTCCCATTGAACTCCTGCGGACATAGGAATATTGCCGAGACCCGCGATCAATACGGTGTTATCTTGCGGTTGATAGTTGGCCTGCCCGCCGGGCTTTCGTGCAAACGTCGGCGACCATAGCTCATATCGCAAGCCGAGGTTCAACGTCAGCTTCGGAGTAATTTGCCAAGTATCCTGGCCGAAAAACATGTATTGATACCCGAGGCTGGTGGGAAATCCCAGCGGAACCGTCCGCTGGATATAGTCGGGGAGGCCAAGCATAAAGCTGGCGAATGCGTTCGAATAATCAGTTTGGGGACCGCCCTTTGTTCCGGTCACGCTGTTGCTAAAAGTGAATGCACCGCGAGTTCCGGAGTTGCCTTGCAGCAGATCGCCTCGAAGCTTCTGGAAATCGATACCCCACTTGAAGGTATGCTTGTTGTGAATCTTCGTCCAGGTATTCACCAGACTATAGGTTTCGGTAATTTGTTCTGTAGGAAGCTGCCCTGGCAGGCCGATACTGGGAAAGCCGGTGACATTGAACAATGGAAGTCCACCCGTGGTCTTCAGATCACCCGTGTAGACGCCCTCTATACCCAACTGTGCGGCTGTTTGCTTATCCCATCCTGGACCATTTGCTGTACTGAACTGGCGGCCGAAACCAATGCGGGCTTCTGTTAACAAGGTCGGGGAGAAGCTATGCGTTCCGTTCAATGAAGCGCCCTGATTCTGGGCATTGGCGATATTGACAACTGTGGCATTGGAACCGGTAGGTCCACCGAAATCGCCGAAAATTCCAGGGTTCGAATCACTGCCGGTGAAGTAGCTATATTTCAAGAACACGTTTGTGTTTTGGCCAAAGCGCCGGTCCACACGGATATCGGTGGAATACGAATCCAGAGAAAACAGGGTTGAGGAAGCGTAGTTGCTTTGCGAATTACCGTTCAACGGCTCAGGAATATTCTTCAAAATTGCGAGCGCGACAGGGCTAAGCCGGTTTGCCGGAATCATGTTTCCGGGAAACTGCTGCCGGCCGCTTCCGTCCGGATTACCAGTGAGCGGATCATAGATGGGAAATGCCGAGGAGGAGAAGTTCCCTTGCCGATACTCATCTGTAGGTAACGTGAACAAGGCTCCGGTACGGCCAATACGCATATTGTTGCCCATGAAATCCGCGAAGAAGAAGGTCTTATCGCGCTGAATGGGGCCGCCAAAAGTAGCATCATACTGGTCGCGGTTCTGACGGGGCATGCGCGTCGCAAAGAAGTTCCGGGCGTCCATTCCGCTATCCGTGTGGAAGAATGCGGCGCTTCCGTGATGATCGTTTGTGCCGGATTTGGTAATCACGTTCACGAGGGCGCCGCCGACCGTGCCCTGCTCCGCGTCATAGTTACTCGTCGAGACCTGAATTTCGCCGATCGCTTCCGGCGGAGGCATGATCATCGTAGTAGAGAGGACATTCTCTTTGTTGAGTATGCCGTCCATTTTATATTCGTTAGCGGCGACGATCGTACCGTTTACCTGGGTATCCTGGTTCCCGTTCAGGGATTGTGAGTTATAGCTGTTTTCCGGCGTGAAATAGTTGGCGGGAATCCCTGAGCCTGGTATTAGCAACAAGGTCGTCTGATAATTACGACCTTGCCGCGGCAAGTCGACAACAGCCTTTTCGTCGATCAACCGGGATACGTCGGAACGGTCCGTCTGCAACAGCGGCGTCGTGCTGGTGACGGTAACTGATTCAGAGACATTCCCCGGCTCGAGAATCGCGTTGACCCGGACCGTAGAGCCAAGCGCCAGATCGATCCCGGTCCGTCCAAAGGTCTTAAATCCGGGAGCCGTAATGCGGACGCTATATCGACCAGTCAGAAGGTATGGGACCGTATAGGTTCCATCCGAACCGCTCGTGGTCCTGGTGACGAGGCCCCGGTCCATATCAGTGAACTCGATCTGAGCATTGGGAACCACAGCTTTCGAAGAATCAGTAACCAGCCCGACGAAAGTGCCATTCACAGTCTGGGCGTGTAGAGTAGCCAGGGCAAGCGCGAAACAGAGCGCGATTGAGTGAAATTTCACAAAACCTCCTAATAACGACGGACCTCGGCAAAGTGTCTACTGTGTGTGAGGCTCAAGCTCTACAGGGATAGCATTTGAGAAATTATACAAAGACCGTGAGGGGATGTCAAAGATCATAGATCAAAATTGAAACTGTTGGGTATCTCTAAGTTGTCCCGCCGCGTTCACTTTGTCCAGATAGGAGAACTCCAGGCGTACTTGCCGCCTTCGAGCCACACACGGACATAGTAATAAGTTCCGATCTGCGTATCCTGATAATTGAGCTTTGTTTCAGCTCCGCCGCCGGGATGCGTGTAAATGTATTGGCCATCGCGCACAATCTCGATTTTTTCGATTGGCGACTGAGCCCGCACAGTCACTTCGATGCGCGGCGGCTTGGCAGACTTGAATTCACTCCCCATGAACGCGCCATCGATGCGGAAATCGACCAGCAGCGGCTGGCCGCCACGAATCGCGAAAGTACGACGATGGCGCAGCGCGTCCAGGATGGCATCGTGAGTGAGCGCTTTGGCGTAAATGCCGAGCATTCCGTTGGAATAGCCGCTCAGGCCGGAATGCGAATCGCTGCTGCCGACCAGACCGAAGCGCTTGCCCATGGCGAGCCCGTCCTGAATTGACGACTTGCCCACCGGCGGTTTTGTGAGCCACACAGGAACAGCTTTAGAGCGGTCATAAGTTTCATAGACGCCGTGGCCGGAAACCATCTCGATCACTGGCTCGATAACCGCGTCGTGAGTGGTCCAATCCATCACTGCGAATGGCGCACCGACGTGATGCGCCCAATCGATGGCGCCGATTGCAGCGAGCTTGGCGTGAAGCTTCTGAGGCGTGTCGCTCTCGGGGTCGGTAATCCGGAACACGGGTGAATAGGGATGCGGAAAGATGATCGTGCGGTCGCCGTAGCGCCGGCGGCGGTAATGATCGCCGGACCACTCGTAACCCGAGAGCGCGAGAAATTGGCCGTCGGTCGAGAGCACCGAGGGATATGCCTGGATGATTTTGTACTTCGACGACGTCATCCATTGCCAGTCGTGATCGGAACACGAAGCGAAATCGAGCACGCCGCTGTGTCTAGCGTTGAGATAAAAACGGTCGGGCCAAATCTCGATGAGGCGATCGCCAGGGAACTCAGTGAGATGTGTGTGCATCTCGCCGAAGTAAAGATTGTAAATCTCGCCGCCAATTTCGAGGGTTCGATGAGCGCGGGAAGGAAGCGCGCTGGCTGGTGCTTCATTCTCCGCCAGCGGACCGGCCGTGCGCGTTCCTATGGATGCCTCGATCTTCGGCGGAAGGTTCTGATGCAAACGATAAATTACGGTATCGGTCGCGTTCCACAAATCGCCGTTGGAATCGAGAAACGGCGCACGGTACCCCAGCGGCATGTCGTAGATTTTTTCCCAGCGCGATTTTCCGTCATAAACGATCAGGCCCATACGGCTGACAGGCGCGGTGACGGGAAAAGTAGGATTGAAATTGCCGACTGCTTGAAACAGCCAGAAGCGGCCTCCGCTGTCGATATAGAAATCGTCGAAGCTGCCATCGACTGATTGGGCAAATGTGACACGATGGCCGGCTGCAATGCCTTCAAGACGCCGACCGGACAGCACCCAGACGGTGTTGTTCGCGTCCACGCGCATCGTAGGACGCTCAGTATCCTGGCCGCCTCCGTAGAAGAGGATTTCCGGTTGCCACGCGCCGTTTTGGCGGTTGCGCAAGAGTACGTGATAGAAATCCCCGCTGAAGCGATCCCAGGCGAGCCAGGTGCGGCCCTCATGATCCAGCGTCAGGAATGGGCGAAAATTGGAATCCGTGGTGGCGACGGTTTCATCCGTCCAGCGCGCGCCGTTATATTTGGCGGCGCGAAGCACAAAGTGGTGGCCTTCGCCTTGCTCATAGACAATCAGCGGATAGCCATCCGGCTCTACGATAATGGCGGGACGTAGTTCGGGGCCCT
>Ga0070735_10005450_pt1 | contig 10565 bp, 5 predicted proteins | sample Coa_R1_FD_66443 | JGI IMG/M metagenome (GOLD analysis project Ga0070735, IMG submission 66443) | Surface soil microbial communities from Centralia Pennsylvania, which are recovering from an underground coalmine fire - Coalmine... | ecosystem: Environmental > Terrestrial > Soil > Unclassified ... | reverse complement strand
GCGCGGCCACGGCACGCACTCGCTGCCGGCGATCTGGAAGGAGCACCTCGCGGAGCTGCTGGCCCGCTCGGAACGGCCGTAGGCGCGGCGAGGCACGCGCCTGCCCCGTTCGCCACAACGGCGCAGCTTCCCGCCCGCCCCTCTGTCCTCCCAATACGCCTACACTGGACCATGCTCGTACGGTGCGATTCCGGCGGGTCCAGCACACGACCGCTTAACGCGGAGGCAGGCCGTAGGCGACGAACTTGCCGCCCTTGGGGCCGTTTGCGCGCTCCTTGCTTCCCTCGGCGGTGACGACGATAAACTCGCGGCCGCCAACGGAGTAGACCGCGGGCGTGCAGTTTGCCGAGTACGGCAGCGTGGTCTCCCAGAGCAGCTTGCCGGTCGACTTGTCGAATGCGCGGAGCTTCCGATCGTAGTTCGTGGCGGCGATGATGACCAGTCCGCCGGCCGTAACGACGGGACCGCCGTAGTTCTCGCAGCCGGTATCCCCGATTCCCTTCGCCGCCAGCTCGGGATACTGCCCCAGCGGGACCTGCCAGGCGATCTCTCCCGTGTTCAGGTTGATCGCGCTCAGCGTGCCCCAGGGCGGCGCGACCGCCGGATAGCCGTCCGGGTCCAGGAACTTGTGGTAGCCGGTGAAGCGGTAGTCCTGCGTGATCGCGGCCTCCTCGTCCGACTCGATCGGCTTGCTCTCGCCGCTCAGGATGTATTGCGCGACCGCCGTCACCTCGGAGTCGGACCAGTTCGGGAAGCTGGGCATGCGGCCGGCCCCCTGCTTCGTAATGCGCGAGATCGCTGCCACGTCCCACTTCGGGCCCATGTTGAGCAGCTTCGGCACCTGCGGCGGCGCGCCGGCCAGCGTATCGCCGTGGCAGTTGGCGCAGTTCTGAAGGTAGAGCTGGCGGGCCGACCGGGCCTGCTCATTCTTTGCGAGGCTGGATGTCCAGGCCATCTCGTTCGCGTTTACGTAGAGAAGGCCGCTGTCCGGATCGAAGGCGGGACCGCCCCACTCCGCGCCGCCGTCGAAGCCGGGAAACAGGATTGTCTCCTGGCCCACGCGGAATGGCGTGAACTGCCCCGCCGTGTGGAACGTCCGGAACTTCTCGACCGCCCAGCGGTGCGCCTCCGGCGTCCGGTTGGTCAGCAGATCCTCGGTAAGGAGTTGGCGCGCGAACGGCGGCGGCTTCGTGGGCAGCGGCTGCGTCTTTGCGGCCACCTCGCCGGGCACCGTGCTGGCCTCGTACCGGCGGTACTTGATCGGGAAGAGCGGCCGGCCGTGGTCGCGCTCGAAAAGGTACACGTGGCCGGACTTCGTCGTCTGCGCCACGGCATCGATCCAGCGGCTGCCGCGCTTAACGCGGACGAGCGCCGGAGGGGCCGGGAAGTCGCGGTCCCAAATGTCGTGCTTGACGGCCTGGAAGTGCCAGATTCGTTTGCCTGTGTTCGCGTCCAGCGCCAGCATCGTGTTCGCGAACAGGTCGTCGCCGATCCTATTCGAGCCATAGAAGTCCGCAGCGGCGGACCCAGTCGGGGCGTACACGATGCCGCGCGCCGTGTCGACGGTCATGCCGGCCCAGTTGTTTGCCGATCCGTTCACTTTCCACGAGTATTTCGGCCATGTCTTGTAGCCGAATTCGCCGGGATGCGGGATTGTGTGGAACGACCAGCGCATCTTTCCAGTGCGGACGTCGTAGGCGCGGATGTCGCCGGGCGTGCAGGGCAGCCCCTCGGACACACGTCCCCCGACGATAAGCAGGTCCTTGTAGACGGTGCCCGGCGTGGTGAGGATGATCGACTGCTTGGCGGGATCACGGCCGACCCCCTCGCGAAGGTCGATCCTGCCATTGTCGCCGAAGGACGGCACCGGCTTGCCGGTCGCCGCGTCCAGCGCATAGACCCAGTTGACTACCGCCGCGAAGATCCTGCGCTCGCCGCCCTCGGCCCACGTTGAGAGCCCCCGGTTGGGGCCGCGGCCGACGATTCCGGACTCGAACTTCCAGATCTGCTGCCCGGTCGCCGCATCCAGCGCCACCACGTTGTGCTGCGGCGTAACGCCGTACAGGACTCCGCCGACCACGAGCGGCTGGCACTGCGTCCCGCCCGGTCCCTCGCCGGGATCGTAGGTCCACGCAACCTGGAGCTGGGCGACGTTGTCGCGGTTGACCTGCGTGAGCGGCGAATAGCGGATACCGTCCGGGCCGCCTCCATAGCTGGGCCACTCGGCCGGCGTCCCGGACGCCTGGCGCGTGGGCGCGGCGGGCGCTGACGCTGCGGTCCTGTGGGGGAACAACGCCCCGGCCAGCAGCAGGAGCGGCGCAAGAATACTGAGGGCAAACCACCTGGAAACCGGCATCGGGGGATCCTCTCCACGCAAATGAAGTCGAGATAAGGTTACGCAGGGTGAACCGCTTTCCCTCCCTCGCCGCCTGGAGATCAAAGGATTACAGTGCGCGTTAATCGCAATCGGAAGGATTCGCCGCACCTAGGAATGAACAGGTCGCCCAACGCAGAATCGCTGTGCAAGGAGATATGGCCACGTGTGGATAGTACAGCTTGCGCTCCGGCGCAAGTACACGTTCATCGTTATGGCGCTGCTCATCGCCATCCTCGGCGGGCTGGCGGCCGTCCGAACTCCAACCGACATCTTTCCTAACGTCGACATCCCGGTCGTAAGCGTGCTCTGGAACTACGGCGGCGTATCCGCGACGGACATGGAGCGGAGAATCGTCACCTTGTCCGAGCGCGCTTACGCCTCGAACGTAAACGACATCGAGCACATCGAATCGCAGTCGCTTGCCGGCGTTAGCGTGATCAAAATCTACTTCCAGCCCGGCGCGGAGGTCCAGACCGGAATCGCGCAGATTTCATCTATCTCGGCGGGCCTCACGCGGTTCATGCCGCCCGGCATCACGGCACCGTTCGTGATCCGGTACAGCGCCTCCGCGGTCCCGATAATGCAGCTCGGCCTCAGCAGCAAGACGCTCTCCGAGCAGCAGGTGAACGACCTCGGGAACAACTTTGTGCGAACGCCGCTCTCGACCGTGCGCGGCGCCTCGGTCGGATATCCGCTTGGCGGCAAGCAGCGCCAGGTCATGGTGGACCTGGACATCCACGCGCTGCAGTCGAAGGGGCTTACGCCGATCGACGTGTCCAACGCGATAAATGCCCAGAACCTGATCCTGCCGTCCGGGTCCGCGAAGATCGGCACTCGCGAATACAACGTGTTTCTGAACAGCAGTACGGACACGATCGAGGCGCTCAACAACCTTCCGATCAAGACGATTGACGGCTCGACGGTCTACATCCGGGACGTGGCGCACGTGCACGACGGCTTTGCGCCACAGCAGAACCTCGTCAGCCAGGAGGGCCGCCGCGCGAGCCTGATCACGATCATCAAGAACGGCAACGCGTCCACGCTGGACGTCGCGAACCGGATAAAGCAGGCGCTGCCGAAGGTCGCCGCCACAATCACGTCCGAGCTGACGATCACCCCGCTGTTCGACCAGTCCGGCTTCGTGCGCAACTCGATACTGGGCGTCGTCTCCGAGGCCGCAATCGCCGCGCTGCTCACCGCCGCGATGATACTGCTCTTTCTCGGCAGCATCCGCAGTACGTTCGTCGTCGTGATCTCGATACCGCTCTCCATCCTCTCCTCGCTGATCATCCTGAGCGCGATCGGCCAGACGATCAACATCATGACGCTCGGCGGCCTCGCACTGGCCGTCGGAATCCTCGTTGACGATGCCACAGTCGAGGTCGAAAACTCCAACCGCAACATGTCGATGGGCAAAGGCCTGAGGCGCGCCATCCTCGACAGCGCCCAGCAGATCGTCGGCCCGACGTTCGTTTCGACGAGCTGTATCTGCATCGTGTTTGCGCCGGTAGTCTTCCTGTCCGGCTCCGCCAAGTCGCTCTTTACTCCGCTCGCCCTGGCAGTGGTCTTCGCGATGATGAGCAGTTTCATACTTTCGCGGACATTGGTCCCGGTGCTGGTAATGATGCTGCTCGGCAAGGAGGTGGACCGAATCCGCGCCGCCGAAGCGGGCCATTCGATCGACGAGGGAGTCCAGCAGGCGCTCTCCGGGCGGCGTGTCCGGCCACACGGAACGGAGACGGCGAACAGGTACGGTGCGATCTGGCGCATGCACATCGGCTTCAATGCCCAGTTCGAGCGGTATCGCGCGGCCTACCTGCGCCTCCTCAACCGCGGCATGAAGCGGCGGCGGGCCGTCGCGCTGGTGTTCGGCTGTTTCTTCATACTATCGTTCGCCGTCGTCCCGTTCATCGGCGAGGACTTCTTTCCGGCGGTGGATGCCGGGCTGATCCGTCTGCACGTGCGCGTCCCTGCCGGCACCCGCATCGAAGAGACGGAGCGGCGGACCACCGAGATCGAGGCGGCGATTCGCGACGTGATCCCGCCGAACGAGGTAAAGCTCGTCTCGAACATCGTCGGCCTGCCGAACGGCGGCGTCCTGGCGAACGGCGACAGCATGGCGACCGGACCGGCGACGGCGGAGATGCTGATTTCGCTGAACGAGCACAAGCGCGGGCCGACCGACAAGTACATCGCCGAGCTTCGACGCCGGCTGCCTGCACAGTTCCCGGATACGCAGTTCTTCTTTCAGCCTGCCGACATCGTAACGCAGATTCTGAATTTCGGCCTCTCCGCGCCGATCGACGTGCAGGTCGTCGGCCGCAGCCCGAACAACTACGGCATCGCGCAGGACCTGTCGCGCAAATTCAACGCCATTCCGGGCGCGGCGGACGTGTTTCTTAGGCAGGTGATCGACGCGCCGAGCATCGACGTAACCGTCGACCGCGACCGCGCCTCCGGCATCGGCCTCACACAGCGCGACGTCGCCAACAACGTCCTGATCACGCTTAGTGGAAGCGGGCAGACGGCACCAAACTACTGGCTGGACCCGAAAAACGGCGTGAACTACCCGATCGTTACCCAGGCGCCACAGTACCGCATCGACTCGATCGGCGACCTGGCGGACATCCCGGTCACGAATCCCACTCCGGGAGGCGCAACGCCCCTGCTGAACAACATCGCGACGGTGAGCCGCAGTACGAACGTCATGAACGTCAGCCACTACGACGTCCAGCCGGTGTACGATGTGTTCGTCAACGTTCAGCACCGCGATCTCGGCGGCGTCGCGCACGACATCCAGACGATTATTAACCGGGAGCACCTCCCGCGCGGCACCACGATCCAGGTGCGCGGGCAGATCGAGAGCATGAACTCCAGCTTCGTTGGCCTCGGGTTCGGCCTGATCTTCGCGATCGTGCTCGTCTATCTGTTGATGGTCGTCAACTTCCAATCGTGGGTAGACCCGTTCATCATCATCACCGCACTTCCGGGCGCTATCTCCGGAATTCTATGGATGCTGTTCCTGACGCGGACCACGTTCAGCGTACCCGCGCTGATGGGCGCCATCATGTGCGTCGGCGTGGCGTGCGCCAATAGTATCCTTGTAGTAACCTTCGCGAACGAGCGGCGGCATGCCGGCGATACGCCCCTCCAGGCGGCGCTCGCCGCGGGATATACCCGACTGCGCCCGGTCGTGATGACCGCAAGCGCGATGATCATCGGCATGTTTCCGATGGCCCTCGGCATGGGCGAGGGCGGAGAGCAGAACGCGCCGCTTGGCCGCGCCGTGATCGGCGGCCTGCTGATCGCGACCATCACGACGCTCCTGTTCGTGCCGATCGTGTACAGCTTCATTCACCGCAATTCGGGGCCGGTCCAGCCCGAACCGAACGACGACGAGGGCGAGACGGCCGAGTGGGCGCGGCTGAACGGTCGCCAACCGAAAGAGACGATATGAGCATCGAACCAGGTCACAGGGTTACGGGCGGCGATGAGCCGCCCGCGGGCGCGCGCGGCGGCGCGAAGCGATACATCATATTTGGGACGGTCTTGCTGATTGCGGCGGCGGTGTGGCTCGGCGTTCTGCCGCGATTGACGCAGGAGAAAGAGCTAAAGGCGGAGTCGCTGCAGGTCTCCGGCCATACGCCGGTCGTCGAGGTAGCATCGGCACACATGGAGCGCGACAGCGGCATTCGGCTGCCCGGCAACATCCAGTCCGTGTCGGATACGCCGATCTACGCGCGCGCCAGCGGCTACATCGTCAAGCGTTACGTCGACATCGGATCAAGGGTGCGCGCGGGACAGCTCCTGGCCGAAATCGAGGAGCCCGAAGCGCGCCTGCAAGTCGAGCAGGCGCACGCGGACACCGACAAATCCCGCGCCACGGTCCTCCAGTCTATGTCCGATGTGGAAAAGCTGCGCGCAGGGGTGGCGCAGGCCAGGGCGGACCGCGCCCGCGCCGCCGCGACGACGCAGCAGAGCCGTGCTATGATCGTAAACGCGCAGTCGCGCGTGGCTGAGGCGCGGGCCAACAAGTCCGTTGCGGACGCCAAACTCGTCGCCGCACAGCATGCGCTGGAGGGGCAGCAGGCCGCGGTTCAGCAGGCGCAGGCGCAGCTCGAGCTGGCGGAAGCGACGGCGAAGCGCTATCGCGGGCTGCTTCAGCTCGGATACGTGGCGCAGCAGGACGACGACCAGGCGCAGGCGGCGCTCAAGATCGCGAGGGCCGGCAGCGCCACCGCCAAATCGGCGGTCGGAACCGCAGTCGCGAACGTCCAGTCCGCCAAAGAGGAGGTCAACTCCGCGCAGGCCGCGGTGGAGGCCGCGCAGGCCGACGTGCGGACGAGCGAGGAGAGCCTGAACGCGTCGATCGCCAGCGAGGGCGCAAGCGCGGCAAACATCAGGGCGAACGAGGCGAGCCTGAAGTCCGGCCAGAAGTTCGTCGACGTCAACCGGTCGGGCGTCAATTCGCAGATCGCAAGCGAGCGGCGATACTCCGCGCTCAGCGGCTTCCAGCAGGTTCGCGCGCCCTTCGACGGAGTGATAACAGCGCGCAACGTGGACGTGGGAACGCTTGTGGCCGCTGGCGGCGGATCCACCAACCCCAATCCGACGTCCACGGTATCTACCATGGGCTTGTTTGGACTGGCGCGGATAGACTCAGTGCGGATACAGGTGAGCGTGCCGCAATCGTACACGCAGTTCATCACGACCGGCACGCGCGCAACGGTCACGGTCCAGGAGCTTCCCGGTCGCAAATTCGAGGGCGTCGTCGCGATTCAGGCGGGCGCGCTCGACTCCACGTCGCGCACGCGCCTCACCGAAATCCAGCTTAAGAATTCCGACGGCGCCCTGCTGCCGGGCATGTTCGCGCAGGTCTCGTTTGCCACGGGCGGCTCGGACGCCAGACTTCGGGTCCCGGCGAACGTGCTGGACGTCGGCGCAAAAGGCACGCGCGTCGCCATCGTGCGGCCGGACAAGACGCTGCACTTCGTGACGGTCGTCCTGGGCCGAGACTTCGGCCAGGAAGCGGAGGTGGTTCAGGGCCTGACCGGAAAAGAGCTTCTGGTTACAAACCCGAACGACCAGATGCACGAGGGGATGAAGGTGGAGATTGCGAGGGCCCCGGCCGACGGCGCGAGTTCTACGGTGAAATAGCGGCGCCGTGGCCCTGACAATCCACGGAAGGCAATGTCAGGATTCGGCTTCGGCGACCAGAAGGATGTCGACGGTGCGAAGTGCCCGCGTCAGCTCGTTTATGATCGATCCGCGGAGGAACTCCTGCCAGCGCGTCCGGTCCGAGTGACCGATGACGATCTGCGTGATCTGATGCTCTTTCGCGTACCGGATCAGCTCCGCCGCGACTTCGCCATGGAGCGTCACCACCGGTATACCGAGCCGATCGGCAAGCGCGAAGTCGTTCTTTAGGGTACCCTGCTGCTCCTCGGTCGGCGGCCGGTGCTCCACGTAGACGCCGACGATGTCCGCATGGAGCCTCTGCGCGATCCGCCAGGCACGCCGGATCAGCCGCAGCGAGGCACGGTCCGGGCTCACGCAGACCATGACCCGATCTTGCGTGGCCCAGGCCTCGTGGACGTGATGATCGCGCCGAAACTCCTCGAGATCCGTATCGACCTCGTGGGCCACCTCGCGGAGCGCTATTTCGCGCAGGGCGTTCAGGTTGCCCTCGCGGAACCAGTTCTGGAGCGCGTCCGGCACCTTTTCGGGCCGATAGATGTCGCCGCGCTCAAGGCGGTGGACGAGCGCGCGCGGGGTGATGTCCACCATCTTCACCTCGTCCGCGTCGCGCAGCAGCCGGTCCGGCACTGTTTCGCGGACGCGGATGCCGGTGATGTCGCGGATCGTGTCGTTCAGGCTTTCGAGATGCTGGACATTCAGCGTCGTTGCGACGTTGATCCCCGCGTCCAATATCGCCTCGACGTCCTGCCAGCGCTTCTCCCGCTCACTGCCCGGCACATTCGTGTGGGCCAGCTCGTCCACAAGCGCCCAGCGCGGGTGACGCTTGATAATGGCATCGGCGTCCATCTCCTCGAACGTGGCGCCGCGGTATTCGACCGTTTTGCGCGGGACGACCTCGATCCCAGCGAGCTGCTCCTCCGTGCCCTTGCGGCCATGTGCCTCGACGTAACCCACCACCACGTCCTGGCCGCGCTCCCGCCGGCGGCGCGCCTCGTTCAGCATCTCGAACGTCTTGCCGACGCCGGCCGCGAAGCCGAGAAAGATCTTGAGTCGGCCGCGCTTTGCCTTCTGCTCCTCGCGCATCACCTGGGCGAGAAGCTGCTCCGGCGTGGGTTTGCCCTCGTCTTCGCGCATGGGAACTCTCCGCTTGTCAGGCCGCGATCACCGCGTCGATGAATCGGGTCAGGCCGCTCGTCAGCTCGTCGATCTGCAGCGAGCCTTCGTGCGGCGCCTCCGCATTCTGCCAGAGGTAGTTCGCAAGTGCCTCCTCGCAGACCGCCTGCCAGAACCGGTCGCCGCCCGGCGGCTCTTCGCAGTCGATATGCGCGCGAACGAGCTCCTGGACGTAGTCCGGTAGATGCACGGTACATTCGTTTCGGGACCCGTTCGGCGCCACCACGGTGAACGTCTGCGAAAACTCGGACTCGAGGCGCCGGCCGGAGTGGGCTCGGAACTCGATCCGGTAACCGTTGACGGTCGTTGATACGAAGGTGATTCCCGTCCGCGCCTCCTCGCGGCCGGCGCTAAGCGCCGACTGGACGGCCCCGCGCAGCACGTCCGCCGTGAACGGCTTGCGAAGGAAGTCGGTGGCGCCGGCCTTCATCGCCTCGACCGCAAGGTCAACCGTCCCGAATGCGGTTACCATGATGATTCGCGCGGCCGATTGGATCCGCCGCATCTCCCGCAGAACTTCCAGACCCTGCATGCCCGGCATTCGCTGGTCCAGGAGCACGAGGTCGATGGCGGATCCGTCGCCGAAAGCCGCCAGCCCCTCCGGCCCGTCCGCCGCCGTGATTACCGCGTGGCCCGAGTGCTGCAGGGCGAGCCGCATGGTCAGGCGGATGTTGTTCTCGTCATCCACTACCAGGATTCTCGCCATCGTCCTCTCCTCTCTTATCCGCCGCAGGCAGCGTGAACGCGAAGCTGCTGCCGCGCCCCAAACTGCTCTGAACGATCATCTCGCTGCCATGGGCCTGCAGGATCGTCTTCGCGATCGACAGGCCGAGACCGGACCCGCCCGGCGCGGCTCCCGGCACCTGGACGAACCGATCGAAGATCCGCGGCAGGTAGTCGGCCGGGATGCCGGAGCCAGTATCGCTAACCCTCAACTCGACGCTACCCGGCGCCGGCCGCGCCCCGATCTCCACCCGACCGCCTGGCGGAGTGTGCCGGATCGCATTGTTCAGCAGGTTCACCAGCACGCGCGTGATCTGGCCCGCGTCGGCGCGGACGGCAGGAAGGGCCGAAGCCGCTTCCCGGCCCAGTCGGACCCCCTTATCCGACGCCTGTGCCTCGACTGCGGCGGCGGCGCCCGATAAGAGGGCCGCCGCATCGACGATGGCGAATCTCGGCGGCGTGACGCCGGCCTCCAGGCGCGCGAGGTCAAGCAGATCTCGCGTCATCCGCTCCAGCCGCTCCAGGTCCTGCCGCTGCGCCGCGACGATTTCCGCCTGCTCCGCGGTCAGCGGTCCGGCAGCGCCCTCCTGCAGCAGATTGACAGAGAGCAGCAGGCTCGTCACCGGCGTCCGGAGCTCGTGCGAGGCGACCCCGATGAATTCGGTCTTAAGCCGGTCCAGCTCACGAAGGTGCGTCACGTCCTCCAGCACGACGACCGCGCCGAGCAGCCCGCCTGCCGTGTCCCGCATGGGGCTGACGCGCGTGCGGTAGGTCCGCTCGGCGTCGCCTGTCGAGCGGGTCACCATCCCGGTCTCATCTTCCGGCGCCGAGACGCGCTCGTGATGAATCGCGCGTTCGACCGCCTCCGCGATCCGCGCCTCGCCTACCACGGCGTCGATGGGCCGGCCACCGGCATCCGAGGCCGCGCCGTACAGCCCTTCTGCGGCCGTATTCAGGTGGACGATTCGACCGGCCGCGTCGGTCACGATGACCGGATCGTAGAGGCTTTCCAGGGCCGCGTCCGACATCCGCTCCGCGCGACTGAGCCGCTCCTCCTCGATTCTGCGCGCCTCGCGCAGCTTCTCCGCCATCC
>Ga0070735_10005449_pt1 | contig 10565 bp, 6 predicted proteins | sample Coa_R1_FD_66443 | JGI IMG/M metagenome (GOLD analysis project Ga0070735, IMG submission 66443) | Surface soil microbial communities from Centralia Pennsylvania, which are recovering from an underground coalmine fire - Coalmine... | ecosystem: Environmental > Terrestrial > Soil > Unclassified ... | reverse complement strand
TTTTCGTTACAGGCACAGGCCCAGCTGCCCTACGTTCACGCACAGCCCGCTCTTGCTGGCCGTCGGCGTCGGCGACGGTTTCGAGGTGGTCGCGGACGCGGCCGGGGCGGCCGCGGACGACGACGAGGTGCCCGGCGCCGTGCTCCCGGGGCTGCCGGCCGGGGTCGGCGTCGGCGCCTGGCCGCCGGTCAGCGTGGTGCCGCCGCCCGAGCTCGCGGCCGGATCCGCACCCTGGCTGGTCCCGCCCGGGCCGGTCCCGGTGCCGTTGCCGGCCTGGGCGCCGTTACCTGGCTGGCCGTTGCCGTTACCGTTACCTGGCTGGCCGTTGCCGCTGCCCTGGCCCCGCTGCTCGGTGATGGACCCGGCCTGGCCCGGCGGATTACCCAGGCCCGCGGCGATCGGCCCCGCCGACTGCCCGGGGCCCGGCCCCGCGGTGACCGAGCCGGCCGGCCCGGCGGCCCCGGCGTACCCCGTGCCCGCACCCGGGGGCGTGTTGTGGATGACCCGGATGGACACCGCGGACAGGGCCAGGAAGGCGATCGCCCCCGCCGAGACCACCATCACCGGCACCGTGCTGCCCGCCGGATGCGAGCGGAACACCGCGCCCGCGCGGCCGACCGAGGTCCTGATCCGGTCGGCCAGCAGCGCCACCGCCAGCTGCCCCGCGGGCAGCCTGGGGTCATAGCCCCGGCGGGCCGAGATCTTGAGCCGGCGCAGCGCGGACCGGCGCTGCGCGGCGCTCAGCCCGGGGAGCAGGTAGACCGTGGTGTTGCGGCCATGCCGTTCGGCCGCGGCGTGTAATCCGGGAGAAAGCTCATTCGGATCGCGATAGCGGATCTTAATCATGGCGCTGCCCGATATCAACACAAGTCATGTGCACTACCTAAGAAAGGAACGAAATGGCAAGTGCACGCCCCCCCACTGAGGCGTTCGCAATCCGTACTATAGCCCAGCGGATTGCGACCTTGGTGCGAATCAACGTGGCTTGCCCGGTTCGGTGGTTATTTCGTGACCGACAATTGCCGCAAATCGGCCGCGTGGCGCGCTCACCGCCAGGGCGGTTAGGCTGCACGCGTGATCTCAGCGCAGGCCGCGGCGGCCTCCGGCGCCCGGACGGGCCAGGCGGGGGCGTTCGGGGGGTTCCGGACGCGCTGGGCGCTGCTGCTGTCGGCGGCGGGCGGCCTGGCCACCTTCGCCGCGTCCCCGCCGCTGGGCGTATGGCCGCTGGCGTTCCTCGGGCCCGGGGTCCTGGTCGTGGCGCTGACCGGGCGGCGGCTGCGATCCTCGTTCGGGTGCGGGCTGGTGTTCGGGCTGGCCCTGTTCGTGCCGCTGCTGTCGTGGCTGATCAACGTGGCCTGGTACGCCTGGGCCGCGCTGGCCGGGGCCGAGGCGCTGATCTTCGCCCTCGTGTGCGTGGGCCAGCGGCTGCTGCTCGAGCTGCCGTTCTGGCCCGCGCTGGTGGCGGCGTGGTGGGTGGCGGCCGAGGCGCTCCGCGACCGGTGGCCGTTCGCGTTCCCCTGGGGCCGGCTGGCGATGAGCCAGTCGGTGGCCCCGGACGTCCGCTGGGTGGCGGTGGGCGGCGCGCCGCTGCTGAGCTTCCTGGTCGCGCTGACCAGCGCGATGGCGGCCCGCTGGGTGCTTGGCATGCTCGCGGCCGGGAGCTTTTCCTGGTCCTGGCGACGGGCGCTGCCCGCGGCGGTGACGGCGGGCCTGGTGCTCGCGGGCGGCCTGCTGCCGGTCGACCCGGTGGGCGGCGCGCCGGTGGCCACGGTGGCCGCGATCCAGGGCAACGTGCCGCGGGCCCGGAACCTGCCCCAGCTGCTCAACGACAGCGAGGTGACCCAGAACCACGTCGCGGCCACGGACAAGCTGGCGGCCCTGGTGAAATCGGGGCGGCTGCCCGCGCCGGACGTGGTGATCTGGCCGGAGAACGCCACCAGCCTGGACCCGCGCGAGTACCCCCCGCTGTCCGCCGAGCTGGCCCGGGCGGCGGCCACGGCGGGCAAGCCGATCCTGATCGGCGAGGTGCTGGACAACCCCAGGCGTAACGTCGGGCAGCTGTGGGTGCCCGGCACGGGCCCGACCACGATCTACGTCAAGCGCCGGCTGGTCCCGTTCGGGGAGTACATCCCGTTCCGGGGCGTCATCTCCAGCTTCAGCTCGCTGCCCGCGCTGCAGCCGATCGACTTCACCGCCGGCCGCGATCCGGTCGTGTTCCACGTGGGCAAGATCCGGCTGGGCGACGTGATCTGCTACGAGGTGGCCTTCGACGACCTGGTCCGGTCCGAGGTCAACGCCGGGGCGAACCTGATCGCCCTGCAGTCCAACGACGCGGACTTCGAGCTCGACGGCCAGCTCGGCGAGACCGAGCAGCAGACGGCCATGGCCCGGATCCGGGCCATCGAGAGCGACCGCGCGGTGGTGTACGCCTCGACCACCGGGGAGAGCACGATCATCGCGCCGTCCGGGGCGATCATCGAGCAGAGCCAGGTGTGGCGGCAGGCCATCCTGGACGCGCGGGTGCCGCTGGTCAGCTACCGGACCCTCGCCGACCGGATCGGGGCGTGGCCGGAGTACGTGCTCATCCTGGTGACCGTGCTTGCCCTCGGCTTCGCGGTGGTCACGGTGCGACGTCGCCGCAACCAGCGGGACGTTTCGGGCGTCTAGGACTGGTAGGCGCACGTAGTATGCGTACCGGCATGCATTCTGCCGGTTTCCCGATGTCCAAGGGAGGGATTACCGTGCGTGGCACGCCACGGACTTTGCTGAGCATCGTGGCCGCGGCGGCGATCGGCCTGCTCGCGGCGGCGTGCAGCAGCACGCCCCCGCAGACGCCGGCCCAGGCCTCGGCCTCCGCGTCCGTCTCGGCTTCGGCGCGCGCGTCGCTGCTGGCCACCGAGCTGAAGATCACCCCGGCCAACGGGAGCCACGACGCCAATCCCGCGAAGGGGATCACCGTGACCGCGACCAAGGGCACCGTGAGCCAGGTCACGGTGACCTCGCCGGGCGGGACCACGGTGACCGGCACGCTGCGCGACGGCGGCCGGGTCTGGCACAGCACCTGGACGCTCGGCGTGTCCAAGAGCTACACGGTGACCGCGACCGGCACCGACGGCAGCGGGCAGAAGATCACCACGACCAGCACCTTCCGCACGCTGACCCCCTCGTCGGTGTTCCACACCGAGATCTACGAGGGTTCGGGCCAGACCTACGGCGTGGGCATGCCGATCATGCTGATCTTCAGCCAGCCGATCACCAACCGGGCCGCGGTCGAGCGGTCCCTTTCGCTTACCACCTCTAAGCCCGTCACCGGCTCCTGGTACTGGGACGACAGCACCCACCTGGACTTCCGGCCGCGGGACTACTGGCCGGCCTACACCACGGTCAGCTTCACCGGCCACCTGGCCGGGGTGGAGGGCGCCAAGGGCGTGTACGGCGCGGCCGACCTGACCCAGACGTTCGACATCGGCCGGTCGCTCATCGCCGTGGCCAGCACCACCACCCACAAGACGCAGATCTACAAGGACGGCAAGCTCCTCTACAACTGGCCGATCAGCACCGGCCGGCCCAGCCTGCCCACGCCCGACGGCACCTACGTGAGCGTGGAGAAGCAGAACCCGGTCCGGATGATCGGCGGCGGCGCGCCCGGCAGCGCCGGGTACTACAACGAACTGGTCAACTACGCGGTCCGGTTCACCTTCAGCGGCGACTACTACCACTCGGCCCCCTGGTCGGTGATCGACCAGGGCACCACCAACGTCAGCCACGGCTGCGTGAACCTGCCGCCCGAGGACGCCGTGACGTACTACAACCTGTCCATCCCCGGCGATCCGATCACGGTCACCGCCAGCACCGCGGCCGGCAAGTGGGACGACGGCTGGACCGAGTGGTTCCTGCCCTGGTCGAAGTACCTGCACGGGAGCGCGCTGGACCTGGCGGTGGAGGCCGGGCCGCAGGGCAGCCAGTTCGTCCCGCCGTCGGCGCTGCCCGCGGACACCGCCGCCGCGCCGCTGCTCACCTCGGCGGCCGGCAACTACTTCGCGGGCAGCGCGAACATCGCGACCGCGGGCTGAGCTCCCCGTCTTAGTAGCCGGGGTCACCGTTGTCGCCCCAGGGGGTCCACGGGGTCCACCCGGCGGGCAGATCGGCGGGGATGACGTGCTGCGGGCTCGGCGTGGGCTGCGCCGTCGGCGCTGGCTGCCCTGCCCCGGCCTGCTGACCGGGGGCCTGCGGGACCAGGCTGAACGCGGCGGCGACGGCCACCCCGTTGGCGTCCATGCCCACGCTGACCGTGTTGTGCAGGCCGAAGGCCTGGCAGCCGAGGTTGGTGAACGAGGCGCTCAGCCGGGCGGCCAGGAACGTGAACAGGTTGTTGCCGGTGGCCGGGACCGGCGACGGGCTGGCGCTGAACCGCTGCTGGTTGGCGGCGATGAAGGCGGTCTGGACGTTGAGCAGGTTGGCGCAGAAGTTGGCCGGGGTGTCGGCCTGCTGGCCGCCGGCCCGCTGGTCCCCGAACGGCTCGTGGAACACGCCGCTGACCAGCGGCTGGCCGACGCCCAGCCGGTACAGGTTGGTCTTGGGACGGCTGACGGCCCCGTTGACCATCGTCATCGGGTCGTTCTCCGGGACCAGCGCGACCGGAGCCCGCTGATTGGCCGCCGCGGACAGTTCGTCCAGAGTCTGCGAGGTGCCCGGCCGGCCGGCGTCGGACAGGTCGGGCGCGGTGAACACGGTGCAGCCGAGCGCGGGCAGGACGAAGCTGTCCAGCAGGGTGTTGTCGCTGCCGTTGCTGATCGGCTGGGCGCCGGCGCCCAGTGTTTGTGCGTTGGCGGTGCTGTCCTGGGCGGTCCGGCCGGTGGCGGTGAGCAGGTACCTGCTGGTCACGTTGTCGCTGGGGTCCTGGTCGGCGATCTGGAAGCTGCGCGAGGTCGGGCACGCCTGCCCGGTCAGCGGCGACCGGCCGGCGGCCGGGATGCGCAGCTTGCCGTTGGCGATGTCCCGGTCCGCGGCGGCGTAGAACGCGACGCTGTGGCAGTACGAGACCTGGCCGAACAGCGAGTCGCCCAGGCCGTTCACGCACTTGGCCCCGGACAGCGTCCCCGGCCGGGCGCCGTCCAGCTTGAGGTTGTTCCCGTTGAAGCCGACCATGATGTTGACCACGGCGTTCTTCGGCAGGCGCGGCTTGACCGGGGCGACGGCCGGGATCGTGCCCGCGGTGATGACCAGCGGCTCGTAGACCGCGAGCCGGCCGGTGGCCGGGTCCAGGATGGTGGCCTGCACGAAGGCCTGCAGCGCCGGGTTGGCCTGGGTGCAGCCGGAGGCGGCCGGGTCCTGGCCGCCGGGCCCGGTCAGCTGGTACGGCGTGGCCAGGCCCGCCGCGGTCAGCGGGCGGGCGGGGACGATGAGCTCGCAGTCCATGTTCTGCGCGGTGGTGCCGTCCTGCGCCGCGGCGCCGTCCTGCGCGGCGCTCGGGCTGGCGCTGGGCGTGCCGCTGGGGGTGGCGGTAGGGGTGGCGCCGGGCGTGCCGCTCGCGGCGGCCGGGGCGGCGGTGAGCCTGGTGGTGCTGCCGCCCGACTGGGCCACGATCAGGCCGAGGGTCAGGCCGAGCGCCATCGGGACGGCCACCGGCACGATCACCCGCGCCCGCGCCCGCGCCCGTGTCGGGCGGCGCCGGCGGGCTCTCCGGCGTGCATTCCCGGTTGCCGTGCTGCGTGCGCTCCAGGGTGCCGTCTCGCGTTCGGTCCAGGGTGCCGTCTCGCGTTCGGTCCAGGGTGCCGTCTCGTGTTCGGTCCAGGGTGCCGTCCCGGCTGGCCTGTTGCGTGCGTTGCCCGATGTCTTCCCGCTCCAGGTGCGCATCTGGGTCCACCTCCGTACACACTGAGTATCTGGATGGTGACGCTAGACCCGGGACGGCGCGATGCGGGCAAAAAGCAGAAAAGTCCTTTTGCCGCCTTTAGTTGATAAAATCGGATTTATCGGAAACCTGACTTCTTTCATGATCATTACGCCACAGGTAAAGCCACACATTACGGTGCGTGGAGTAAGGGAATTGTCACCTGCAGGCAAGATCTCCGGGCTTGCCCGGCCGCGCTCCACCGTCCGCGAACTCAGCCATTACGCGGTTTCAGCCGACTGCCCCACTGGGCCGCTGGAACCGGTGTCCGGCCGGAACCGGCTCAATGCTCCATGGTGCGTTTGCCTGTGAGGTGAGCGTCAGGCCACTGCGGGCACTCCTGCCCCGCCTGCCTCCCCGTTACCACCTTCCCCGCCTCCGGCGGCTGCGCCAACTACGTCGTTGCCACAACCACGTAGTCCCAACTACTTCGTTGCCACAACGACGTAGTTACCGCCACCGGTCCTGCCCCGGGTCACGGTCCCGGCAGCATCACGATGGAGCTCAACGGCAGGACCTGAGGGTCACTCCAAGGGAAAGACACCCATAGGACATCGTGCCGGCTGGAACGGAGCCGGGCCGGGGCGGGCGATGGTGACGGCGGGAGAGATGGGGTACCAGGGGTGGAAGGTGCAGTTGCGCGGACTGTCTGGGGCGGTCAGGGGGCTTCCCAGAGGGAGGCGATGCCCTGGCCGACGCCGATGCACATGGTGGCGGCTCCGCGGGCGGTACCGCGCCGCCGCATCTCGTGCAGCAACGTGGTGATGATCCGGGCCCCGGAGCAGCCGAGCGGGTGGCCGATGGCGATCGCGCCGCCGTTGACGTTGACCAGGGCGGGGTCGGCCTTGAGCTCGTCGATCACGGCCACCGACTGGGCCGCGAACGCCTCGTTGACCTCGAGCAGGCCCACGTCGTCCAGCCGCCAGCCGGCCCGGCCGAGCGCCTTGTGCATGGCGGGCACCGGGCCGATCCCCATGTAGTCCGGGTGCACGCCGGCCGCCGCGGAGCCGGCGTAGCGGGCCAGCGGGGTCACCCCGGCCCGGCGCACGGCGTCTTCCGACATCAGCAGGAGCGCCGCCGCGCCGTCGTTCAGCGGCGATGAGTTGCCGCCGGTCACCGTGCCGCCCTTGCGGAACGCGGGCTTCTTGGCGGCCAGCTCACCGGCGGTGAGGCTGGCGTTGATGCCCTCGTCGTGACGAACCACGGCCCGTTCGGTAGAAATCTCGACGATCTCGGCGTTGAACCGTCCGGCGTCGCGGGCGTCGGCGGCCAGCCGGTGACTGCGCAGGGCCCACTCGTCCTGGCGCTCCCGGGTGATGCCGTACTTGTCCGCCACGTTCTCCGCGGTCTCCCCCAGCGTGATCGGCGGGTACAGCTCCTGCATCCGCGGGCTCACCAGCCGCCAGCCGAGCCGGGTGTCGGCCAGGTCCAGGGCCCGCGGGAAGGGATCCGCGGAGCGCGCCACCACGAACGGGGCGCGGGTCATCGACTCCGACCCGCCCGCCAGGCAGATGTCCGCCTCGCCGGCCGCGATGGCCCGGGCCGCGTCGCTGACCGCCTCCATCCCGGACCCGCACAGCCGGTTGACGGTGGCGCCGGGGATCTCCACCGGCAGCCCGGCCAGCAGCACCGCCATCCGGGCCACGTTCCGGTTGTCCTCGCCGGCCTGGTTCGCGGCGCCCCAGTAGACGTCGTCGATGGCGGCCACGTCCAGCGCCGGGTTACGCCCGGTCAGGGCCTTGATCACGTCGGCCGCCAGGTGGTCGGGGCGGACCTGGGCCAGCGCGCCCTTGACCTTCCCGATCGGCGTGCGGCACGCGTCGACGACGAAGACTGAGTTCACCCTGACCTCCAGCTATTTCCCTGCGTCCACGATAAGCGAGGTGGCCCCGGGGAACTCCGGGGCCACCTCGCGGGTGGTGCTAGCGGGTGCTGCTAGCGGGAGCGTCAGCTCGCGTTGCTACATCCCTGACGGGTCCTGATAGTGGTGGCCGCGGCGGTGATGCCTGGACGGGGGACCCGTCACGCCGCCGTTGCCGCCACCCGCCGTGGTGCCGGTGCCGCCATTGCCGCCGGTACCGCCAGTGCCGCCGCCTGCCGAGGCCGAGGCCGAGGCCGACGCTCCGGCCGCCGCCGGGGCCACGGCCTTCTGCTGGGCCAGGTTGTAGGCCACCGCGGTCGCCACCTGGTTGCCGTCCACCGTGACGGCCACCGGGTTGGTCAGGCCGAAGTTGTTGCAGCCCAGGTTGGCGAAGGACATGGCCAGCCGGTTGCCCAGGAACGTGGCCAGGTTATTGCCGACGGCCGGGACCGGCGAGCCGGTCCCCGCGTCGCGGGTAGCGTCCAGCTGGTTGCGGGCAGGCGCCATGTTGCTCAAGTTCTGGCAGTAATCCATCGCCACCTGCGCGGCGCTGGCGTTGGCGGGCAGCAGCGGCTGGTCCACCAGCGACCGGTACACGTTGGTCTTGGCGACGCTGTAATTGCCGCCGACCAGGGTCATCTCGTCGTTCGGCGGGACGACCGCGATCGTGCCCTGCTGGTTGACCATCGCGCTGAGTTCGTTCAGCGCCTGCGACCCCGAGGTCCCGGCCGGGTCCGTGGTGTCCGTCGTGGTGAACGGGGTGCAGCCGGTGGCCGGGTCGACGAACGCGGCCAGCAGCTTGTCGTCGCTGCCGTTGACCAGCGTCTGCGCCCCGGCGAGCGTGCCGGCGTTGGCCGCCGTGTTCTGCGCGGTCTGGCCGTTGGTGTTGATCAGGTACGACGTGATCACGTTGTCGCTCTGGTCCTGGTCAACGACCCCGAAGCTGCGCGTGGTCAGGCAGGGCTGTCCGTCCGCGGCCGTGCCGGTCGCGGGGACCTTCAGCCTGCCGATCCCGATCTCGAAGTTGGCCAGCCGGTAGAAGTTGACCGCGTTGCAGGCCGAGACCTGGCCGATGACCGACTGGCCCAGCGCGTCGACGCAGTTGCCCCGGCGGGCGCCCCGGCCCTGGAGGACCAGGTTGGTGCCGTTGAAGCCGACGTCGATGATGACCTGCGACCCGCGGGCGATCGTGGGCGCGACCGGCGCGACCGCCGGGGTGGTTCCCGCGGTGACGACCAGCGGGTTGTACACCTGCACCTGTCCGGCCGGGGACAGGATGGTCGCCTCCACGAACGCGCCCTCGGTGCCGGCGTTGGCCATCGAGCAGCCGTCACCGAGCTGCCACGGGGTGGCCAGGCCGGCGGCGCTGAGCGGGTTGTTCGGCACGGTCAGGGTGCAGTTCATCGACGCGGCGGCCTGCGCCGCGGTCTGGTTCAGGTTGATCGCCGCGCCGGTGCCGTCGACCGGGTTGGTGGCCACGTCACCGAGCTGGAAGAACGCGGTCCGCCCGCTGGCGTTGCTGGGGGCCGGAGCCACTGCCGCCGCCGCGACGGCCGCGCCGCCGCTCGCGCTGGCCGACGGGCACGGTGCCGCGCTCGCGGCCGCCGCGGGGCTGCCGGAGACTGCCGGGCTCGCCGCACTCGCCGCATTCGCGGCATTCGCGGCGCTCGCCGAGGGCGAAGCGCACGCACCAGTCGCCGACTGGTTGATGGTCCTAACGGGACCTCCCGAGACCGCGAGGATGATCCCGAGGGTCAGCCCCAACGCCATCGGAATGGCGAGAGGTACCGCAATGCGCGCCGCACGACTGTTCCTACCGCGACGGCGCCATGCGGACCGATGCCCGCTGAGCATTCAATCCACCTCCATGGATGTCCGCTGTGACGCTCCCGGGGGATCACGGTAGACCCGCTCCGAAGGTGGTTACAGGAAATCGAGGAGATTCGTGTTTTGTCCGGTTCTAAGCCGAAAGTCAGCGCCAAACCTTGGCAATTCATTGCCAAGTTATTACGTCGCAGGTGATCGTGCGCCGGCCGGATCGAGATCGCTTCGTAATAGGACAAACCGGGGTCGCACGGAAGGCGAGGGGTTATCGATGGTAACGGAGAGTAATTATTACGATTCTCTCAGTGAACAGCAGATATTTCGGTAGAGTGACGTCGTCGGTGGGCCGGGAGCCTGCCCGGGCAGGTCACGAGCCTGTGCGGCGGCGAGCAGAGGCCCGGGCGAGGGGAGAAGGGCTCCCGGCCCCGCCGACGACCCTCCCCGCTGGACGTCTCGTAGCGGCCCACGCGGGGCGGGCCTTCGCGCCAGGTGCGACTGGCCGGCGGCTCGGTAATTCCGCCGCTGGCAGCCTGGGACGGCGGGCGCGGATTAATGTTCAGCCGTGCATTTCTTGAGTTGACCGTAAGGCCGTCGTGACGGCAAATAGCGGGCCATTACGGTGGCCCCGGAATCTTCGGCGGATGCGATTACTCGTGCGTTCTGCCGTATTGCCGGCCGGGATTCCCGGCCGACGCCCGCGAGTGCCAGGCTGGCCGTCTGGGGGGGTGGCTGGCCGGCCTCGCGGGCCTTGGCAGGCGCGGTCCGGCACGATCCGGCGCGACCTGGTGCGGTCCGGCGCGGACCTGGCGCGGGTCGCCGGCGGGCTCGCTGGCGGGCCGCTCGCGCCGGGCCGGGTGGGCAGACAGGAGCGGCAGCGGCTATTCTCATGATCAGTTCGGCCTCCTGCCGCGGACGACCCCACCATCGGGCATCTGCCCTGGCCAGAGCGATGCTCGGCATGTATTCGCTTGATCGCGCACAGCACGA
>Ga0070735_10005446_pt1 | contig 10571 bp, 5 predicted proteins | sample Coa_R1_FD_66443 | JGI IMG/M metagenome (GOLD analysis project Ga0070735, IMG submission 66443) | Surface soil microbial communities from Centralia Pennsylvania, which are recovering from an underground coalmine fire - Coalmine... | ecosystem: Environmental > Terrestrial > Soil > Unclassified ... | reverse complement strand
TCGCGCCGGAACTACGACAGCTTGGCCAGAAAACGGCCGCCCGACAGAAACATTCCCTCTTCGCAAGGTTGGCACCACTCCAGCCGCACGCTGTATTCGAACTCGCGCGTGTCGCTGGCGAGCTTGACTCGCACGTCGCCCGGCGAGACCGACCCCTTGTGCACGAGCCCTATCCCGGTGCGGCTGATTTCGCGCGTCATGGCCGAAATGGCGTTTCCCCGCGCGGTAATGATCTCGGCGGGAACCGAGAGCTCGATCCGTTCGGCCTCGCGATTGTGCGATTCGTCAGAGGGCTCGATGCTTTCCAGGATCCGTCTTAAGTCGCTGAGCGTGGGCCGGCTCCAGGGATCTGCCGACATGGAAATCACTCCCTTGGGATGAATGGTCAGTGCGAAATCGGACTGGGCAAGTATAGGTCAAGCCTTGATGGGAGAAGACGAAACGGCCGCCCAAGTGGGCCGGAGGCGGCTTCGCATGTGACGCACATGCCCAATTTGCCGATTTGGGCGGGCGGCCTCCTGTTTTTGTGGCATTCGCTATTGACGGAATTTACGTTCTCTGCCATATAGCCCGCCCTCAACTCCCCTTCTCTCACGATTCCACCTCGAAAAAGTCAAAGGCCTCGCTGGCGCCCCCTTTGGCGCTCGCGTCCGGTCGGTCAATCCACCGCATTCATGCGCGAATGCAGGCGGCCGATCGGCAAATCATTCCCGCCATCTCGTCCCTACAATCCACAAAATCCGAAATCTCGAGCGATTTTTCCCATTTTCACTGATCTGCAAAGTCTCTTGAATCCGAAAAGTTTCTACAAGCGCGAAAACCGGCGTATCCGTGAACGTTCGCGCATTCGTCAAACTGTCTGAAGAAATCGACCAAGGCATGCATTCCTGGGATCCGGTTGGAGCAGTACATGAACACGGCTAGAGTGAGCCTGTGCCTCGCCCTCTTGCTCTCTTGGACCCTTGCCGGTCCGGCTGTCGCGCAGCAGTTTACGTCTCCCGGCCAGACTTCGATGATGGGTTATCCTGAAGATGACGATGAACCCGGGACCGACGACCTCCATACGCGCAGCATCTTCGACAACCGCAATTACATGCTTCGCTCGGACGCCGGCGACGGAGTGGGGTATCTCCGCGGATACCAGACATTTGCCGCGTTTCAACCGATCATCGTCGATCCGAATGAGCTGATTTTCTGGACCAGCCCGCGCGGGTATGTCACGTATAACTCGGGGAATTTCGCGGGCAACCTGGGAGCCGGCGTGCGCTGGCTGAATCCGGACAACCAGCGAATTCTGGGCGGCGGGTTCTGGTGGGATCACGACAACAACGGAATCACGCAGTACGACCAGCTCGGCGGCGGCGTCGAATGGTTGGGGAACCTGCTCGACTTCCGGGCGAACGTCTATTTCCCGACCAATCAAAATCGCCACGTGACGGCCCAGTTTTTCAATTTCCAAGACATTTTCATCGGCCACAACATCGGGCTGGGGCAGACGACGATCGCCAATAGCGCGCTGCGCGGCGGAGATTTCGAGAGCGGCGGAGCGCTGCCCGGCATTGGCGACTTGGGCATGAGGGCCTACGCGGGGGGCTATTACTACCAGGGTCCGCAATCGGGCGGAGGCATCTACGGCGTTCGCGGCCGGCTGGAAGCCTTAATCACACAAGACTTGTGGGCGACCGTCGCCGTTTCGCACGACCGCGTCTTCGGCACAAATGTGACGGCAGCGGCCACCTGGTATTTGGGCACGGGCAACGCGCCCCGGTTCATGCAGCGAATTCCCATGCAGACACGCCTCTATCAGCAGATGGAGCGCCAATACCGCGTCGCCGTGCAGCAGGAGGTCGAGAACGATTTTGTGCTCGCATTGCGGGCCGGCGGTACGGGCGGGTCGGGTGGACCGGTCGGCACTCCGATCTTCGTCGATCACGTCAACAACACCGCTCCCGCCGGGGGCGACGGCTCGGTCGAGCATCCCTTCAATCATCTCCCCACGAGCACGCCCAGCAACGTCGATGTGATTTTCGTGCGTCGCGGCGATGGCACGTCGAACAACATGAACCAGGGGATCACGCTCAACGACTTCCAGCGGTTGCTCGGCGATGGCATACAGCACTTGTTCACCGCGCTGCAGGGAACGTTCGTGCTCCCGGGCTTTACGCCCGGCCCATTCCCCACCATTACCAATATCAACCCCGGCGGAAGCGCGGTGACATTGGCCAGTCATAACGAAGTCTCAGGCTTCAACATCAATCGTCCCGCCCTGCACGGCATTACCGGGACGGGCATCACCGATTTCAATATCAATAATGTCAACATCAACAATGCAGGTGGCAATGGCATCGTGATCACGGGCGCGACGGGCAATGGCAATATCTCGAGCGTGAACGTCAACGCCAGCGCCCTCGACGGCATTCAGTTGGCAAGCGCCGGCCCAGTGCCGCTCAATGTCGACATGGAGTCCGACACGTCCAACAACAACGGCAGGAACGGCGTGAACGTGACGCTGACGAACAATGCCGTGCTCAACCTGACTTTGAACAACAGCACCATCAACGCCAACGGCATCAATGGCTTCCTGATGACGGCCGGCGACAATACCTTGGCCAATGCGACGATCACCAACAACACATTCACCGGAAATCCGGTCGACGGCATATCGTTCGCCTTGACTGGAAACAATCTCACGTCGCTGAACGTCGTCGGCAACACGATTCACGGCATCGGCGGCGCATCCGTATTGTTCTTCATCAACGGCGACACGTTCACCAATGGCTGGTCGCTGACGAACACCTCAGCCAACGGCGGGCCGGCCCTGACTGATTTCAATTTCGACCTCTCGACCGCCTTCCCGACGGCCCCTTTCTTTTTGACCGGGCGCTTTTTTAATACGGCGCCGCCTAAAGCCAACGTGCCTTTTGCGCCGCTGGGCGGGACCGACGTGACGACGGGGCTGTTTCTGGTCAACGGCAACGGCAAGCCGTTCACCGTCCCCAACGACCAGCCGATTCTCGACATGAAGTACAACAATTTCACTCCCGGCAAGACGTTCCGCTGGGCCATCGACGTCGATACGACCATTGCCTCCGACGACTCTGTTCTGGGCAACCAATTGGCCGGCTCTACGATTCATGCCGCGTTCTCGAACGGCCAGACGCTGAGCGGCGTTTTGCAGCTCGTTCCCGGCCTGCCCGAGGCGTCGAACTTCGTGGCGAGCGCCGCCGGCGGCGGCTCGCACGACGGCATTCACGTCAATATGGCCGGCAACTCGCAGCTTCAGAACAGCCACATCGTGAATAACACGGTCCTGACGAATGGCCGCAACGGCATCAATGTCGAAATGGCCGGAACTTCGAGCATCGGCGCGGGTGGCCTTACGATCAACCGGAACGCGGTCACCGCCAACGGGACGATCGGGAACGGCGGCGGCATCAACATCTCGACGACCGACGCGGCGCAGATCGCGGCGGGGCGCCTGATCATCGACCAGAACTCGATTCAGCAGAATCAGGTCGCAGGAATCAACTTCTCCAACCTGGCTCCCGGCGGCGTTCTCACCGGCGCTTTGCTCAACGCCGAGGTGCAGGGGAACACGATCAACGCCAACTCCGGGTTCGGCATACAGTCTATGGGTTTTGCCGGAACGACCAACATCAATATCGGCGGCGCCGGTCCCGGTCAGGGAAACACGATCACCGGCAATCAGGGTGCGGGAATCACCTTCCAGCTCAAGGACCTGGGCGTCGGCTCGACGAACATCATCGGCAACTCGATCCAGGGAACGGTGGCGGCGAACCCCGCCAGCACTACGTTCCTGGGCCAGGGAATCGACATCCGCACGACCGGCAGCACGGTCAGCTCGAATGCGACAGCCAGCTTCACCGGCGGCATCATCGACGGCAACCTGATCGGCACGACTACGGGCAACGCCGGCGGCGGCATCACGGTCTTCGCCGATCAGAATACGTCGTTGCAGAACCTGCAGATCGGAACGCTCCCGTCTCCCGGCGTTCGTAACGGCAATACGATCGAAAACAATACGGGCGACGGCATCAACATTCAGCGCAATAACGTCGCCCACATGGGCGATATCATCCCCGTGTCGGTCAACAACAACCTGATCGAGAACAATACGGGCAACGGCGTGTCGATCACCGCCCGAAACAGCTTCGACGGCATCGTCAACGGCTTCTCGCTCAACAACAACACGATCACCAACAACGGCATCAACGGCGTGGCCTTGCAGGTCGAAGCCGACGCCAACATGAGCGTCGATATCATCCATAACCTCATCAGCAATAACTCGGCGGCCGGCATCGTCACGACCGAGGTCGTGAGCTCGGCGTTCGATCTGCGCGGAATCGCCGGCACCTGGGATCGGAACACCATCACCTTGAACGGCGCCGACGGCATTCACCTGGCGGCCGCGAGCGCGGCGCTCGTCATCGGCTCGTCGGCCGGCAACGGCAACATTATTCAGCACAACGCCGCGCACGGCATCTTGATCAATGGCGCCGGGACGGCCTCAATTGGGTTCAACCTCATCGACTCGAACCCGACGGGCGGCATTTACATCAATGCCGCCACGTTCAATGATTACACCATCACGCATAACACGATCACGAATAACGGCACCGTCAGCGCGACCGCGGATGGCGGCGACGGCATCCAGATCGTGGATGGCGGCGGCGGAAGCTACAACGTGACGATCACCAACAATGATATCCGCAATAACGCGGGGCGCGGCATCAACATTCTCAATCGCGGGCCTTTCCCATTCTCGGGCGCGCTGTCGGTCGACATTGAGAACAACGTCATCAAGAGCAACAATCTGGAAGGCGTTTACGTCGTCAACACCTCTTCGCCCACGCAGACGGCCGACGTTTTGTCGACCGCGGCGCTGCTCTCGGACGGAGCCCTTAACGCCAAGCCTGTGCTGTTCTTCACCCTCAACAACAACGACATCGAAGGCAACGGAATCGGCAGCACGTTCACGACGACGGGCCTCGTGATGCGAGTCGGCACCAGCGACGGCGGACGTTCCGACTTCACCGACGACGGCGGGTTCTTCAACGGCGGCGTTCGCGGCGGCGTCGGCGCAACGGTCACGAACAACATCTTCCACGGCAACCGCGGGGACGACGTGTACTTCGCGTCGTTCACCTCCACCGTCGCCCCGGCTGTCACCGGCGGAACGTGGAGCGCCACCCAATTTGCGCCGACCGGCTACCAATCCGACCCGCTCGCCCGGTTGGATCTCTTGTACTCGGGCAATCTCACCGATTCGACCGCCTTCAACAATGCGAACGCGACCGGCAATGGCACAAACGTCGCGTCGTACAATACGTCCGAGCCGCAGTTCAAGTCGCGCACGACCGGGGCCACCGATCCGGGGCCGTTCCTCAACGCAGCCCGCGAGCGAAATGCCGAGCGCCTGGGCGGCCGCTTTGGGTTGCCTCCGGCGACACCGGGCGGCGCATCCGACACGTTCCTCTATCCGGGCATCGGGACCAGCACTTTCCGACTGCTCAGTGGCTCAGACCCGACCAATTTCGATGTCGACGCGAAACCGTACACGAATCCGTTTACCGATGCGGCTGGCGCGGGCCCCTATGTACCGCTTGAGCTAATGCCTTACGGTTGGAGCTTGCAGTAATCGGCTGGACTACCGCCACGGCTGCCAGGTCGGAACATAGTTGTAATAGGCTCCCAACTGGGTCGTGTCGGTCGGGTAGTAGACCATGGGATAGCGGCCCCCCGGAAGATTGCCGCCGGTTTGCGTGAAGGGTCGATCGGGATACCAGGCCGCGTACGGCCCCGCTTGAGAGTACCGAACCGAGGGAACGCCCCAGCCGTAGTTGAAGACGCGAACGACAGGAGCCAGCGGAATCGTCACGGGGACATTATAGCCCTGCGCCGAATAAATGCGGGTGTCGCGGAAATCGCAATAATTGGGGTCCATCGGCAGGAAACAGCCCAGGACATTGCCGCGGCAAAATCGGCAACCGCGGCCGCGACAAAACTTGCAGCCGCGCCGCGGCGTGGGACAATTCTGCAGCTCCTCGGGGCAATCGCTGGACGCACTGTTCTTGCCTGTGAACTTCCACCAGCCATCGGCGCAGGCGATGGAAACGGGGCCTGACATCAGGAATAACCCGGCGCACAGCGCGCCCCATTGGATCGTCGAAAATCGAGCTTGCATCTTTGTCTTCCTGAAATCAGAGACCAGGGACCGAAACCGCAGGTTCCGATCCTATTTGAACTGTGTGTTCGAGAAACAGCACTTCGTTGAGCAGGACGGGGGAGAGTAACCGCACGGCAGGCACGTGTGATACTTCACCGTCACCAGCGTCCCTTTCAAGCACGGCTTGGGAAAAAATGGAATGCACGTCAGGCCGCATTTGGCCTCGTAATAATACGGCGGATAGAGGGCCCGGTACCGATGGGCATGGAGCATTTCGTGCGGATAGAACGCTGCGTTGGTGATGATCGTCGTTCCGACCTCGGCCGGCACGTCGGGGCGGGGACAGGGGTAGAGCGACGAGTTGAGCGACGGGTAGCAGCCCACTGGCATAGGCATGGGCATCGACCTGGACGTGCCCATCGAGCCGTAACCCATTTGCGCTCTGCGAAGCTTGAACCGGCACTTATTCCAGAGTCCGCGCCGGCACATGTCGCACTGGCAAGGGTCGTCACCGTCGTCGCCATCATCGTCGGCATATTGCGAGCTACTCGCGACGATAACGTCTGAGCCGGCCGCCTGGTTTTTTTTCTTTCCCCAACTGCTGAATTTGAACCAACTGTCGGCACTCACCGGAGCGGCCGCAAGCGCCGTCAGCGAGAGGGCGACAAAAATCGACGTGAAGAGCGAGCGTGTCATCAAATACCCTCCCTGGGCGACGGGTTGCCATGAATCAGCAGGCTTCCTGCCTGCTCGCGGCCGCAGCCAGCAAGTTCCCGGCTTTCGGCCCATTTTCCGGCGACATCCAGTGCCGGTCAGATTCAAAAGTCGGCCGGTAGCGAAGGCACGGATGAGTCATTTCGCGGGGCGCATGCCCTGCTTGTGCGTTTTTCCGAACGACCGGTCGCTAAAGCTGTTACGACCGGAATGCAGCGCGCCAGAGCCGGCACGATCGGAAACGGCGGAGCAATCCTCGTCTTGAGAACGCCCCGGAGAATCGCTACAGTTTCGCGCTGGCTGCTCGCCGCGACGGCCGCCTGCAATTCGTCCGCCGAAGTTCCATCGCGATCGTCGCTCCAAATGTAAAATCGGCGCGGCGCGCGACTCGAATGACATGACAAATCCCAACGAAAATGAACCCGCCAATGGCCAGGCTTTGCGTGCGCCGCGCCAGGCCGGCAATGACCGAATCGAGTACGTCTCGATCAGCCAGGAGACGCGAAAGAGGTATCTCAACTACGCGCTTTCGGTGATTACGTCGCGGGCGCTCCCCGACGTGCGCGACGGGCTTAAGCCCGTCCAGCGCCGCATTCTCTATGCCATGTACGACGGTCTGCGCTTGACGGCCGACGCCAAGTGCGTGAAGTGCATGAGGATCTGCGGCGACACGACCGGCAAATACCATCCTCACGGCGATGCGGCCTGCTACGAGACGCTCGTCCGCATGGCCCAGGATTTTTCTCTGCGATATCCGCTGGTCTTCGGCTGGGGGAATTTCGGCTCGATCATGGGTTTGCCGCCGGCCGCGGCGCGCTATACCGAGGCGCGGCTGATGCCTCTGGCCGAACAGCTCATGAGCGAGCTCAAATTCCGGACGGTCGATATTCGTCCCACCTACGACAACGCGTTCGAAGAGCCCGTTGTGCTTCCCGCGCGGTTCCCGAACCTGCTCGTGAACGGAACCCAGGGCATCGCCGTCGGCATGGCGACCTCAATTCCCCCGCACAACCTGCAGGAAGTGATCGCCGCTTGCGTTCACCTGATCCACGACCGCGATGCCAGCGTGGCCCAGCTCATGAAGCACGTCAAAGGCCCCGATTTTCCTTTGGGCGGCAGAATCATCAGCGAGCGCCGCGATCTGCGGCAGGTCTACGAGCAAGGCCGCGGGTCGATCAAGGTCCGGGCCGAGTGGGAATTCGATCGTGAAAAGCGGAAGGAAGTTCTCGATCGCCTTGTGATCTATTCGATCCCTTACGGAGTGGAAACAGGTCCTCTGCTCGTCCAGATCGGCGACATCGTCGCCTCGCGCAAGCTGCCCCAGCTTTTGGACGTCGCCGATCTCTCAGATAAATCGCATGGCTTGCGGATCGTGCTCAGGTTGAAAAGCGGCGCCGACGCCGATGCCGTGATGGCCTACCTGTATAAGCACACGTCTCTCGAACAAAACTTCGCGTACAACAGCACATGCCTGGTTCCTGACGAGCATGGCGCCTTGGTCCCCAAGCGCATGAGCCTGACCGAAATGCTGCTTTGCTTTCTCGACTTCCGCTTCGACACGGTGCGACGGCGGTTCGAGTTTCTGCTGGCTCAGCTCCAGCGGCGGATTCACATTCTGCAAGGGTTCAAGATCGTCTTCGACGGTCTCGACCGGGCGCTGAAGATCATCCGCGCCAGCAGCGGAAAACAGGACGCGGCGCAAAGGCTGATGGAGGCGTTTCCTCTCGACGAAGAACAGACGATGGCCATTCTCGAGATGCAGCTCTACCGCATCTCGCAACTTGAAATCGCCGACATTTTGAAGGAACTGCGCGAAAAGAAGCAGGAAGCCGCCGAAATCACGGCCATTCTCGGCTCCAACAGAAGGCTTTGGAAGATCGTCGAAAGCGAACTGAAAGAGCTGTCGGAGACATTTGGCGACAAGCGTCGCACGAGTCTGGGTTCGGCCGGCGAGGTCGCCGAGTTCGACCCCGAAGCCTACATCGTGCGCGAAAACACCAATGTCGTCGTCTCCCGCGAGGGATGGATCAAACGCGTGGGAAGGCTGACGAGCCTCGAGCACACGCGCATCCGGGAAGGCGATGAAGTGCTCGCCGTGGTCCCGGGCAGCACCCTCGACCACCTCATCGTGTTTTCGAGCGAAGGGATCGCCTATACGATTCGGATCGACCAGGTGCCCGCGTCGAGCGGCTACGGCGAGCCGCTGGCCAAGCATTTTCGCATGGGAGATGGAGCCTCGGTGGTCGCCGCCGTGACCACCGATCCGCGCTTCACTCCGGAAGACAAAAAAGTCAAAGGCGAAGAAAGCCCGTCGCCCTTCCTGATGGTCGCCACGGCGCGAGGCCAGGTCCTTCGGATTCCGCTCAGGCCGTTTCGCGCGGCGTCGACCAAGGTGGGGCGCAAGTTCTGCCGTCTGGCCGAGGGCGACCGCGTGGTATTCGTCGATCTGGTCGGAGCGGCGACAACGATGTTTCTGGCGACGGCGGCAGCCCGCATCATTCATTTTGCGGTGACCGATGTGCCTGTGCTCTCGGGCGCCGGCAAAGGAGTTCGCGGAATGCGCGTGGCCCCCGACGACCAGGTGCTGGGCGCCGCCCTGCTCACCCACCCGCGCGCTTGTCTCTATGTCCAGACCACGGCCGAAAAGGAAATGGTGTTCGGCCAGGTCAAGTACGAGGTCACATCCCGCGGCGGCAAGGGCGTTCGCACCAGCCATCGCAGCGGCTTTGCCAAAATCCAGCGGCCGCCGATCGAGCTGGTCGATTGGACGAAGTTTGAAAGTCAGAACGGGGCTTCCAAGCACTGACGGGCCGGCAGTTGACATCGCCAACGTGAGTTGGCTTCTCACGACCTGAATCACGGATCGCAAATAACGTTATGCCTACCGCCGCCAAGAGCGACTATACCGCCCGCGACATCGAAGTTCTGGAGGGGCTCGAGCCCGTGCGCAAGCGACCGTCGATGTACATCGGCGGAGTCGATTTGCGCGGCCTGCATCACCTGTTGTGGGAGATCCTCGATAATTCGGTCGACGAATACCTGGCCGGCGAGGCCAACAAGATTGTCGTCACGCTTCACAAAGACGGCTGCTCGGCGACCGTCGCCGACAATGGCCGCGGAATTCCCGTCGACTTGCACCCGAAAATCAAGCGCCCGGCGCTCGAAGTCATTCTCACCACCCTGCATTCCGGCGGGAAGTTTTCGAACAAGAATTACGCGCGCAGCGGCGGATTGCACGGCGTGGGGGCCTCGGTGGTCAACGCTCTGTCTGCCGAGCTGGTCGCCACGGTGCACCGTGACGGGTTCGAGTGGACGCAGAAATTCAGAGGCGGCAAAGCGGCCGGACCGCTCAAAAAGGCCCGCCCTTTTCGCGGCCGGGGGACGACGATCTACTTTCGTCCCGACGATTCGATTTTCCGCAAGGTGAACTTCGACGGCAGCATCATTCGCGAGCACCTGGAAGACATTTCGTACGTGCATGGGGGCCTGGTCATCGCATTCCATGACGAGGTCAAGAACGAAACGATCGAGTTTTCGCATCCCGACGGCATCGCCGCGTATCTGGCCAAGCTGACGGCCGACGCCAACAAGAAACCCGTCACCGATCATGTCTTTTCGGCCGACAAGGATGAGGACAAGACGAAGATCGAGGTCGTTTTGCGCTGGACCG
>Ga0070735_10005445_pt1 | contig 10572 bp, 7 predicted proteins | sample Coa_R1_FD_66443 | JGI IMG/M metagenome (GOLD analysis project Ga0070735, IMG submission 66443) | Surface soil microbial communities from Centralia Pennsylvania, which are recovering from an underground coalmine fire - Coalmine... | ecosystem: Environmental > Terrestrial > Soil > Unclassified ... | reverse complement strand
TGATCGCCGCGGTCATGCTGCTGATCGAGTTCGGGATGCTCCGCCAGGCCCTGGCCCGGGATCAGATCCGGCTGTACGTGGCCCAGTCCGCGCTGATCTCGGTGCTGGCCATTGTCATCGCCGCGGACCGGAACCTGCCCGACCTGTACGCGCTGGCCGCGCTGTCAGCGGCCCTGAAGGTAGTGGCGGTGCCGCTGGTGATGCGGCAGCTGCTGGGCCGGACCGTGCCGGACGACGGAGACGAGGCCCCGGGGGTCGCGGGCAGCCAGACGCTCAGCCCGGCCAGCGCCGTGCTGGCCGGGATCGTGCTCGCCGCGATCGGGTTCTTCTGCTTCGGCGCGCTGAAGATCCAGGGCATTGCGGGTGGGCCTGTGGGAAGAAACGGAGCTCCGGCCCTGGCGCTGTCGCTGGCGGCTGGCATGGTGCTGGTCGCGTTCGGCCTGATGATCGTGCGCCGGGACGTGGCCTCCCAGGCCATCGGGTTCTTCTCGCTGGAGAACGCGATCTCGCTGGCCGCGCTGGTGGCGGCGGCCAGGCTGCCGCTGATCCTGGAGACCGCGTTCCTGTTCGACCTGCTGGTCGCGGTGGTCGTGTTCGGCATGCTGATCCGCGCCCACCACGGCCGGTCCGAGTCGCTGTCCACCTCCGACCTGACCAGGCTGCGGGGGTAAACCGGTGCTCGGCGTGATCCTGGCTCTGCTGATCGTCCCGCTGGCGGCGGGCCTCGCCTGCGCGGTCCTGCCCGCCACGGCCGGCCCGGCCGTCACCGTCGCCTCCGGCGTGGCCTGCTTCGGCCTGGTGCTCGCGCTCGTCCCGGACACGGCCCGGCACGATCTGGGCTATCTCACCTACCTGCGGGCCGACGCGCTCAGCGTGGTCTTCCTGCTCGCCACCGGATTCCTGTACGCCGCCGTCGGCGTCTACTCGGTCGGCTACCTCCGCCACCACGGGCGAGATGCCCGCTACGCCCGGCGGTTTTACGCCGGGTTCAACCTGTTCGCCTGGGCCATGCTGGCCGCCCCGCTGATGAGCAGCCTGGCCCTGCTGTGGATCGCGATCGAGATCACCACGGTCATCTCGGCGCTGCTGGTCGCGATCGAAGACACGGACGGCGCCGCCGAGGCGGCCTGGAAGTACGTGCTGATCGCCAGCGCCGGCCTGGGCCTGGCCCTGCTGGCCACGGTGTTCGCCTACTTCGCCGGCGCCCAGGTCCTGGGCGAGCACTACGACCTGGCCATCGGGCCGCTGATCCAGCACGCGGCGCACCTGCCGGCCACTCCGGTCCGGCTGGCGTTCCTGCTCGCCCTGCTCGGCTACGGCACCAAGGTCGGCCTGTTCCCGGTGCACACCTGGCTGCCGGACGCGCACTCCGAGGCGCCCACGCCGGTCTCCGCGCTGCTGTCCGGGTCGCTGCTCGCGGTCAGCCTCTACGCGATCCTGCGCTACTACCAGTTCACCGCCGCGGCGCTGGGCACCGGGTTCCCGCGCGACGCGCTGCTGGCCTTCGGGGTGGCCTCGCTGCTGCTGGCCGCGCTGTACGTGTTCGGCCAGCGCGACATCAAGCGGCTGCTGGCCTACTCCAGCATCGAGCACATGGGCATCGTCACCATCGGGGTGAGCTTCGGCGCGCCGGTGGCGCTGGCCGGGGTCATGCTGCACGTGCTGGCGCACGCCGCGGCCAAGGGCAACGCGTTCATGGGCGCGGGCGTGCTCACGGTGAAGTACGGCACCAAGCAGATCGCGGGGATGCGCGGCGCGCTGGACCTGCTGCCCTGGAGCGGGCCGCTGTTCCTGCTCGCGGTGTTCGCGCTGTCCGCGCTGCCGCCCTCGGGCATCTTCCGCAGCGAGTTCCAGATCGTGGCCGGCGGCCTCGCCAGTAAGAACTACGCCACGGCCGCGATCCTGGTCGTGCTGGTCACGGCGGCGTTCCTCGGGCTGACCACCGCCACCACCCGGATCCTGTTCACCCCGGCCCCGCGGTCGCTTTCCGCCGCGGCGGCCACGCAACGCGGCGAACCCAGCGTCTGGATGGTGGTCCCGGCCGTGGCCGGCCTCGCGGTCCTGTTCCTCCTGGGCCTGCACCCGCCGGGCGAGCTCACCAGCCTGATCTCGCGGGCCGTGACCGAACTGGGAGCGGCCCGGTGACCGCGCTCTGGGACAAGCTCCTGGCCCGGGTCGCGGCCGGGGACCGGTTCGCCGGCCTGTTCGCGACCCGGACCGGGGACTCGGTGACGCTGTCCGCGCACGTCACCACCGCGGTCGGCATCGACACGCTGGAGACCGAACTGCCGCAGGGCGCGGCCAGCTACCCCGCGCTTACCCCGCTGCTGGGCGCCGCGTTCTGGTACGAGCGGGTGATCCACGACGAGACCGGCCTGGTGCCCGAGGGGCATCTACGGCTCGCGCCGCTGCTGCGCCCGGGGCAGCCGCTGCCGCGCCACGTGGAAGGCTACGGGCTGTTCACGATCCCGCACGGGCCGGTCCGGTCCGGGGTCATGGAGTCCATCGAGTACCTGGTCGAGACGCCGGGCGAGGCCATCCCGCACCTGAACATGCGGGTCTTCTACAAGCACCGCGGCGTGACGTCCCGGTTCACCGGGCTCACCCTGGCCGACGGCGTCCTGCTGGCCGAACGCACCGAGGGCATCGCCTCGGTCGCGCACGCGCTGGCCTTCTGCCACGCCGCCGAGCGCATCGCGGGCTGCGCGGTGCCCCCGGCCGCGGGCCTGGTCCGGGTGCTGCACGCCGAGCTGGAGCGGGTCGCCAACCACCTCGACGCGGCGGTCCGGCTGGCCGACGCGGCCGGGCTGGCGGTGGCCACCGCGCGGATGGCGCTGCACAAGGAGCGGGTCGTGCGGCTGGTCAGCCGGATGTGCGGCAGCCGGTTCGGCCGCGGCGTGGTGATCCCGGGCGGGGTCAGCGCGCTGCCGCGGCTGTCACCCGCCGAGCTGAGCGCCGAACTCGGCACGCTGCACCGGCAGATCACCCCCGACGCGGCCGCGCTGATGGCCACCTCCTCGTTCCTGGACCGGCTGCGCGGCACCGGACCGCTGACCCCGGAGCGGGCCCGCCAGCACGGGGCTCTGGGCCCGGTCGGCAAGGCGTCCGGGTTCGCGGACGACCACCGGCTGGCCCGCCCGTACGACGGCTACCGCACGCTGACCGTGCCGCCCGCCCGGGCCCATACGGCCGGCGACGCGCTGGCCCGGCTGCGGGTCCGGTGGGAGGAGGTGGACTCCTCGTTCGGCCTGCTCCGGTCGGCCGCCGATGCTCTTTCTTCCGAACGGGCCACCGATCAGCTACGAGCCACCTGCGAGCCCGCAGACGGGCGGGCGCTGGGCTGGGCCGAGGCGCCGCAGGGCGAGGTGCTCTACGACGTGTCGCTGCGGGACAGCCGGATCGTGCGCTGCCATCCCCGGTCGGCGTCGTTCCACAACCTGGTGCTGATGCACGAGGTGTTCGCGGGCGACATCCTGACCGACTTCCCGTTCATCGAGGCCAGCTTCGGCCTGTCCGTGGCGGGGGTGGCATTGTGAGCCTGTGGGTGCTGCGCGGCCTGCGCGACGGGGTGGTCACCACCCGCTGGCCGGCCAAGCCCGACCCCTACGACGACACCTGGCGCGGCCCCGCCGAGGTCACCGGGTCCGCCCCGGCAGGCGATGTGGCGGATCTGTGCCCCACCGGCGCGATCACCGTCACCGAGGGCGCCGTGCGGGTCGACCAGGGCCGGTGCATCCTGTGCGGGCGCTGCGTGGTCGAGCGGCCCGGCGTCTTCGCCTGGTCGCGGGGCGCCGCCGGCCCGGCCGCGCTCACCCGGGAGCAACTGGTCATCCCCGAACTCCCGGAGACCGACGCGGCCGTCCAGGCCGCCCGCGCCCGGCTGGCGACGCGGACCCGCGCGCTGCGCCGCAGCGTGCACGTCCGGCACGTGGACGCCGGGTCCGACGGCAGCGAGGAGTGGGAGATCCAGGCCCTGCTCGGCCCGGTCTACGACCTGCACCGGCTGGGCGTGTTCATCACCGCCAGCCCCCGGCACGCCGACGTGCTGCTGGTCACCGGGGCGGGCGCGCACGGCATGAGCGCCCCGCTGCGCACCACCTACGACGGGATGCCGGACCCCAAGGTCGTGATCGCCGCCGGCACCGACGCGGTCAGCGGCGGCCTGCTCGCGGACAGCGAGGCCACCACCGGCGGCGTCGGCGCCACGGTACCGGTCGACATCTGGCTGGCCGGCTCCCCGCCGAGTCCGTTCGGAATATTGAATGCCTTGCTGATCGCGGTCGGCTACCTGACCCCCGAGGGGAGGCGGTCGCGGTGAACGAGGTATTCGCAGCAGGCCTGATCCTGCTCGCGCTGGCCGCGGCCGCGGATTTCCTCGGCGGCCGGTTCATGCGGTCTGGGCCGCTGTATCTGCTCGGCGCGGCCGGGTCGGGCTGCCTGGCCGCGGCCGGGGGGTTCGCGCTGACCGGGCGGATGGTCACGCTGGACGTGGCCGGCTGGCTGGGCGACCCGATCCCGGGTCAGCGGGCGGCCGCGCTGGCCGCCGACCGGCTGTCCGGGCTGTTCCTGGCCATGGCGTTCGGCGCGGCGCTGCCGATCTCGGTCGCGTTCGCCAGCTGGGCCCGCCGGCAGGGGCCTCGCCCCGGCCGGCTCGGCGCGAGCTACGCGCTGGCCCTCGGCGCGGTCGTGGTCGTCGTGACTGCGCAGGACGCGTTCACCGCCCTGTTCGGCTGGGAGTCGCTGACCGTGGCGTTCTACCTGATGGCCGGGGCGGAGCGGGGCCGCCGGGACCGCGCTGGCGCGGCGCAGATCACGTTCGCGTTCGGCAAGCTCAGCGGGGCGGCGCTGCTGATCGGGCTGCTGCTGCTGGCGACCAGGTCGCACTCGATCCTGCTGGCCTCGTTCACGCACGTGCCCGGCGGGGCGGTCCGGACCACCGCGCAGGTGCTGCTGTTCGCCGGGTTCGCGGTCAAGGCCGGCCTGGTGCCGTTCCAGGTCTGGCTGCCGCGCGGCTACGCCGCCGCACCCGGGCCGGCCCGCGCGATCATGGCCGGGGTCTGCGTCAACGTGGCCTTCTACGGCATGTGGCGGACGCTGGCCCTGCTCGGCCGGGCGCCCGGCTGGCTGACCGGCGCGGTGCTGGTGCTCGGCGCGCTGACCGCCCTGCTCGGCATCGCGCACGCCGCGGTGCAGAACCGGCTGTCCCGGGTCATCGCCTACTCCAGCATCGAGAACACCGGGCTGATCGTGACCGGCTTCGGCGTCGCGCTGACCGGCGCCGCGGTCGGCAACCGGACCCTGGTCGCGGTCGGGCTGCTGGCCGCCACCCTGCAGATGGTCGCGCACACCGCGGCCAAGTCGCTGTTGTTTACCTCGGCGGCCGGGATCGAGGCCGGGGCCGGCTCGGACGAGCTGGAACGGTTGCGCGCCCGGGCCCGGCGCACCCCGTGGAGCGGCTTCGGGCTGGTCGTGGGGTCGGTGACGCTGGCCGGGCTGCCGCCTACGGTCGGGTTCGTATCCGAGTGGTTCCTGCTCGAGTCGCTGATGCAGCAGTTCCGCGTGCCTGGTCTCGGCTACCGGCTGGTCCTCGCGCTGGCCGGCGCGTCGGTCGCGCTGACCGCCGGTTTCGCCGGCGTCACCTTCGTCCGCCTGGTCGGGCTCTGTTGTCTCGGGGGGAAGGATCCCCCCCAGACCCCCCCTGCTCCTGGGGGGACCCATCCCCCCAGACCCCCCTTGGGCTGGGCGGGGCGGGCCGCCGTGCTCGTGCTGTCCGTGTGCTGCCTGGCCATCGCGGCGGTGACACCGCTGGAGATCCGGGTCATCGCCGCCGGCCTGTCGCCGGTGGTGCCCGGCGGGCTGGTCATGGGCGCGCTGAAGTCGCCGTGGGTGCTGCAGCCGGTGTTCGCTGGGTTCTCGATCCTGTCGCCATCCTGGCTGTGGCTGGAGATGCCGCTGATGCTGCTCGTGGTAGTGGCGTTCTGCTGGGCCGTGTCGGGCCGGCGCCTGCTGCGGGTGCGGCGGGTGCCGGCCTGGCGCTCGGCCACGATGGGAGTCGACGGCCTGGACTCCTACACCGCGTTCGGCTACGCCAACCCGACCCGCCGCGTGCTGGCCGGCCTGCTGCACACCCGCTCCGGGGCCTCGGACGTGGTCGAGGTCGTGGAGGCCTACCTGTACCGGCCCGCGCTGCGGTCCCTGCTGGCCGTGGCGGCCGTGGCGAGGCGCCTCCAGTCCGGGCGCCTGGACGCCTACCTGCTCTACATGCTGATCACGCTGATCGCGCTCATCGCGGTGGTGACCGCCCTGGCCTGAACCCGGGCCGGCGTGACCGGGTAGCTCACGTCCGGCAGTATGGCAGTGTCCGGGCGGGCGGCGACTGGAGGATCCGCGGTGGCGATGGATCAGGAAACCGTGGCGGCCTACCTGGCCCGCGTCGGCTTGACCAGGCCGGCGGCTTGTGACGCGGCGGCGCTGCGTGCGCTGCACCGTGCGCACCAGCTGACCGTGCCGTTCGAGAACCTGAGCCTGCACCTGGGCGAGCCGATCTCGCTGGACGAGCGCGACCTGGTCGACAAGATCGTGCACCGCCGGCGCGGCGGCTTCTGCTACGAGCTCAACGGGACGTTCGCGCTGCTGCTCGAGGCGCTCGGCGCGCAGGTGAGCCGGGTCGCGGCCCGGGTGTACGGGGAGGCCGGCCTGGGCCCGCCCTTCGACCATCTGGCCCTGATCGTGCACCCGGCGGACGGCAGCGGGCCGTGGCTCGCGGACGTCGGTTTCGGCAGTCACAGCGACTATCCGCTGCTGCTCTCGTCCAGGGACGAGCAGGACGATCCGGCCGGGCGGTTCCGGCTCGCCGACGCCGGCGCGGGAGACATCGACGTGCTGCGGGACGGCAAGCCGCAGTACCGGATCGAGACGCGCGAGCGGACCCTGGCCGACTGCGTCCCGACGTGCTGGTGGCAGGCGACCTCGCCGCTGTCGCACTTCACCCAGAGCACGATCTGCTCCCGGCTGACGCCGGGCGGGCGGGTGTCGGTCAGCGGCCGCCTGCTCATCCAGACCGAGGACGGGACGCGGACCGAGCAGCGGCTGGACAGCGACGACGCGCTGCTCGCGGCGTACCGGGAGCACTTCGGCGTCGCGCTGAGCCGGGTGCCGGACGACCCGTCCTTACCGCCATCGGGTGATTGTTCAGCAGCGTCCGTGGTAGGCGCCGCTGGTGAACGTGGTCCACGGGTTCCAGTTGGTGCCGTCGTTGGAGATGATGACGGCCGCCTTGGCGTTGCCCAGCGGGTCGTAGGTGGACAGCGAGCCGTGGTCCGGGTGGATCTGCCAGTAGCCGCGCTCGCCGGCCGCGCCGGTGGCAAACTGCTGGCCACCGGATTCGGCCATGGCGATCGAGGCGGCCATGACGGCCTCGGTGTGCGAGCCGCCCGCGTCTTCCCATAGCTCCTCGAGCCCGGGGCAGCTCAGCGTCCCGCTCGGAGTCGCCGACATGGTCAGCGCCGTGGACCGGGCGGTCGTCGTGCTGCTGGCGGCCGGGCCGTAGGGAACGTTGAGCACCTGGCCCGGGTAGATCACGTTCGGGTTCGGTATCTCGGGCCTGTTGGCCTGGTACAGCAACCGCCAGTCCGCGGGATTGCCGTAGAACCGCTGCGCGATCGAGGACAGCGTGTCGCCCGGCCGGACGGTGTAGTGGCGGGCCTGCTCATGGTGGACGACCAGGGCATCGGTGTGTACCGAGACGGCCCCGGCGGAAACCTGGCCGGCCTTCATGCCGGCCTTCATGCCGGCGTTCATGCCGGCCTTCGTGAGGGCCCCGGCGGACGCCTGGCCGGCCGCGTACGCCTGTGCCACGACCGAGGTGGCCCGGCCGGCGGCGCTGACGGCGGCGTGAGCCTGCGGGGCGGCGATGAGCGCGCCAGCGATCGCCATGGCCGGGGCCGCCTTGTACGCCGTTTCCGTGACGTTCTGTATCTGCGACGGCCTCGCGTGCCTGCCGGCCCGCAGGACCTTCCGCGGGCGGCGGTGCTTGTGCGATGAACTCACAGCACTCCTTTTCGTTGGGACGCCCGGCGCACTGGCTACTCATTTCGGACACGGCCGGCCAGACGTGCACGTTCAAACACGGAGAGCCATGTAAGGAATCGGCAACATTTCCGGAACTCCGGGTGTATCAAGGGATGTCCCGCGGGTCACCGTCCCTATGAGACCCCGCCACGTGAACACCGGAGGACACGCGCCGATGACTAACCCGACGGTCCAGCAGGCGGACGGCCTGACCTTTTCCGCCTATCCCGGGGATGGCGCGGTCCTGCTCGCCTTCGATCTCGACCAGATCATGGAGCAGGACCTGGCCGGTTTCGCGGTCGAGTACACCGACCCGGACGGGCAGACGTTCCCGGTGCTGAACCGGCTGGGTTTCACCCAGGCGATTACCAGCGCGACCACTCCGGAGCAACGCCGGTTCTTCCCCACCAGCGAAGCGCCGCTGCAGAAGTTCCACTGGATACATTTCCCGCCGGACGTGAAACCCGGCACGTTCACGTACAAGGCCACGGCGATGCTTTTCCAGCCGGGCAGCGAAACCGCCCTGACCGTCGGCCCTTCCGCCGAGCTTGGCGTGGTGCTGATGCCGCAGCAGACCGGACCGTTCCAGCTCGGCTTCACCCGCGGCTACATCTCCTCCCAGGCCTACGCCGAGCAGTTCCAGAACAAGCCGATCGAGCCGTCGTCGCCCACCTTCGACTTCGATACCAGCGGCTTCCAGGCCCAGTATCACTGGCTCGGCTTCCACGCCCGGCGGCTGATGTTCGACTTCCTCGCCGAGACACTGGCCGATCCGGGCCTCAGCCTGGACGTCTTCGCCTACGACTTCGACGAGCCCGACATCATCCGGCAGCTGGGCCAGCTCGGCGCGCGGCTGCGCCTGTACCTGGATGACTCCGCCAGCCACGTCGGCGACCAGGCCAGGGAGCCGAAGGCCCACGACTGGCTCACCGCGCAGGGCGCGCAGGTCAAGGTCGGGCACTTCCAGCGCTTCTCGCACGACAAGATCCTGATCCAGAAGCGAGGCGACACCGCGCTGAAGGTGCTGAGCGGATCGGCGAACTTCTCCGTCCGCGGCCTGTACGTCCAGTCCAACAACGTCTTCACCTTCGACGATCCGGCCACCGCGGCCCTCTACGAGCAGGCCTTCCAGCAGTCGTGGGACAAGCCGTCCGCATTCGCGGCCAGCGCGCTCGCCGCCAGCTGGCACGACTGCGGCGGACACGACGGCCTGCCGGCCTACTCGGTGTGCCTCAGCCCGCACCACACCGCGTCGGTGTCGCTCGACCGGGTGGCCAAGGCGGTCACCGGCGCCACCAGCTCCGTCCTGTTCGCGATCATGGAGATCGGCGCGGGCACCGGCCCGCTCATGGACGCCATCCGCGCCCTTCCGTCGCGGCCGGAACTGTACGCCTTCGGCACCACGCAGCGCCTGGACGGCTCGCTCAAGGTGCAGAAATCCGGGGACCCGGCCGACGCCACGTTCATCCCCTTCTCCTATCTCGCCGACAAGGTCCCGGCGCCGTTCAAGACGGAGTGGGACGGCGGCCAGGGTCAGGTCATCCACCACAAGTTCGTGGTCACCGATTTCAACGGCGAGAACCCGATGGTGTTCGCCGGCTCCTCGAACCTCGCGGCCGGCGGGGAAGAGCAGAACGGCGACAACCTCGTGTGCTTCACGGACCGGAGAATCGCCGCCACGTACGCGATCGAGGCGATCCAGCTCGTGGACCACTACCGTTTCCGGGCCGCCATGCAGCAGGCCACCGACGCCCAGCCGCTCCAGCTCAAGTCGCACAGCGCGCACTGGGCCGACGGCTACTACGTCGCGGGCAGCCCCAAATTCCGCGAGCGCACCCTGCTGGCCGGCGGCTGACCCTCCTGCCCCTCCTGTCCCGCCGCCACCGCTGCGGCAGCGCCCCGGTTACCGCGTCCCGACGTACCGGCAACTACGTCGTTGTGGCAACGAAGTAGTTGGGACTACGTGGTTGTGGCAACGACGTAGTGGAGCACTTGCGGGTCAGGCGGCCGGCTCGGCCTTCTTGTCCGTCGCGGGCGCGGCGGCGGACTGGTTGCGGACGGCGCGGAACTTTTGCTGGGCGCCTTGCTTGGTCAGTCCGTAGCACTCGCCGATCTCAATCCAGGTGACGCCCGCCTTGCGGGCGGCCTCAACCTGGGCGGTCTCCAGTTCCTCTGCCGCCTCTCGCAGGCGCCGCGCGGCCTGGAGCCGGCTGATCGGCCCGTCGGCGGCGTCGAGCGCGCCGAGCGCGGCAAGGATCCGCTTGACAACGCTCTTGGAGGCCACCAGCACAGCGTATTCGACATCGGGCCCCGGTCAATGATACGTTGACGAACCGGTCAACAGTTCGTTGACCGACGGGTCGCGGAAGCGGGGTGAGACGCGTGGCCAAGAAGAGCAAGAAGGGCAAGAAGAAGGGGAAGAAGTAGCACTTCCCAGCCTGGATGGCAGCGGTCCGGCGCCGGACCGCTGCCGTCCAGCCAGGGAGCTGCTGACCACCCGCT
>Ga0070735_10005442_pt1 | contig 10576 bp, 11 predicted proteins | sample Coa_R1_FD_66443 | JGI IMG/M metagenome (GOLD analysis project Ga0070735, IMG submission 66443) | Surface soil microbial communities from Centralia Pennsylvania, which are recovering from an underground coalmine fire - Coalmine... | ecosystem: Environmental > Terrestrial > Soil > Unclassified ... | reverse complement strand
TGCGGCGCCGTGGTCGAAGTGCCCGACGACGTCTTCGCCGAGCTGACGTCCACCGTTCAGCGCGCCTACGGCTTCACCATCCGCCCGCACCACTTCGCGGTGATCGGCCGGTGCCGCGCGTGCTCGAGCAATCCGAGCCCGTGAACGTGGCGGCCGAACACAGACGCCCGAGCGTCTTCGAGCCCGCACCGCTCGGGCCGGTCACCCTGCGCAACCGCATCGTCAAAGCGGCCACGTTCGAAGGCGCCAGTCCCCGGGGGGCCGTGACCGACACGCTGGTCGACTTCCACCGGCGCGTGGGCGCGGGCGGGGCGGCCATGACCACCGTCGCCTATCTGGCCGTCTCGCCGGAGGGTCGCACCGACCGCCACTGCATCTGCCTGCAACCGGACACCATGGCCGACGGCGTTGTCGACGGGCTGAAACGTCTCGCCGAGACCGTCCACGCCACCGGGGCGGCCGTCTCCGCCCAACTCGGCCACGCCGGGCCGGTCGCCAACCCGCGCTCGAACCGGCTCCCGTCCCTGGCGCCCTCCCGTTACCTGAGCCCACTCGGCACCCGGAGCCGGGCGGCGTCGACCGACGACCTCGACCGCATCATCGGCGACTTCGCGCACGCGGCGCGCGTGGTGGCCGACGCCGGCTTCGACTGCGTCGAGATCCACCTCGGCCACAACTACCTGCTGAGCGCGTTCCTGAGCCCCAAGTTGAACCGCCGTCGCGACGAATACGGCGGAACCGTCGAGAACCGAGCCCGGCTGGGTCGTCAGGTGGTGGCGGCCGTGCGCGCGGCCGTCGGCGACCGCGTGGCCGTCACCGCCAAGCTCAACATGGCGGACGGTGTCCCCGGCGGGCTGTGGCTCGACGACAGTCTCGAGGCGGCCCGCCTCCTCGAGACCGACAGCAAGCTCGACGCGCTGACGCTCACGGGCGGCAGCTCGCTCGCCAACCCCATGTACCTGTTCCGGGGGGAAGCACCCCGCGAGGAGTTCGCCGCCACCCTTTCGAAACCGCTGCAGCTCGGCTTCCGCCTCTTCGGTCGGAGGTTCATGCCCGACTACCCGTTCGAGGAGGCCTTCTTCCTGCCCTACGCCCGGCAGTTCCGGGCCGCCCTCGACATGCCCCTCGTCCTGCTCGGCGGCGTCAACCGCCTCGACACCATCGACGCCGCGCTGGCCGACGGGTTCTCGTTCGTCGCCATGGCGCGTGCCCTGCTACGCGATCCCGACCTGCCCAACAAGATGCAATCGGGCCAGTCAGCCGAGTCGCTCTGCATCCACTGCAACAAGTGCATGCCCACCATCTACCGGGGCACCCACTGCGTCCTCGCCTCCTCAGAACGGCGCTGACGCCTCGGTCAGCTCGCGGACGCCGGCGGCCACAACCTCCCTACGGCGTGCGGCCGAGGTAACCGAGCAACCGGTCCTCGTCGGACGCGGAAGCGGGAACCTGGACCTCGGGGCCGAACGCGCCGTGGGCGCGGTATTCGTCCATCGGCACCTGGCGGTAGAAGCCGTAGAGCAACGACGCGACCTGCGGGTCCATGGAGGCATCCTGCCCCGTCGCCTTGGCGAGGTCCCATGCGTGAAGGGCCACCTCCCCGAGGTTGATCATCAGTGCCGCCTGTGCGGGGAAGGTCCCGAACGGATAGGTGCGATCACCCTCGAGCGCGTCGGGCTGACACCAGGCATCGACGTTCTCACGCGAGACCTGCGCGATCGCTCCGACCAGATCGTCACCGATGATGTCCCCGGCGTGCTCGCCGGCGGTCTCGCCGCGGTTCACGAGCGTGAACATCCAACCAGCCCCGACCGCGTGGTTCATCATGGCCCGCACATCCCAGTCGGCACACGGCGTGGCCGCAGTGATCTGGTCCGGTGCGACGTTCGCGGCGAGCTTGGCCAGCTGTTGGTAGGAACGTTCCAGCGCGGCGACCCCGTCCATGGGGACCTCCCTTGTCGTCAGCTTCGTACTGTCCGCCACCCCTCGATTCGCCCCGGGTGCGACGGTCGGATCACTTCAGAGGCCGCGACCCTACTCACCCCGGCCCGACGGCACCCCGATGACCGTGCGCCCACCCAGGTAGGGCGCGAGCACTTCGGGCAGGACCACCGACCCGTCCTCCTGCCGGCCGGACTCGACCAGCGCGGCCCACAGCCGCCCCCACGCCAGTGCCGAACCGTTCAAGGTGTGCACGGCGACCGGCTGGCCACCTTCGGACCGCCGGTAGCGGATGTTCGCCCGCCGCGCCTGGTAGTCGGTGCACCAGCTGACCGACGACACCTCGAGCCACATGTCGCACCCCGGTGCGTACACCTCGATGTCGAAGGTGCGTGCCGAGGCGGTGCCCAGGTCGCCGGCGCAGAGATCGAGCACGCGGTACTCGAGCCCGACCGCCTCCACGATCTCTTCGGCCCGCCGCAGCATCTCGGCGTGGAGGCCCGGCGCCTGCGACGCGGTGGCGTAGACGAACAGCTCGACCTTGTCGAACTCGTGCACCCGCAGCACGCCGCGGGTGTCGCGGCCGGCGGCCCCCGCTTCGCGCCGGTAGCAGGCCGTGAACGCCGTGAGGCGAAGCGGCAGCGCCGCCTCGTCGAGAATCTCGTCCCGGTACATCGACGTGAGCGGGACCTCCGCGGTGGGGATGGCCCACAGGTCGTCGCGTTCCACGTGGTACGCCTCGTCGGAGAACTTGGGCAGGTGTCCGGTGGACACCATGGTCTCGGTGCGCACCAGCGTCGGCGGCCGGACCTCCTCGAAGGCCTCGTCGAAGGACCCTTCCCCGGATGGCTCGGTGTGGCGTTCCAGCGCGAAGGTCGTGAGCGCCCGCAAGAGGCGCGCACCGGCTCCCCGGTAGAGCGGGAACATGGAGCCGGAAAGCTTCGCTCCCCGCTCGAGATCGAGAATGGCGAGCTCCTTTCCCACCTCCCAATGCGGCACCCGCTGGTGCTCGGCGTACGAGCGCTCCTCGCTCGGCCAGCGACGCACCATCACGTTGTCCTCGGGTCCCGCGCCGTCCGGGGCGTCCTCGGACGGCAGGTTGGGCAACCACAAGAGCCGCTCGCGCACCTCGGCGTGGGCGGCCTCGGCCACGTCGTTGGCCGCCTTCTCCTCGTCGCCGAGGGCCCGGCTCTGCTCGGCCAACTCGGCGGCACGCGCCGTGTCGCCGCCCCTCCTCGCCTCACCCACCTGACGCGACAGGTCCTTGATCCGGGCCCGCAGCTCGTCACGCCGCGTCATGTGCTCGCGCCGTCGATCGTCCGCCTCGAGCAGCCGGTCCACCTCGGACGGCTCGACGCCGCGCCGGCCGAGCGCCGTCTTCACGGCGCCGGGGTTCTCCCTGGCCAGGTGGATGTCGATCATGTGGGGGCCAACGGTAGCTTGAGCGCCGGTGCCGGCTTCCCCTGCGATCGAGTGCCGCGACCTGGTCGTGCGCTACGGCGCGCTCACTGCCGTCGACGGGCTGTCGCTTGCTGCCGAGTGCGGTCAGGTCCTCGCGCTGCTGGGCCCGAACGGCGCGGGGAAGACCTCGACGGTGGAGACCCTCGAGGGCTACCGGCGCGCGGCGTCCGGTACGGCACGCGTGCTCGGGCTCGACCCGGTCGCCGACCACGGCGCGCTCGTCGCCCGCATGGGCGTGATGCTCCAGCGCGGCGGTGTCTACCCCACGATGCCGGCGCGGCGCGCGCTGCGGCTCTTCGCGTCGTACTACGACGATCCCGAGGACCCCGACGCCCTGCTCGACGTGGTCGGGCTGCGCGCCGTGGCGCGCACGCCGTGGCGCCGGCTGTCCGGGGGCGAGCAGCAGCGCCTGTCGTTGGCGTTGGCGGTGGTGGGCCGGCCCGACGTCGTGTTCCTCGACGAGCCCACCTCGGGCGTCGACCCCGAGGGACGCCTGGCCGTGCGCCGCGTCGTGGCCGAGCTCGTCCGTCGTGGCGCGTGCGTCATGATCACCACCCACGAGCTCGCCGAGGCCGAGCGCATGGCGGACGACGTCGTCATCATCGCCCGCGGACGCGCCGTGGCGAGCGGCACGGTCGCCGAGCTCGCGGCCGCGGGGCCCGACACCGGCATCCGCTTCGAAGCGCCCCCCGACCTCGACCTCGTCGCCTTGGCCGCCGCCCTGGGTGCCGCGCCCGCGGACGTGAGCGAGGACGCTCCCGGCCGCTACCGCGTGGCCGGCGAGGCCACCGCGGCGCGCGTCGCCGCCCTCGCCGGCTGGCTCGCCGAACGCGACCTCCCCCTGGGCGACTTCCGCACCGGCCGTCGCTCGCTCGAGGACGTCTACATGGAGTCGACGACGGGGGCCGCGGCAGCAGGCGCCACGATTGACGCCACAGAGGATGGGGACAGTGCCTCCGGTGCGCCGGGCCCCGGTGATGACACACACGTCGGTGGAGGAAGGGCGTGAGCACCGTCCGCGCGCTGCGCGCCCAGTCGGAGGCCGAGGTGGGCATGACGTTGCGCCGGGGCGAGTCGCTCCTCCTCACCATCGGCATCCCGGTCGTACTCCTCGCCTTCTTCTCCGAGGTGCACCTCCTCCCCACGGGGACGTCGCATCCGGTGGACTTCCTGGCGCCCGGCATCCTCGCCCTCGCGGTCATGGGGACGGCGATGGTCAACCTGTCCATCGCCACCGGGTTCGAGCGCAGCTACGGCGTGTTGAAGCGACTGGGCGCCACGCCACTGGGCCGGCCGTCTCTGCTGGGCGCCAAGCTCGTCGCCATCGCGGTCGTGGAGGTGCTGCAGGCGGCGGTGCTCGTGCCGGTGGCATTCGGACTGGGTTGGCGACCCAGCGCCGCCGGCGCGGGCGAGGCGATCGCGGTGGTGCTCCTCGCCACCGCGGGGTTCGGGGGGCTGGGGCTGTTCCTCGCCGGTGTGCTGCGCGCCGAGGTGAACCTGGCCGCTGCCAACGGCCTGTGGCTGCTCCTGCTCCTGACGAGCGGCATGCTCGCCCCGTTGTCCAAGTTGCCCGGCTGGCTACAGGGCGCGGCCAAGGCCCTCCCGGCGGCCGCCCTCGCCGACGCCCTGCACCGCGCGCTGACACCGGCTGCCGCCGTGCCGGTGTGGGCCTGGGCGGTCCTCGCGGCGTGGGCGCTCGGCGCGCCGGCGCTCGCTTCGCTCACCTTCCGGTGGGAGTGACGGTGCCACCTCCTGCCCGCGACGCCGGATCCGACCGGCGGTCTCAGTCGAAGGCGCGCCCGGCCGACCGCCCGCTCGACCGGCCGCACGTCGCGGTGGTGGGATCCGGTCGCGCCACCGCCACCGAGCGGTTGCTCGCCGAACAGGTGGGACGGGCCCTCGCCGAATCCGGTGCCGTGGTCGTGTGCGGCGGCCTCGGGGGCGTCATGGAGGCGGCGTGCCGGGGTGCCAAGGCGGGGGGCGGGCTCACCGTCGGCATCCTGCCCGGTTCCGACCGCGCCGACGCGAACGACCACGTCGACGTGGCCGTGCCCACCGGGCTGGGCGAGGCGCGCAACGCGCTCGTCGTCCGGGCCGCGGACGCGCTGGTGGCGGTCGGCGGCGAGTTCGGCACGCTGTCCGAGATCGCCCTGGCCCTGCAGGCGGGGATTCCCGTGGTCGGGCTGGGCACGTGGGAGCTCGCCCGCCGCGGCACGCCCGACGACTCCGTCACTCGGCTCGACGACCCGGCGGACGCGGCGCACCTGGCGCTCGGCCTGGCGCAGGCGCGCCCCCGGCACCGCGGGGCGCGCCGGTGAGAGCCGCCGGCCGTCTCGCGAGGTTCTCGTCCCTGGTTGTCGGCGTCATCGCCGTGGCCGCGGCGCTCACGACCGCCTCGAGCCATCCGTCGAGGTTGCGCGCGGTTCTGGCCGCGGCACCCCGGCCCGCGAGCGACCAGCCCGTCAGCGGCATCGACGCCGACGACGCCACCGGTGGCTACTGGCTCGTGGCGTCGGACGGGGGCGTGTTCGCGTTCGGCGCGCCGTTCGAGGGGTCGACCGGCGGCCTCCATCTGAACGCCCCGATCGCCGGTATCGCCGCGACGTCCGACGACGCGGGCTACTGGCTCGTGGGCGCCGACGGCGGGGTCTTCGCCTTCGGCGACGCGCCCTATCTCGGCTCCATGGGCGGCACCGCGCTCCAGAGGCCCGTGGTGGGGATCGCCACCGACGCCGCCACCGGGGGGTACTGGCTCGTGGCATCGGACGGCGGGGTCTTCGCCTTCGGCGCGCCCTTCGAGGGCTCGACGGGCAGCCTCCACCTCAACGCGCCCGTGGTGGGCATGGCTCCCACCGCCGACGACGGTGGCTACTGGCTGGTGGCCGCCGACGGCGGGGTGTTCGCCTTCGGCGACGCCCGCTACCTCGGTTCCATGGGCGGGACACCCCTGCATCGTCCGGTGGTCGCCATGGCCCCCGACCGCGCCACCGGCGGGTACTGGCTCGTGGCGTCGGACGGCGGGGTGTTCTCCTTCGGCGCGCCCTTCGAGGGCTCGACGGGCTCGCTCGTCCTGAACCGCGGCGTGGTGGGCATGGCCCCCACCGACGACGACGGCGGGTACTGGTTGGCGGGTGCCGACGGCGGCCTGTACGCGCTCGGTGACGCGCGCTTCCAAGGTTCGGTCGCCGTCCCGCCGCTGGCGGGGCTCACCGTGGTGCTCGATCCCGGTCACGACGGCGGCAATTCGGGCGATCCCGGTGTCGTCAACCAGCCGATCGACGGCGGAGGCTTCACCGAGCCGTGCGACACGACGGGGACCGCCACCGACGCCGGCTATCCCGAGCACGCCTTCAACTTCGCCGTTGCCCAGGCTGCCCAGGCCGCGCTCGAAGCGCAGGGCGCGCACGTCGTGCTCACCCGCCCGGACGACAACAGCGTCGGGCCGTGTGTCAACGTGCGCGCCGCCATCGGGAACGACGTCGGGGCGGCCGCGGCGGTTTCGATCCACGCCGACGGCGGGCCGCCCGGAGGCGTGGGATTCGCAGTCGACACACCGGTGCCGGTGGTGAGCTCGATATCGGACGACACCGCCATCGTCGGCCCTTCAGCGCAGCTGGGGAGCGATCTGCGCGACGCCTTCCAGGGGGTCACCGGCGAACCGCCGTCGAACTATGCCGGCCAGGACGGCATCGATCCGCGCCGGGACCTGGGCGGGCTCAACCTGTCGACGGTCCCCAAGGTGCTCATCGAGTGCGCCAACATGCGCAACTCCGGCGACGCCGCGCTGACCGAGAGCGCGTCGTGGCGCCAGCTTGCGGGTCAGGGCATCGCGCTGGGCGTGAGCGATTTCCTGCAAGCGGTCGAACGCACCTGACCGGCCGGGATCAGGCGACTCCACCCAGGCGGCTTCGAAGCCTCATCCTCGGTCGGCGGCACCCCGCAACATGGCGGCCATGCCCTCGATGAACGGGTCGGGGTTCGCCGTCTTCGACTCGACGATGCCCCGCATGTCGGGCACGTAGTGCTCGAAGCTGTCTCCTTCGATCGCCGCAACGATGCCGGCTGCCATCTCGTCGGCTGTGATCTTGGGCCCTGAATACAGGGGATCGTCGTTGTCGGGCAGGTCCCAGATCTCGGTGTCGATCGGACCGGGGTTGACGAGCCGGATCTTGATCCCGCTGTCCCACAGGTCGACGGCGGTGGCCTCGCTCCACCCGCACAATGCGAACTTGCTTGCCGAGTACGCGGCCTCGTTGGCATTGCCGAGACGACCCGCCACGCTCGACACGTTGACGATCATCCCCTCACCGCGTGCCGTCATCTTCGGCAACAGAGCCATCATCATGCGCGCCGGCGCCAGGAAGTTGACGCGCATCACCCACTCCAGAGTGGCGTAGTCGAGCCGCGTGGTGTGGCGCCGCATCGGGACCCCCGCGTTGTTCACCAGGCAGTCGAGGTGCCCGAAGGCGTCCCACGCCCCCACCGCCACGCGCTCGGCCAACTCGACGTCGCTCAGATCCGCGACCCACATCCGCGACTCAGGGCTATCCATGTGGCAGTCGGCGAGGACTTCGGCCAGCCGGTCCTCTCGTCGGGCGACCAGACCGACCGTGGCCCCGCGGCGCGCCAACTGCCGGGCGAGCGCCGCGCCGATGCCCGACGACGCCCCCGTGACGAGGATCTTCGAACCCTCCACCTTCATCGCGCCTCCCGTGCTACGTGATGACCAGCGCCAGGTGGACCAGCGCCAGAGGGACCAGGGCTAGAAAGACTGCCATGGCGATGCTCGACGACATCCGGCAGTTCTGGGACGACGACGCTGCGACCTACGACCGGTCGCCCGGGCACCGGCCCCGGAGCGCAGCGGTGCAGGCGGCGTGGACGGCGGCGCTGGAGCGCCTCCTGCCGCCGCCGCCGGCGCGCGTGCTCGACTGCGGCGCAGGCACGGGTTTCCTGAGCCTGATCGCGGCGCGTCTCGGCCACGACGTCACCGCCCTGGACCTGTCGAGCAACATGCTCGCCGAGCTCGAAGCGGCCGCCGGCCGCGAGGGACTCGCCGTGTCGGTAGTTGTGGGCCCGGCCGAAGAACCCCCGTCGGGGTTCGACGCCGTCATGGAGCGGCATTTGTTGTGGACCCTCCCGGACCCGTCGGGCGCGTTGCGGGCGTGGCGCGCCGCCGCGCCGGGCGGACGCATGGTGGCGGTGGAGTCGCTGTGGGGCAACGTCGACCCGTTCGAGGCGTTGCGCAACCGGGGTCGCGGTTGGCTGCTTCGCGCGCGCCGCACGCCCCCGGACCACCATGCCCCCTATCCGGCATCCGTGCGCGCCGAACTGCCGCTCGGCTCGGGCACGCACCCGCGCGTGGTGGCCGAGTTGATGGCCGAAGCGGGCTGGGCGCATCCACGTCTCGTGCGGCTGCGGGATGTCGAGTGGGCCGCCACCCTCGAGCTGCCCGTCGTCAACCGGTTGATCGGTGACTTGCCGCGCTTCGCGGTGGTCGCCGGCTGACTGCGTCGTCTTCGACTGCCGTGTTGCCTCGAGCCGTGTTGCCTCGAGCCGTGTTGCTTGGACTGATTGTGGGCCTCAAGCGGCCGTGAGCCGCCTGAGCCACCCCTGGAGCACGCTCCGGGAGACCGGTCCGTGGACCGTCCCGGCAACGTGTCCGGTGGCGTCGACGAACACCGTGTCCGGGTATCCAACCAGCAGGTAGCGCGGCGCCACCACGCTTTCGTAGTCGGAGCCCACCGGGAACCTCACACCGCTGGTGCGCGCGAACGCCAGACCGGCGGATGGGTCGTCATTGCCGTCGATCCCGATGAACGCCACCCGCGCGTCGGTGGCCAGCTCGTGGCGAGCGACGTCCGCCACCATCGGCAACTCGGTCAGGCAGGGCGTGCACCACGAGGCGAAGAACGTCAGCACGACTGGCGTGTGCGCCCGGCGCGCCACCGGAAGGCTCACCGATGGGCCCCCACCGAGGCGGGGCAACGAAAAGGACGCGGCCTCCCGGGGACCGGCGCTGCCTTCGGCCACGGTGAGGCCGAACCACAGGCCGACGCCGACCAGCACCCCGACCGCCAGCGCCCACCACCGGCGGCGGGCGGGACTGCGAACGGGCACGGCCGCCGGCCCCATCAATCGAGCGCGGTCAATGAAAGCGAATGATGACGTCGCCGGCCATGGCGAAGAACAGCAACATCAGGTACGTGATCGAGTACCGGAACAGGGCCATGGCCGCCCGCGGCGTCTGCTCACGCCGGAGGCGCAGCGCGTACACCAGGAAGAGCACGCCCAAGACGATGGCGACGGCCAGGTAGAGCGCGCCCATGTGCCCGACCGCGCTGAACAGCAGGGTCACGGCCACGAGCAGCACGGTGTACACGACGATGCGGGACGCCGTGCGGCTGAAGCTCGCCACGACCGGCAGCATGGGCACGTTGGCCGCGGCGTAATCCTCGCGGTATTTGATGGCGAGGGCCCAGAAGTGCGGCGGGGTCCAGATGAAGATCACAGCGAAGAGCACCACGGGCGCCCAGCTCAGCCGGCCGGTCACCGCGGTCCACCCCACGAGCACGGGGACGGCGCCGGCGGCGCCGCCGATGACGATGTTCTGGCTCGAGGTCCGCTTGAGCCACAGCGTGTACACGAGCAAGTAGAAGGCGGTCGCCGACAGCGCCAGCACGGCGGAGATCAGGTTGACCGCCCACCACAACTCCACGAATGCCACGGCCTCGAGAACGAAGGCGAACAGCGACGCGGCGCGCGGGGTGATCTCGCCAGTGACGAGCGGCCGGTTGCGGGTGCGGCGCATGACCCGGTCGATGTCCCGGTCGAGCACCATGTTGAGCGCGTTCGCACCGCCGGCGGCGAGGGCGCCCCCGCCCAGGGTGGCGAACATGAGGCCGATTGACGGGACTCCCCGGTGGGCCACGAACATCGTCGGCAGCGTCGTGACCAGCAGGAGCTCGACGATGCGCGGCTTGGTGAGCGCCACGTAGGCGCCGATCCTCGCCGTCCGGGCGCGCGTCCCCCCGGGAATGGAAAACGCCGAGGCCATCGCCCCGAAGCCTACGGCTGGGCCTGCGCGGGCGACAAAGCCCCCCCGAAAAGGGCGTCGCGGGCCTGCCGGTACGATCGATGGACGGTGCAGCTACCGGGTGTCGGCCCCCGGGCC
>Ga0070735_10005441_pt1 | contig 10577 bp, 9 predicted proteins | sample Coa_R1_FD_66443 | JGI IMG/M metagenome (GOLD analysis project Ga0070735, IMG submission 66443) | Surface soil microbial communities from Centralia Pennsylvania, which are recovering from an underground coalmine fire - Coalmine... | ecosystem: Environmental > Terrestrial > Soil > Unclassified ... | reverse complement strand
CGGAGCGTGCGGGGGGGTCAGCGCGTCCGTGTACGCCCCACGCACACAGCCGCGCGCACCGCCGGAGCGTGCGGGGGGGTCAGCGCGTCTGTGTTCGCGGCGGTCACTATGGTGAAGGCCCAGATGACCTCGGTTTCCCCCACCGACCCCGGCACCCAGTCCCAGCTCGCCGGCTTCGAGCGCGTGCTCGGGCTCGAGCTGCTCGAGGTGGGGGAGGAAACCGCGCGGGCCCGGCTGGCAGTACGCGACGAGCTGCTCCAGCCCGGCGGACTCGTGCACGGCGGCGTCTACGCGTCGATCGCGCAGAGTCTCGCCACCTGGGCTACGGCCCAGGCCGTCGGCAGTGACGGCAGGAGCGCCGGCGCCCTGTCCAACCAGACGAGCTTCCTGCACCCGATCACCGACGGCACGATCGACGCGGTGGCCACCCGTCGGCACCGCGGCCGCACGACCTGGGTGTGGGAGGTCGAGTTCTCCGATGCGCAGGGGCGGCTGTGCGCCCTCACCCGCATGACGGTCGCGATCCGGTGAGCCGAGCCCGGCTCGTCTCACTGCTCCTCTCCCTCGCGCTGGCGCCGATCGGGTGGCCCCACCACCTCCTGCTCGGGGTCGCCGATTCTCCGGGCGGTGCCGGCACACTCGCCGCACGCTCCCAGGTCGATGCCCGCTACCAGTACCTCGCCGGCGGCGTCAACACCGGCCAGGGCTGGGCGCACTGGAACCCCAACGGCAGCTTCGCCTCGATGTACGTGGGCGAGTCGATCGCCGCCCACGAGATCCCGGTTCTGACCTACTACCAGCTGCTGCAGTCCCTGCCCTCGCGCGGCCCCGACGAGGCCAGCCGCGACCTGTCGAACCTGCGCAACGCCGCCACGATGCGGGCGTACTGGTCCGACTTCAGCCTGCTGCTGAGGCGCGTCGCCGCGTCCGCGGGCCGCCACCTCGTCGTCGTCCACGTCGAGCCCGATCTCTGGGGCTACCTCGAGCAGGCCGGCGCGGTCAAGCTCGCTCGCTCGTTTGCGCACCATCTGCTCGCGCTCCGCGACCGCCTGGCGCCCGACGTGCTGCTGGCCTGGCATCTGAGCGTGTGGGGTACCAAGCACGACCCCACCTACGAGAAGCCCTCGCTGGCCGAGATGGACGCCCTGGCCGCGCAGTCGGCGCGCTTCTACGCGGCGCTGCACGCTCGCTTCGACCTCGTCTTCAACGACGTCACCGACCGCGACGCCGACTACTACAAGATCATCGAAGGCAATCCGCACACCTGGTGGTCGGCCGCCGACTTCCACCGCCACGATGTCTACATCGCCGGATTCACCCGCCGGACGCACACCTCGGTCGTGCTCTGGCAGCTGCCGCTCGGGAACACGTCCCTTCCCGACACCTGGGGCCACTACCGAGATGACCGCCTGCAGTGGTGGCTGGGGCCGGGCTCCGGCCCGCGCCTCAGAGCCACGATGAACGCCGGCGTGATCGGCCTGCTGTTTGGCGCCGGCGCGAGCGGGTGCACCACCGCGCAGAGTGACGGAGGGGTGTTCTTCCGCCTGGCGCGCACCTACGAGCGCCACCCGCTGCCACTCGCATAGGATCGCTCGGATGATGTCGACGATCGAGATCCGCCTCCCCGGGCTCGTGGCCCTCGAGCACTCCTTCGCAGTGCCCCTCGACCACAGCAGGCCGCAGAGCCCGACGATCGAGGTCTTCGCGCGCGAGCTCGCCGACCCGGACGGTCGCGAGAAGCCCTTCCTGGTCTTCTTTCAGGGCGGGCCCGGATACGAGGCGTCGCGCCCCACGCGCCTGCCCAACGGTCCCGGCTGGGTCGACCGGGCGCTGAAGGACTTCCGGGTCCTGATGCTCGACCAGCGCGGGACCGGCCGCTCGACTCCCGTGGGCTTCCTCGAGGGCATGTCGCCGACTGAGCAGGCGGAGTACCTCTCGCACTTCCGCGCGGACTCGATCGTGCGCGATGCCGAGTGGATCCGCCGGGAGCTCGGGGTCGAGCGCTGGAGCATCCTCGGGCAGAGCTTCGGCGGGCTGTGCGCGACCACCTACCTCTCGATCGCGCCTGAGGGGCTCCGCGAAGCTCTCATCACCGGCGGCCTGCCGCCGCTCGGCAACCGCGCGGATGAGGTATTCACCCGCACCTACGCCCGGATGCGCGAGCGCAACCGGCGCTACTACGAGCGCTACCCGGACGATCGCAAACGAGTGCTGCTACTGCACGAACGTCTGCAGACGCAGGACATCCGCCTGCCGTGCGGCGATCGGTTGACGGGCCGGCGGCTGCGTCAGCTCGGGCAGGTCCTGGGGATGAGCGATGGTGCCGAGCACCTGCACTATCTGCTCGAGCTGCCGCCCGAATCCCCGGCCTTCCGGCACGACATCGAGTCCGCCGTCGATTTCGCGCGCAATCCGATCTACGCCATCCTCCACGAGGCCTGCTGGGCCGACGGCGGCTCGACACGGTGGTCGGGCCAGCGGGTCATGCCCGAGGACTTCCAGCAGTCTCCCGAGCTGTTCACCGGCGAGCACATCTTCTCCTGGATGTTCGAGGACTACGGCGCGCTGGCCCCGCTGCGGGAAGCCGCCGAGCTTCTGGCGGACTGGGACTGGCCGCGCCTGTACAGCCCCGACGTGCTGGCGGCCAACGAGGTCCCGGTCGCCGCGCTGATCTATGCCGAGGACCCGTACGTCGAGCGCGTGTTCTCAGAGGAGACAGCCGCTCGTATCCGCGGTGCCAGGGCGTGGCTCACCAACGAGTACGACCACAACGGCCTGCGCGCCGACAGCGAACGCGTACTCGGACGGCTGCTCGACCTCGCCCGCCGGCGGGCTTAGCGGCGGAGCTTCTCCGGGTCCCAGCCGAGGGCCACACTGCCGAAGCGCTGCCCCTTCACGTACAGCGGGACCGAGAGGGTGGTGAGGATCGCACCCGTGTCGCGGGCGTAGGTCTGGAGCAGGAACGGGCGGGCGCCGTCGCGCGGCTCGCTCAGGCGGGCACCCGAGGACCGGATCTCGCTCTTGGTGAGGATCCGTACCGGCAGATCGACGCCGAGCTCCATCCGCGAGCCCCGCGTGAGAGCCGCCGAGTCCAGGAAGAAGCGCTTGGTGCGGTTCCCCGCGAGGTCCTTGGCGGGATCGCCGGTGATGTCCTGGCTCACGTAGGTGTTGTGGGCGGGGGCGTAGCAGTTCAGGTCGAACGGCAGCGCGAACGTCAGCCCGGGCTCGGCCGCGAGGACCGCGTCCATGCGCTCCATCATCTGCAGGTCCACGAGCGCGTCGTAGGGGGTGTGGTATTTGGGCGGATCGAATCCTGTCGCCGGCACCCGGGATACGTCGAACAGGCGCGAGAAGCGCTGGATCAGCGGCCCCTTGGCCTCCTCGTACTCGAGCGCCAGCACCTGGTCCAGAGTGACCCGGCCGGAGTCGATGGCATCCTCCAGAATCGCGCGCAGGTCGTCGGCGAGCTCCTGGCAGCGGCGGTTCAGGCGCGAGAGCGTGCCGCCGGTGTCGAACCGGCCCATCGTCCGCGACGCGGCCTCGGTGCCGGTCGCGAGATCGAGCTGGCGCTGGGCGACCGAGCGGGCCTGCTGCTCGATCGCGGCGCTGGAAGCTGTGATCGCCCCGATGCTCTCGGCGACCGCGTGCACGTCCTCGCGCTGGATCTCGGAGAGCTCGGCGAGCCGGGTGGCGGTCTCGGTGACGCTGACCACCATGCCGCTGATGCGCTGAAGCGCCTCCTGTCCTCCGTCGGCGTCCTCGGCGCTCACCGCGGAGCGCTCGCGCGCCGTCGCGGCGGCCTGCTGGACGACATCCATCTGAGAGCGGGTGCGTTCGATCGTCTCGCGGATCTGCGAGGTCTGGGTGGCGGTTTCCGCCGCCAGGCGGCCGACTTCCTCGGCCACGATCGCGAATCCCCTGCCGTGCTCGCCGGCGCGTGCGGCCTCGATCGATGCGTTCAGGGCCAGGAGCTTGGTCTGGCTGGCGATGCCATCGATGATCTTGGAGAACTGGCCGATGCTGACCAGTTCATTGCCCACCAGGCCGCTGACGAGCTCGTCCACGCGGGTCGCGTACTCGCTGATGTGGCCGATCGCGTCGATCACGCGCCCCAGGACCCCAAGCCCACGCTCTGACTCTGCCGCCAGCTCCTCAGCGAGGCCGGCCGAGTCGGTGGCGGCGCCGGCCGCCTCCTCCGAGGAGGAGCGCAGCGAGCTGACACGGGCGCTCACGGCCTCGAGCTGGGTGCGCAGCTCCTCGACCTCCTGGCTGATCACGTTGACCGCCAGCGAGCTCCGCGCGGCGTCGTAGGAGAAATCCGCCGTGATCTGGCCGAGCTCGTCCAGGGCGCTCGCGAACGCCCGGCTCACCTCGCCCAGCTCGCTCGGACGCCGCCCCAGTTCGGGGAGCAGCCAGACGCCCGCCTCGTCCCGGACCGGCTTGGGCGGCGCCGGCTCGGACAGGTGATCGTCCGCGGGATCTTCGGCTGCGAACGAGGGTGATGCCAGGCTGGTCACGACTAAGGGCCTCCACCTCGGGTGATCGACTGATCGGTGTGGAGCTTGAGGTCGGGCTACGCCATGCCGGCGCCTCTTCCCAGCCAGTATTCGACGAACTGGCGAAGCGCGGGATCCCCGGCGCTCGTGGCGCGCAGCAGGTGGGCCCAGGCGAGCGCTGTGAGCTCGGTGCTGCCCGGGAACGGGGCGAGGATCACGGCCTGGCCGGCGGCCGCCAGCGCGGGGGAGAAGGGCGCGGCCAGAGAGCGGGCCAGGGCCTCGAGTTCCGGCGGCGCGCGCGGGCCGGGATAGAGGACCACGACATCACCACGAGCCAGCGCCTCGAGCAGCTGATCGTCGCTCAGCCGACTCTCGTCGCGCAGCACGGGAACCGGGAAGTGCGCGCCGCTTGTCGGCGGGCTCGAGTCATAGGCCGGCCGGGGTGCACCGGGTGTGAGGCGCGCGTCGCCCTGATCGCGAAAGGCCTGGCCGGGCGGGCCCGCGACCGCACCGAGGTTCGCCTGGTCGCGGCCGGCGAAGAACCCCGAAAGCGCGGCGATGAGCCCCAGCGACAGGGCCACTGAGGCCAGTGCGATCGCGACGCGCTCGAGCCAGGTCGCGGCTCGGCTCACTCCGCGCCGCGAAGCGCACGCGGGCGGCGCGCGGCCGAGCGGCGTCCGCCGTTGCCCACCTTCGCCCCGGCCGCGGCGGCGAGCTCCTCGATCGCTGAATACAGCTCGTCGGCCAGCGTGTCCACGTCCTCGAGCGCGTCGAAGTCGGCGGTGAGCCCGAAGTTGAGCTGGCCGTTGTAGCTCATGATCGCGATGCCGAGCGCGGTGTTCTCGGCCAGCGGCACCATCGGATAGAGCGCCCGGAGCTTGCGCCCAAGCACGTACAGTGGCTGCTGCGGTCCGGGCACGTTGGTGACCACGAGGTTGAACAGGCGCTGGCGGGCCTGCAGGCGCGCCGCCTGGGCCATGATCGTTGGCGGCGCGAAACCCGAGAGCGCGGTCAGCACCTCGGCCCCCACGGCCTGGCCGGAGGCCTTGACCTCTCGCATCGCGGCGCTGATCGTGTGCAATCGGGCGACCGGGTCGCCGACGCCGACCGGCAGCGGCGCCCACATCGCGGCCACTCGGTTGCCGAGCGCTCCACGCTCGATGTCCGCTCGGACCGAGACCGGGACCATGGCGCGCAGCACCACGTCCTCGGTGGGATGGCCGTGCAGGCGCATGTAGCTGCCCAGCCCTCCTGCGACAACGGCCAGGACCACGTCGTTGACCGTGCCGCCGAGGGAGTTCTTGATCGCTTTGAACTGCGCGAGATCGCCGCGTACCCAGGTGAAACGGCGGTGGGGCCCAATCCGGACGTTGAACGGGCTGGGCGGGGCAGCCTGAAGCCCGCTCCAGGCCATCGCGCCGAGGCCGGCCAGCGCGACGCCCAGCTTGCCGGCGACGGCCCGGGGGCCACGCAGCGTGGCCCTGAGCCCGCGAGCGATCTCGCCGGGCACGGTCGCGCGTTCGAGAAGCGCGTCGGCGAGCAGCTCCGCGCTGCTCGGCAGGGGCCGCGGCACCCACTCGTGGTCGGGCGGGGCCACCGGCATCGGGTCGGGGGAGGCGTCGAACAGGACGGTCGCGATGTCGACGCCGGAGATCCCGTCCACGAGAGCGTGGTGGGTCTTGGACAGCAGCGCGAAGCGCCCGTCGGCCAGCCCTTCGACGAGCCAGATCTCCCACAGCGGACGGGTGCGGTCCAGCGGCTGGGAGAAGACGCGGCCGACCAGGCGCTTGAGCTCCTCTTCCCCTCCCGGACGGGGCAGCGCCGTGTGACGGACGTGGAAGGAGACCTTGAAATGGGGGTCGTCCACCCACACGGGACGCCCCTGCTGCAGAGGGACGAACGCCAGTCGCTGCCGATAGCGCGGCACGAGATGCAGTCGCGCCTCGATCTCCTCCAGCAGCTCCTCGTGAGTGGGAGGCGGGCCGTCGAACACCGCGCAGCCGGCGACGTGCATGTGAGCTGTGTCGCGCTCCAGGTGCAGGAACGAGCTGTCGAGGCCGGTCAGGCGGTCACGGTTAGCCACAGGCTCATTCTTGCGCGTTTGCGCGCACCGGGTCGCTGTGTCAGATCGCGAACGTGACGGGCCGCACACAGTGATTCCGTCGGCGCTGCCACTATATTCGGGTCGTATCGACCCGCCGAATCGTCCTTGCCCGGTGCGAGGGCGAACGGGGGACCCACTGCCAGGTTGGAGTACGTCGCCTGGCCGGGGCGAATCGGCTGCCCGGATGACCGGCTGCAGCCGTAGCGACTGTCAGGCCGCGCCATTGGCGCCGTCTGTCGGCCGCGAGCCCGACAGCTAACCCCGTAGGCACCCGGTCGGAAACCAAAGGAGGACCTCGAAGTTGAGGCCCAAGAAAACCGCGCGTCGGCGCCGTCTGGCTCCGCGCGCGCTGATCATGACAATCACCCTCCTCGCGGTCGCGCTCGCCGCTGGGACGGCACTGGCAGCGAGCGCATCCCCTCAGACGGTGCAGGCGCGGCTCAGCTCGCGTCAGATCGCCTTCGACCACTCGGTGGTCGTCAGCGGCACTGTTCCGGCGGCCGAAGCCGGCCGCGAGTTGGAGCTCGAGTTCCTGCCTGCGGGAACCTCGAGCTGGCAGAGCCTGGCGACGAGCAGCGCCGCCTCCGATGGCGCCTACAGGTTCGTGGCGCGCCTTCGACGCTCGGGATACCTGCGGGTGATCGACGCCGGAACGCCCGGCCTCGTGCCTGCGGTCGGCACCGCAAGCACGGCCGGCTACAGCGACGCCGAGCACGTGTCCGTGTCGGCCTCGCTGCGGCTGCGCCCGCACGCGTTCGCCGCCCTCGGCCCGCACCGCATCACAGTCCGCGGTGGGTTCCTACCCGCCGTCAGCGGGAAGGTGGTCTGGCTGCAGGCCCGTGTCGGCAGTCGCTGGCGGAACGTCGCCCGCGCGCGTACCGGCGCCGGTGGGCGCTTCGCGCTGCGCTTCACCCCGACCGGGGGGAGTGCGCGGATCCGCGTCCGGTTCGCCGGGGATCTGGCTAACGCCAGGTCGTCGGCCCCCGCGGGCTCGGTGACCGTCTATCAGGCCACGGCCGCATCGTGGTACTACGACGGCGGGACCACGGCCTGCGGCTTTCACGCCACCTATGGCGTAGCCAACCGGGGCCTGCCCTGCGGGACTCGCGTACGGCTGTATTACCGCGGTCGCAGGATCACCGCAATGGTCGACGACCGCGGGCCGTACGTCTATTCCCGTACCTGGGACCTGAACCAGAACACGGCGGCTGCGCTCGGCTTCGCGGGCGTGGGCACCGTCTGGTCCTCGTACTAGACGGTGGCATCCCCCGGTCGCATGGCGGGATGCCGCGCGACCGGGGGTGCCGTCTGCGCCGCCGCCTAGCCTTGGCGCGTGGCCCGCTGCGTGGCGCATCTCGACATGGACGCGTTCTACGTCTCCGTCGAGCTGCGCCGCAGACCCGAGCTGCGAGGCCTGCCGGTGGTCGTCGCCGGCTCGGGGCCCCGCGCGGTGGTCACCACGGCGTCATACGAGGCGCGCAAGTTCGGCGTGGGCTCGGCGATCCCCGCCTCGCGCGCGCGGCGGCTGTGCCCGCAGGGAGTGTTCCTGACCCCGGATTTCGCCTACTACCGCGAGGCGTCGCGGGAGGTCATGACGATCGTGCGCGCGCACGCGGACACGGTCGAGGTGATCGGGCTCGACGAGGCCTACCTCGAGCTGACGGGCGGTGATGACCCGGTCGGGGCGATGCGGGCGATGCGAGCCGAGATCGAGTCCCAGACCGGCCTCTCGTCCTCCGTCGGCATCGGACCGAGCAAGCTCGTCGCCAAGGTCGCCTCGGACGCCGAGAAGCCTCGCGGGTTCGTGGTGCTGAGCCGGGCCGCGGCCTGTGAACGGTTCGGCGGCTCCCCGTGCGGGCTCGTGCCCGGGATCGGTCCGAAGACCGTCGAGCGGCTGGCGGGGCTGGGGATCAGGACGCTGGGCGAGCTGGCCGCTGTCCCGTCCGAGGTGCTGGGCGCACGTTTCGGAACGCGCTTCGGGGCGGAGCTGCAGCGCCGGGCCCGCTTCGAGGACGACTCGCCGGTCACGGAGGAGCGCAAGGTCGTATCGGAATCTCGGGAGACGACGTTCGATCGCGACCTCACGTCCCTGCCCGCGCTCGAGAGCGTCCTCGAAGACCTCGTGGTGCGGCTCTGCCGGGCGCTCGTCGACCAGGGGCGGGGCGGCCGGACGATCGGCATAAAGGTGCGCCTGGACGACTTCTCCACGCACACCCGGGCGCGAACGCTGCCCGAGCCGGTGAGCTCGCCCGAGCGCGTGGGCGCGGTGGCGCTGGACCTGCTGCGCCGCTTCGACCCCTCGCGGCCGGTGCGGCTGCTCGGGGTGCGGGTCGCCGGTCTCGAGCCCGTGGGCGCCGAGGCGGAGGCCCAGCTGACGCTGGCCGTTTAGTAGAGGGCGGAAGCGAGCTTCCTGCGGGTGGCGCGGGCTAGCTCGTTGGCGGCGCCCAGCTCGTCGAGCACGCCGACGACGACGCGGCGGATGTCGTCCTTGGCACCGTCGGCGCCGGGCAGCGCCGCGATCAGGAGATCGAGGCCCTGTTCATGATCGCCGCGGTCGAGAGCCCGGAAGGCTTCGCTCAGGTCGGGCTGTCCTTTACGTTCGAGCTCGATCCGCGCCGCCAGGCCGTCCGCGGCGAAGCTGCCGGGGACCCGGCGAAGGATCTCGAGCGCTTCGTCGTCCTCGCCGCGCTCGTGCAGGAGCTTGGCCACCGGGACCGCGGCATCGGCGCGGCTGGGTTCGAGCTCGAGCGCTCTTCGCAGCGACGCTTCGTCGCCGCTTTGAACGAGGGCGTCGGCCTGGGACGGGACGAGAGCATCGAGGAAGCGCTCGACCGCGAGCGGAGGCAGCGCGCCCGTGAACTCGGAGACCACCTCGCCGTCCCTGAACGCCTTGACCGCGGGGATGCCCTGGATGCGGAAGCGGCGGGCCAGGTCCTGGTTCGAGTCGACGTCGAGCTTGGCGAGCTCGACCTTGCCCTCGCGCGCCGCGACGGCGCGCTCGAGCACCGGGCCGAGCTGGCGGCACGGGCCGCACCACTCCGCCCAGAAGTCGACGACCACGGGGAGCTGGTGGGAGCGATCGATGACCGCGGTCTGGAATGTGGCTTCGGTGACGTCCATGGTCTGATTCGATGGTAGCCATGCGCCACGTGGACCAGGATGGAATGCGGCTCGCGGTAGAGGACGCGGGTGCCGGGCCCGCAGTCGTGCTGCTGCACGGTCTGACGGCCACGCACCGCTATGTCGTGATGGGCTCGCGAGCGCTCGAGCGCGCGGGCCACCGGGTGGTGGCCTATGACGCCCGCGGCCACGGGCGCTCGTCGCCTGCTCCCGACCCAGGCGCTTACGGCTATGACGCTCTGTGCGCCGACCTGAAGGCCGTCATGGACGCGTGCGGGATCTCGCGCGCGGTGCTGGCGGGGGCATCGATGGGAGCCCACACCCTGTTGCGGTTCGCTCTGGAGGAGCCCTCGCGGGCGGCCGGGCTGGTGGTCATAACGCCCGCGTATGAGCCGGCCGAGGTGGACGATCCGCGCCGGCTGGCCCGGTGGGACGCGCTGTCCGAGGGCCTGCGGACTGGTGGGGTGGAGGGGTTCGTGGCCGCCTACGGCGACCCCGGCGTGCCCGAGCAGTGGAAGGAGACGGTTCTGAAGGTGATCCGCCAGCGGCTGGCGCTCCACGAGCACCCGTCCGCGGTGGCCGATGCCCTGCACGTGGTCCCGCGCTCGCGGCCGTTCGGGTCCGTCGACGAGCTGGGTGCTCTGACGACGATGCCGGTCGCCGTGGTGGCCTCTGGCGACGAGGCCGACCCCGGGCATCCGCTGGCGGTGGGGGAGGCCTATGCGCGGGCGATCCCCGGGGCTTCGCTGGTGACCGACGAACCGGGGCGCTCGCCGGTGGCCTGGCAGGGGAGTCAGCTCTCCCGGATCATCGCCGAGGTGGCCTCGCGGGCGGACTTTGGCGCCTGACTCGGGCTG
>Ga0070735_10005440_pt1 | contig 10577 bp, 6 predicted proteins | sample Coa_R1_FD_66443 | JGI IMG/M metagenome (GOLD analysis project Ga0070735, IMG submission 66443) | Surface soil microbial communities from Centralia Pennsylvania, which are recovering from an underground coalmine fire - Coalmine... | ecosystem: Environmental > Terrestrial > Soil > Unclassified ... | reverse complement strand
ACGACCTCGAACTCGCCGAATCTCAGCGGCACGATCGAGGCCGTCAGCGGTTCAACGATCAACGTCCAAGGCGGCTCCGGCTGCGGTCTCGTGAACGTCACGTACAACGGCTCGACGAAAATCAATTACAACGGCGACACTCTCAGCGCCGGAACGTCGATTCAAGTTTGGGGAAGCGGAAGCTGTTCGAGCTCGTTCAGTGCATCGACGATTACGCTTGGCTCCGGGAGTTCGGGACAAAGCGGCTCGACGATTTCGCAGAAGCACGTGCTCACCGCGGATTATTTGGGCGGCGCTTACGGTTCGAACAGCGTGAGCTGGACGACGGCCGCGACCGTCCTGAGCTGGGGCGAAGTCTCGCCGTCTCAGGCAAACGCGATTTCGGACGCGGGTATCAAGACGATGGATTATATCGATCCTTTCCGTCAGGCCTCGACCGATCCGCTGTATTCCTCCGATAGTTCCACGTTCTCGAAAAACTGCAGCGGCGGAAGCCTCTCGTTCACGTATTCCGGCACGACGATGCATCTGATGAACCCCGCGTCGTCCGACCTCGAAAGCAAGATGAACTCCTGGCAAGCCTCTCAGGAGAGCCAAGGACACTACGACGCTTTCTACTACGACGATATCGACACGCTGTACGGCGCCCCGACGCCGTGCAACATGACGCAAAGCATCTGGGACGCGGAAAACTCGTCGTTCATCGAGTCGTCGGCTAACCCGGTAATTTTCAGCGGCTATGGCATGAATTCGGACAGCGGCAAGCTCATCAATCTCTCGAAGGCGTTGGGCGGCGTTATCGAAGATTGTTACGGAACCACCGGCAATCCGACCCCGCCGTACACGAGCGGCTCAGGCTGGACCGGTAACGAGAACCTCCAGCTCGCAGCCGGAGCGGCCGGGAAGCTATTCTTCTGTTACAACACTCCCACGACGGAGGGATCGTCGTCGATTGCGGTGCGGAACTATATCTACGCTTCGTTCCTGATGTCGTACACCGCAACATCATCGGTGCTCTGGGAATATTTCGCGACACCGAGCGGCTTACGCGTCTTTCCGGAAACGGAGTTGGTGCCGACCTCACCGCTCGTTTCGGGCACCACGGTGGCGAGTTTCGAGAAATCGACGGGCGTCTACGTGCGCGAATATTCGGCGTGCTACATCAAGGGCTCGAGCATCGGCCATTGCGCAGCCGTCGTGAACTCGGATACGGCGTCGCATCCCAAACCGTCGCTCAGCTATAGCTATAGCCACACGATGAGCCTGAGCGGGAACGGCATCGTCGACGGCGGGACGATCTCCGCCAGCGGCGGGGCCGCACCCTCGACGCTGCCCGCGGAATCCGGTTACATACTCATCCAGTAGCGTGGCCACGGGATACGTTCCCTAGCGCAGGAGCACGTATCCCGTGACCGCCGGAATCGAGGCCGGCATCGCAGTTCCTGTTCGAGAGATGCTACCGCCGTCGAGTACATCTGCGGAGTTCAAGATCGTCATGGTATGCGCGTAGGTTTGACGAAGCGCCGGCGCGTTGTGCGCGGCGGAGTCAGGGTTGACGACGAACGCGCATTGACCGATGCTGATCCCTTGATAGTAGCAGCTCTGATATTCGCGGAAATACGTACCGCCCGAATCTTGCAGCGCGCCGATGCCCGCTGACGTCGAGGGATACGGAACCAGTGGATAATATGCGGTTAAGTTTACCTCTGGGTACACGTGGATCTGCGGCGTTGCCCTGTTGGGAGTCGTACCGTTTCCAACGTACCCGTAGTAATCGTTTTGGTACGAAGTGTACGCAGGGTTCCAGGTGAGCATCAGCGAGGCGTACACATACGTTCGTCCGGCGTATGATGCAGCGCCCGTCGAGGACGCATCCTGGACTTGCATCAGGAACATCTTGTTCAAGTTGACGGTTGCGATCGCCGCGTCTTCCACGAGAACCCACTCGTTGGTCTGTTCGTACGCAGTGTGATTGCCTATCTCGGGATTTTTCAAGTCCGCTAAGCAACCTTCGCATTCGAAACCAATGACCGAGGGGATCGTCGCCAAAGCAGCGATGTCGGTTGCCTGCGCAGCTGCGTTCCCCGCGGACTCGCCCATGATCGGTCCGATCACGTTCAAGAAAAAGAGCGGTGGCGCGTGTCCGCTTGCCAGGTTCGACAAACTGATGCCGCCGATAAGCGAGGCGTACGCACTGGACGTGCCCGGCTGTGCCCACGGCGCACCCAGATGACACGGAACGGCGCCGTTGTCGTTATATTTGTAACCGTCGATATCGTCGAGGAAGACGATGCCGTATTCCGTGCTGTAGTTGTATTCGATCGAGATATCGTTGTCGTAGACATTAACCGTGGCGGGCTGATACGGATCAGAAAGGTAGCCGGTCCCGTTAGAAACCGTAATCGGCGTTCCCGCACAAGTCAGCGCTACCGCCGATGCGTCAACTCCGCCCGGCGCGATCAGGTTGTACGCCGACGAGCCCGAGTAGATGCGCGAGTCGTCGATGTATGCGTAAACGGTACTCGGCGATATGCCGTTGTTCATTAGCCCCGGCGTCCCGTAGCTCGGATACGTTCCCGTAGGATCGCTGTTTGCGGACGGTAATCCCCAATAGGAGATCCACGGCCTTGCCGTTGCGATGCCGCCGGAAGGCGTATCGCTTTGATAGGAGCCACCGCAGCAGTAATCGTTCGTGACGATGTGACTGAGCAAATTGGGCGGCGGGGGCGGCAGCGTCGGCGTCGGCGTCGGCGCGGGTGTCGGCGTCGGCGAATGCGTCGGAGTCGGAGTTGGCGTGGGCGTCGGTGATGGTGTCGGCGTTGGAGGAACGCCCAGCACGATCTTCGTTGCGCTGAAAGATGTTGCGCACGAACCAGTACCCCATGCACTCAGGTAAACGCCGGACGTGAGCGTGTAGTTGTTGTACACGATTTGCGTCGAGCCCGAATACGTCACGTTGACGTATCCGCAGCCTGCGCCACCGTTGATATTGATCGTGGAACCGCTCACGCCGTAAATCGTCCCCGTGATGTTCGGAGGCGGGGTCGGCGTTGGTGTCGGCGTCGGCGTCGGTGTTGCGAGCGCCGCTGCCGCGGTTGCCTCGCTCGTCGAGAGCACGATGCGCGTCGCGCTGAACGACGTGCCGCAACTTCCCGTAGCGAAGACGCTGGCAAAAACGCCCTTCGTCAACGTCAAGCCGTTGTAGTCGATTTCCGTCGAGCTCGTGTACGTCACGTTGACGTATCCGCAGCCCGGTCCGCCTTGTATGTTGACGACATTGCCGGATACACCGGCAATCGTCCCACTTACGTTGGGCGCCGTCGTACTTTCAATTGATGCGCGTTGTGCACTTCCAACTGCGCTCGACTGAATAGACGGTAGTGAGGATTGTAGTCCGTGTCCACCTGAGCACGCCGCAAATACCAGCGTGGATAAAACGCCGAATAACGCGCCGTTGAAACGAAAGGAATTTCGCAACGCCAACAACTCCTTGGTCGTAAGGAGTGACTAGGCGGGGTGACTTAACCTAACTCGTGTGGTAATCCGCTAAGCGAGCGATTGATTTTCCGTAAAGTGACGACCGCCATAGACGCTTGCTCGCTGGGCGAACGACTGTGCGTTCGGCTAACGTCGCGCTACGCGATTTTCCAATCGAAACAAATAGGATTGCTGCCACGTGACGCGATTTTGGAGAACGCTTTGCGCTTTTTGCACTGCTTGGTGAAAGCTGAGAACGCTGCTGCTTGCAAGTGGAGCAACGGGAACAGGTACGAGTTCATATTCATGCTGCGTGCGGAAGTCCGCGAGCGTGCGTGCCGACGGCGTCAGCAAGAACGCATCGAGCGAATGCGGCAGCGGCAAGGGTGGTGTGTGCTTGAAAAGCACGAAATGCGTGCCGGAACGCAAGTAATGGCTCATCACGAGCACCTCGGCCCAATGGCCTTCGCTAACTACGAGCGGAGTCGGCCCGCTCGCATTGATGTCGGCCGCGATCGTCGTCGACGGATTGTTGTCGTTGTTGTCCCACCAGACGACGGCCGAGGAGTTCATCGCCGATGAGGTGCCGGCGACGGCGAGCACGATAAGCAATGCCGCGAACCAGCCCGTGCTGATTCTGCTCGGCTCTACGGCGAGACGGCGTCCCAGGAATGTCGCGACGACCAGAAGCGCGGCGAGCCAAAGGGGAACGAGGTAGCGAGCGGTCGTCGACTCGTGCCCATGCGTTAGAATGTCCGTGCCGATTTGCTGAACCGCGATGACGCCGCCCAGCATGATCAAGAAGAGACGTGTCGCCGGCTTCTCGGTACGCATCACGTAGACGGCAGCAACGGCGATCAGAAGAAGGGACGCGGCCGCGAAAACCATCAGCTGCGTTCGTGCGTATTCCCCGTCGAAAAGAACCGATGCCGAGTTGAAGGCCCACTTCTCGATCATCAAGCGCAGCGGATAGGGATCGAAGCCCCACTTTTGCTCGAGGGCGATGCGGCTTGCATGCGTCGCGCACACCACGAGCCAGGGTGAGAACAGAAGCGCCGCAGCAGCGACCGAAACTGCGAAACGCGCGAGGACGCCTCGCTCGCGGAAATACGTGATAGCTACCCAAAGCACGTGCGCGGCGACGACGAAGATCATCAAGAGATCGGAATAGAGCGCGACGGCCGTCGCGAGCGTGTAAAGAAGCCACGCGGTAGCGTTCTCGAGCCGGACGGCGCGTAGCAGTAACCACGATGTCAAGGAAATCATCGCGGCCCAAAGCGTGTACTCGCGCGCCTGCCCTGCATAGTTGACGAAAAACGGCGACACAGCCAGCAACGATACGACAACGAGTCCCGCTTCGCGGCTCCCGGTCAGCTCGATGCAGAAGAAGTACGCCGTCACGATTGCGAGCAGTCCGAACAATAGTGCGAGAGCACGCAGCGACGGAATCGAGCTGCCGAAGATCGATGCCCAAAAGTGATCGAGCACGTAAAAGAGCGGTGCGTGCTGCGGTTCTTCGGTGGCAAGACCCCCAACTGTGCCGGCGACGCTTAGACTGGGATCGAACTGTTGGAAGCGGTCGACGTCGGACTTCTGATGGACGGCGCTATCGAAGATTGTACGAAACTCGGGATCAGTGTGTCCCGAGACCCTGAGCGCCGTGTAGGTTTCATCTTGCCAAAACAAGCGCCGCTCGATGTGTTCGACACGAAAAACAATTCCGAGTGCGATCGTCACGACTGCGACGGCCAGCAGCCAGCGCGTGGAAAGCGTCACGTCGTCGCTACCCGGCGACGGATCGATTCTTCCAGCAACCCGATGCCGTACCCAAAGTGCAGTGCGGTGAATGCTGCAGCCGTATACGGGACCGTGCGCCATTCGCGCGACGAGGACGCGGCCGCAAGCAATGCACCTGAGCAATAGATCGCTGCAAGGCTTGCGAATAGAGCCAAGACCGGGCGCGAAATTGGTGCCGCGCAGAGAAGGACCGGTACCGCAACGAGCGCGAGTGACGGCGCGAGATGACGCGGGCGCAGAAAATCCGGATGCTTTGAAACCACGCGTGCGCGTGCGCGTCCGTAGTTGCGATATTGACGAAAGGCTGCAACCCACGTCGAACGCGTCAGGTACTCGAACCGAATGTTGGTATCGAGCACGATGCGATAGCCTTTACGGCGCAGCCGCCAATTGAGCTCCTCGTCCTCGCCGAACTGAAGATCCGGATCGAAGCCGCCCACCTCGCGGACGGCGGCGCAGCGGTACACGCCGCACTGTACGGTATCGACGTCCGCGCGCGTCCGTTGATCGGCGTATCCACTTCCGCCCACGCCAAAGCGTGATGTTCGTGCGCGTGCAACGCCTTCGCCGAATCGTGTCTCGCCGAATTGTTCGGGACGTCCGCCCGCGCACGCGACGCCGGCGCCTTCGCTTCCGAATACGTCGAGGGCACGTTCGATGAAGTCGGAAGCGATAAAGGTTCGCGCATCGACTTTTGCGACGTAAGCCGCATCACACATCGTTAGCGCAAGATTGAGCGCGGCGGGAAGCGTACGCCGTATCCCGTCAGCGTGAATGCGGATGCGTGCGTCGCGGGAGGCGCGAGATTTCAGCCGCTCGACCGTTCGGTCGGACGAGCCTCCGTCGATCACGATCACGGAAACTGGGACCGTTTGTGCGAGAACTGCGTCTAAACAGCGGTCGATGTGGCTTTCTTCATTGTAGGTCGAGATCATGACCGTGACCGTCGCACAGCTTTCCATGGTCTCACCATGGTCGCAAATCGAGCCTTCTCTGACGACGGTCGAAGGGGCCAATGCGCGCATGACGTTCGTTCGCTTGCCATGGTACTCGTGAGAGCAGCCTAGTGCTCGCCCGCCATGGAAACGCACGTTGCATGTGCCGATTATTACGACGTAATATCTAGGCGCGCGTTTCTTTACTCTCGCTAACTAGTTGTTCGTGCGCTCTGTGTCATTATCTGGGAGACCCTGTGGTGCTGGAACGGACTTTAGCGACCCTCGGTATTTCTATTGCGCTGACGCTGTGTGGTTGCGGCGGCGGAGCCGGTTCGGCGACGCCGGGCGGAAATGCCGGTAACTCTGCCTCGAACGGAACGGGCAGCAACGGCAACGGTGGCAACAACGGCAACGGCAACGGCAGTTCGGGATCGAACGCGCAAACGACATCGCAAACGCACGTGCTCACAGCTGACTTCCTTGGCGGATATGCCGGAACGCATACCGTCAGCGCGACGCAAGCGGCGACGGTTCTCAGTTGGGCCGAGATCAACCCGAGCACCGGAAACGCAGATTCCGCAGCCGGAATCAAGACGATGGCATACATCGATCCGTTCCGGCAGGCCGCGACCGATTCGCTTTTTTCCACCGATCCGCAAACGTTCTCGACGAACTGCACAGGCGTCGACATTACGATCCCATACGGATCGAGCGTTCTTTACTTGATGAACCCAAGCTCGTCGGATCTTCAAGCCAAGATGAATACGTGGCAAGCCGCCCAACTCACGCAGGGTCATATCGATGCGTTCTTTTACGATGACATCGATACGCTCTACGGCGTTCCGGCGTATCCATGCGGCGCGACGCAAAATTCGTGGGATTCCGCCAATGCGTCCTTCATTGCCGCCTCCAACAATCCGGTCGTGTTCAACGGGTACGCGATGGATTCGAATAGCGCGCAGCTCATCAATGGCACGAACGTCGTAGGTGGGGCTGTTGAAGGGTGTTACTCAACGACGTCGCAGCCCTCGCCGCCTTACACGACCGGGACGCAGTGGGTAACGGACGCGAATCTCGAGCTCGCCGCGGCAACCGCGAATAAGCTCTTTTTCTGCTACAACAATAGCGCGCAAGACGGCTCGCACAACACGGCCCTCCGCTTGTACATCTACGCATCTTTTCTCTTGACGTACAACCCGGCGTCATCGGTCTTGTGGGATACGTTCACGACACCGAGCGAGCTTCACGTCTTTCCCGAGACGCAACTCGTCCCGACGAATCCGCTGGTGAGCGCTCCGGGCAGCGTCAGCGGCCTAAAGAGCTCGAGCGGTCTCTACGTGCGGGAGTACGGCACGTGCTATTTCGCAGGCACGAGCGTCGGAGCGTGTGCGGCTGTCGTAAACTCTGACCCGTCGACGTCCCACGCGATGCCTTCGCTGCACGGCACATACGCGCATACGTTCACGGTTAGCGGTTATGGCTCGCTGGATGGGGGAACGACGTCGCTTACCGGCCCTCCCGCGCCGTCGACCGTCCCAGCCGAGACCGGTTTGATCTTGCTCCCCTAGCGCCTAGGTCTTCTGCCTATATCCCTCGCCCGAAGGGACCTACTGACGCTTGGATGCCTCGGGGACAATTAGTGGTGCATGCGCGTCCTCGTCGTCACAAACGACTTTCCGTCGGAGATCGATCACGTGCGCGGGATATTCATTCTGCGTCAAACCGCAGCGTTGCGCGATCTCGGTCACGACGTGTCCGTCTTGCGGGTCGTCCCGCTCGCACCACCGATCGGTGCGAAGTGGCACAAGTATCGGGCACTGGGTGAAGGCTACACGTACGACGGAATCCGCGTCGACGTAGCTCGTACGCTCGTCTTTCCGCGACTGCGGAATTTCGAGCTCCTGCGCGCGCAAACAGGCGGTCTGCTTCGAAAGGCGATCGCGCAGATAGAGCCCGACGTCGTGCACGCGCACTACATCCAGTATCCCGGTTCGATCGCAGTCGATCGCGGAAAGCCGGCCGTCATCACCTCGCATGGGATCGACGCCTACGATTGGCCATTTCGCAGAGAGGGGCTACGGCGCGATGCGGTGCGGACGCTCGAGCGGGCAGACGCCGTCGTCGGTGTCAGCGCCTTTATCGCCTCGACGTTACGACGTCTCGTCGATCGTCCGATCGACGTTGTGTTCAACGGTGGCGAGGAGCGCACGTTCTCGGCTGCCGATCGCACTCGAGCGCGCGAAGAGCTTGGGATCTCCTCCGATCGTCCGGTCCTCGCCTTTGCAGGTAATCTCGGAATTGCGAAGGGCATTTTCGATCTCGCCAAAGCGTTGCGGGGTCTCGATCCTACGCCGCTGCTCTTGATCGCCGGTGATGGTCCCTACAAAAACGATTTTGCCCAAGCACTTGGTGAGGCCGGAGTCCCCGTGCGCTTCTTCGGCAACGTGCGCAATGATATGGTGGCAACGATCTTTGCTGCAGCCGATGCGGTGACGTTGCCAAGCCACAAGGAAGGCTTGCCGGTAACGATTTGCGAGGCGATGCTCGCCGGCAAGCCGGTCATCGCGACGCGCGTCGGCGGCATTGCGGAGATCGTTCGTCACGAAGAAACCGGGTTGCTCGCCGATGCGCATGACCCGGACGCGCTGCATGCGCTGTTCGCCCGCGTGTTCGCCGATCGCGCGGCAGCCGAAGAGATGGGACGGCGTGGACAGCAATTTGCGCGAGCGCATCTCACATGGCACGCGAACGCACTTGCCTACGATCGCATCTATCGGCGGCTCACGCAGATACGCGCCGCATGAAGGCACGCATTCTGCACGTCACAACCGTTCATGCGCCATTCGACAACCGGATCTTCGGTATGGAAGCGGCGTCGCTCGCACGCGCCGGATTCGACGTCAGTCTCGCAACGACCGTCGACACACCGCTCGAGCGTGACGGCGTGAAGTTGCTGCCGCTGGGCGCGCACGGCAATATCAGCCGTCGCGGCGCACGCTTGCGCAGAAACGCACGCGCGTTCCGGGCGATGTCTGCGCCCTACGACATCGTTCACGTTCATGACCCCGAGCTCTTGATCCCCGCGGGACTCGCGCAGCGTCTGTTCGGACGTGCGATCGTCTACGACGTGCACGAATTCTACGATGAGAAATTTTCCGGTGACGACGCGACCGCGGACTGGATCCCCAAACCCGCGCTGCGTCTGGTGCGCACCGCTTACGCGGCGGTCGAGCGCGCGGTGTTGCCGCGTGCAGCCGGCGTCGTGATCGTGAGTCCCGAGATGGCCGGGCGGTATCGCCGCTATTTACCCGACGATCGGATCGCGCTCGTCCAAAACTTTCCGAACCTGACCGCGGACGACGTCGTCTCCGCGCGCAACACCGAACCACCGCTTCCAGTGCCGTACATTCTGCATACCGGCGGGGCTTCGAAGAACCGAACGTTCGACGTCGTGGTCGCGGCCGCGGAGCGCCTGCGCGAGCTTGGCGTCAGCGCACCGATCGTCAATGTCGGGCCCGTGCAGCTCGAGGGATATTCGAATGCCGATGCGCTGCTTGCGCGCGCGCATGCTGCCGGCGTCGTCTCGACCGGCATGCTCTCGCATTCAGAGACGCTGCGTTGGATCGCCCACGCGCACGTGGGCTATCAGCCGCTTGCCGACAGCGAAAACAATCGTCGCGGCGCTCCCCGCAAGCTTTTCGAATACGTGCTTTTCGGGTTGCCGGTCGTTTCCAGCGACGTCGGCAACATCGGAGAAATCGTTCGCCGGCACGATGTCGGCATCAACGTTCCACCGCTCGATTCCGCGGCGCATGCTGCCGCGATCGTAACCTTGATGGAAGACGTGCAGCAACACGCTCGGCATGCCGCGAATGCGCGCGCTGCGGCTGCATCTTTCTCATTCGAAACGCAGCTTCCGAATCTGATCGGACTCTACGAGAACATTTTGCGCGCGGCTCGCGTTAACGCGTCAGTATCCAACCGCTCATCGGCGGTATCTGATCCGGTGCGCTAGTACCTCGTGTCGACACCGTCCCGCCTTCGAGGACCATTCCACCGTGCACGCTGACCGCATTGCGGTAATCAAGCGACAAATGCGGATGCGCGTGCGGGACCGCGTCGCTGTTGACGACGAATGCGCACGGCCCCATCGCTGCGCTGCGGTAGAAGCACTGCCGGTATTCGCGAACGTACGTGCCGCCCGGATCTCGCAGCTGACCGATTGCTTCGATCGGGCGAAGCGGTTCGTTCGCGACAATCCCCGTCTCGGGTGTGACGTGCAGTTGTCCGGGGCTCTCCGGCTGGTACGCGGTTTGATAGATCGAGTACTGCGGATCCCACGCGAGCATGAAGGACGCGAACGTG
>Ga0070735_10005439_pt1 | contig 10580 bp, 11 predicted proteins | sample Coa_R1_FD_66443 | JGI IMG/M metagenome (GOLD analysis project Ga0070735, IMG submission 66443) | Surface soil microbial communities from Centralia Pennsylvania, which are recovering from an underground coalmine fire - Coalmine... | ecosystem: Environmental > Terrestrial > Soil > Unclassified ... | reverse complement strand
AGCTCTGTGACCTGAATTACAGCGAGGAGGCGACGTGCCCGCGCTTTCTCAAATTTCTGGAACGTGTAACAGGAGGGCCGGGCGAAAGATCGAACCGACTAATTGATTACCTCCAGAAGGCGTTCGGCTACGCACTCACCGGAGACGTATCGGAAAAAGTCGTGTTCTGTTTTTTTGGTCCGGGGAACAACGGGAAGACCACCCTTCTCGAACTGATTCGCGCAATCATTCCAGAGTATTCCGCCCAAGTCATGATCGATACTCTGATGACACATCAGCAGCGGGAATCCAATAATTCCTTGGCGGACTTGGCCGACCTCAAGGGAGCGCGGTTCGTCACGACATCCGAGACCGAGGCAGGTCATCGTCTGGCGGCAGGCAAGCTGAAATACCTGACCGGCATGGGAGTGATTAAGGCGTGCAGGAAGTACGAGAATCCTATCTCGTTCAACCCTGTCCACAAGCTCTTCATCGACGCAAACTTCAAGCCCACTGTCAGCAGCAACGACAAGGCGATGTGGCAGCGCCTTAAGCCCATCCCCTTCGACGTTGTCATCCCAAAAACCGAAATCAACCGGAATCTACTTCGGGAATTGCTTGAGGCTGAAGCGGAGGGCATTCTCTCCTGGATGGTCGAGGGGTGTCTGTTGTGGGACTTGCAGGGTTTGGGAGAGTCGCCGGTGGAAGTGGCGGCGGCAGCAGAGGTGTGAGGGAAGAGGTTGATCAGTTCCAAAGTTTCGTGCGAGAGCGATATGCATTGGGGCAAGACCAGCGATGCCAAATCAGTCTGCTTCGAGCCGCCTATGTCGAGTGGGTTAAGGAGAACGGGGAAGGCGAACCGCTATCGCCCCGCGAGTCTAACGAAAGACTCCTCGGCTGTGGATGTACGTATGGGACCCACCGATTCAACGGTTCGGACCCGTTGCGGGCGTGGAAGGGCATTGGGCTTCGAGACTAGCCCGGATTTTGTAGACATGTAGACGGACGTAGACACCAAATGTTGGAAAGAAGCTAATGCGCACGCGTAGGAGACTTTGCGGGAAATACCGGCTACAGATGTCTACGTGTCTACATCGATAGCCGACAACAGTCCAGGCCGTTCCAGGCCAACAGATCTGATTGGTTCTGGAGGGATAGCGGGGTGCACATAGTAATCGCGTATGAGACCAGATCCGGCATTTGACCAGTACAGATCCGCGAATTTCATTCACCCATCGCGGAGGCGAAGCGATGTGCGTCACGCTGCCAGCGTCCTGCTGCACCTTGAGTACGCCTACGGGAGCACGGCAATTCACCACGCTATCGCTCTTAGCAAGAAATCAGAACTTCGTCCCTGTGGGTTTGCGGCGAGTGGACTCGCTACGAGAACAAATGCTGCCAACAGTGCGGCGGATTTAGGTTGCCTCCGCTAGAGGACTCCCCAGGTAACCAGGCGCGTTAGCAATTGCTGCATGGACTCACTCGACCACAAACCGACGCCGCGGCGCACCAAGGCCCGTGATATGTTCGTGGTCGAGCCGACGACCAAGCGCTCTGGGGAAAGGGCGGTTGGAACGCCCGGACAGACTTCGGCTAAAGGGCCGGGGCGGTGTAACCCGCAGTTGGCAATCGAAGAGGGTTCCTTCGGTGTTGATATTCAAGCGCTGATAGAGGATTGGCTAGTACCGAGGATCACGGATAAACTGATTCGAGAAGCCATATCGCAAACTGAAAGCGGGGACGCGTGATGGAACGACGGTGTGCAGTCTATGCGAGATACAGTTCGGACCTGCAGAGAGGGTCTTCCATTGAAGATCAGGTTCGGAAATGCCGGGAATTTGGCGACGCAAAGGGCTGGCCGGTACTGGACGAGTACATCGTGTTCGATGAGGCTGTGTCTGGTTCGGCGCTATCTGGACGAACGGCTCTCGAATCGTTGATTTCCGCAGCGAAACGCAGCCCCAAGCCGTTCGATTGCATCCTGATCGAGGACACATCCAGGCTTGCCCGGAACCTGGTAGACGCCCTGCGGACCGCAGAAACATTGAAATATCACGGAGTATCGGTTGTATTCGTCGCGCAAGGTATTGACACCCTCGACCCCACGGCCCGGATGCTCCTGACGGTGCACGGGATGGTGGACGAACAGTACTTGGTTGGACATCGGCAAAAGATCCATCGGGGGCAGGAGGGCCGCGTTCTGAAGGGACAGACACCGGGAGGCCGCTGCTACGGCTATCGGAACGTGCCCATTGAAGACAACACGCGGCAAGGGAAATACGGAAGGCCCGCGGTCCTCGGAGTTGAACAAGTGATCCACGAGGAAGAAGCAGCGGTGATTCGCCGGATTTTCCAAATGTACGCAGCCGGGGTTGGTTTGGCTGGAATTGCGAAGCGGTTGAACGGCGAAGGCGTCCCCTCGCCGAAACCCGCGAAGAATCGTAGGATGCACGTTTGGTCCCGTTACAGCATTCGCGAAATGCTGCATAACGAGAAATACCGCGGCGTCGTAGTCTGGAACCGGACCCGGAAGGAAAGAGACCCGGAAACCGGGCGGAAGGTGTCCAGGGCCCGTCCGGCGGCAGAATGGAAAAGGATCGAGGCTCCGGAGTTACGGATCGTGCACGAGGAGTTGTGGAACGCTGCGCACAAACGGAATGCCGAGGTGAATCGCCTCGGGATTTCTCGTCTTGGCGGGATGTGCCGGACTGCCAATAGCCGTACCTACCTTTTCAGTGGATTGCTGGGTTGTGGCCAGTGCGGGTCGAACATGGTGATCGTCAGCGGCGGCGGGAAGCGCGGCTACGTCAAATACGGATGCCACACGCACAAACACACGGGCACGTGCGAGAACAACTGGACGATCCGACGGGAACGTCTGGAGGATCAACTTCTCAGCGCCATTGAGGCGAGGGTGTTAAAGGCTGAAACGCTGGAGTATCTTGTGCAGCGCTGTCAGGAAGAACTCGCACGCAAGCTGAAGGAAATGGAACGTCAGGGGACCATGCATACCGCGGACGGTTTGAAGCGGCAGCGGGAGGACCTGCGGATCCAGGCGGCGCGGCTGGCCGAGGCAATTGGAAAGGGCGGCGAATTTGACAGCCTGCTTCAAAGATTGCGCTCGGTGGAATCCGAGATCAGGAACCTTGATCACGTGATTGCAGCTCACCGCCCGCTGAATCTGAAGGTGACCCCCGAAAAGATTCGGGAGCACGTCATTAAGTCCATGATGCAGTTGCGTGCCACGATTAGCGATTCCGAGGTAGCTACAGCGCGTGCCGCCCTGCATAAGCACGTAGGACGACTAGTCCTAACCCCCACAATGAAGGACGGTAGAAAGGTTTTCTGGGTCTCAGGAAACGTCATTCCGATGCCGGAGGCGGGTAATGGAGTAATGGAGTTGGTGGCCAGGGACGGAATCGATACCCCTACCTGCGTTGATCCCACGTAACTTACTGTTCTTTCGTCTCACCAGACCTGCCAGAACGTCCAGATCAGCAATTGTCTGGCACAAATCTGGCACAAATTCGCGTAGCGACTGATTCCGCCTTCTGTCTAGGAAATTAAGAAGTGCCGCTGGCGGGCGGCGCCGTGAGGTCGATTTGCACGGCACCGCTGTGTTTGAACATCGGGGGCTGATCGAAGGGTCCGGGGAAAGAACCAAACGGGCCCTTCCAACCGCTTCCTTTCAGGTTTTCCCCGATTCCGCAACTTGCGGGCGACCAACAGGACGGTCGTCATGAGCGGGGCGATCCTAACACCACGAGCGGCGGCTCTTGAGAGGATCAAAGCCCTGGTCCTCGACACGCTTCCCTCTCCTGAGAGTAGGCGGGCATATGGCCAGGCCCTCGATGATTTCTTCCGCTGGTACGGCGCGGAAGTAGTCGACGGGTTCACCAAGGCCACGGTGAACGCCTATCGAGCAGACCTCGCAGCACGGCGTCTCTCGTCTTCCACCATTAACCAGCGGCTCTGCGCCATCCGTAAGCTCGCCATAGAAGCGGCTGACAACGGCTTCATGCCGCCCGAGCAAGCCTCGGCGATTTCGCGGGTGAAGGGAGCTAAACAAGCTGGCCTCCGTACTGGCCAATGGCTGACTCGCGAACAGGCCGAACGCCTCATCTCGATTCCTAATCCGGCAACGCTGAAAGGCGCGCGAGACCGGGCCCTACTGGCCGTCTTGATCGGCTGCGGCCTGCGACGCCGGGAAGCGACAACCCTTTCCGTCGAGCATATTCAGTTGCGCGACGCCCGTTGGGTGATCGTTGACCTGATCGGCAAGGGCGCGCGAGTCCGTACTGTGCCGATGCCAAGTTGGACCAAACACGCCATCGACGCGTGGATGGCAGGGTCAGGGATTGGTAGCGGCTTGGTCTTCCGCAGCATGAACAAAAGCGGACGCGTCACCGGAAAGAGCATGACGGCGCGGAGTATCTTCCTGATCGTCAACGACGCCGGCACTAGGATCGGCGTCCCCAATCTTGCTCCTCATGATCTTCGGCGCACATTTGCCAAGCTGGCGCACAGAGGTAAAGCCGCTTTAGAGCAGATCCAACTGAGTCTAGGGCACGCATCCGTCACGACTACGGAACGGTACCTGGGCGTCAGACAGGATCTCACGGACGCACCGTGCGACCATCTGGGGCTAACGATTGAGGTGTCGCGATGACGCCGCCCCAGACCGCCACGAAAAATACAGTAGGCCGTCCCCGCGTCACCGTCACACCGGAGCAGGTGCGGCAACTGCGAGGCCAAGGTGCTTCTTGGCGCCAAACCGCGAAGGCGCTGAAGATCGGCACCGCAACGGCTATGCGACTGGTCCTATTAAGAATGACGGAGTCCCGTAACAACATCGAAGAGACGAGCCCCAAAACTCTCGCAGAAATACCTGGGGAGTAGCGGGAACCAAGAAGCGGGACGCCAAAGCCGAGCGGATATATATCGCCTCCGCTAATGGGCATTAACGGTAGCTACGTCATGACGACGTTACCTCTGAAATCGGAGGACATCAACAGGAAAATGGTGGGTGAACTAGCAATTGCCGTGCTCCAGAAAGGCGCCGTTCTCGCACCATATCCCTAGGAGCTCGAAATCAGGCGAGCAAGAAGCCGATGCTGTAGGTGCGAATCATGGGATCGCCCTAAGATCGCAGACTCCACGCCGTTCCGTACTCCTCCAACGCGACTCGAACTAGCTGGCTGCGCGTGCGAACGCCCGTTTTTGTGAAAAGCTGCTGCAGCGCTGATTTTACCGAAGCCTCGGAGATGTTCAATTGGGCAGCAATTTCCTTGTTGCTGGACCCGGCAAACACTCCTTGTAGGACGTCACGTTCGCGTTCACTCAACTGGCTCTTGCGCGCTTGGCGGCCCTCGTTCTCGACCGCCTTAACCAACCCCTGGACGCAGCGCTCGTCGATCCACGTTTCACCAGCCATGACTCTTTGAATAGCCTCAACCAACAACTCCGGCGCGCTGTGCTTGAGAAAAATACCGCAGGCGCCCAAGCCCAATGCCCGGACATAGTCGGCGTCGTTCATGCCTGCTGTAACGATGAATATTCGCCCTGAATAACCGGCTTCACGGGCCTTGCGTATGAACTGAAACCCGTTTTGCCTATTGCCAAGGTCGTAATCCAGAAGCACAAGATCAACGTGATGATGCCCGAACGCTTCCAGCGCTTCTTGACTGGAGGAACAGTGCGCCACAACGCGAAAAGCAGACTCCGTTTCCAGCAGGCGACTGAGCATGGCCCGAAACAGTGTGTGATCGTCAAGGAGCAGGAGCTGGATCGTCCCCATCATGCGCCCTTTGCGATTTCCGACTGCTGCGCCGACGCAAGAGCAAGAACAACCGCAAAACAACATCCTGCCGGCTGCGGTTCGTACTCGATATCACCCTGAAAAGCGCGGACGAAGGTACGAGAAAGGTAGAGTCCCAGGCCAGACGCTTGCGCACCCGGTTGAAAAGGCTCGAATAGTTGTTCAGGACGGGCGACACCGGGTCCAGTATCTATGAACCGGATAACCATGGAACTCTGATCGGAAGAGGCTCGTATGGTCAGATCCTTTTTGTCATGACCTTCCATTGCCCGCTGGCTGTTCTTCGCAAGGTTCAAGAACGCCTGTAGAAGTGCCTGCCGGTCGGCCCAAACTCGTGGGAGAACTTCAGGAAGATCCCAGTAAATCGTCATCTCAGATTCGTTAAAGGAAGGCTCAATCACAATTCGAAGTTCCTCCAGCGCGGAACGCACATCGATACTTTCTGCAACCGACTGCGTGGTCTGCCGCAGCTCAAGGCCGGCCATCTTCTCCAAGCCTTCTATAAGCGTGCGCAAAGCGCTGAAATCTTCGTTGGCAGCCAAGTGCTTATCACGGACAAGTTTGGAGTGGACTACCAGGATGGCGCCGCAGACATTTCGGATCTCGTGGCACAGGGCGCCCACCAGGACCTTGGATCCGCTGAGAATCTGCTGCAAATTGAATTCAGCGCGGTCCCGCAGTTCCTCCGATGAATCGAAAACGACTGCGGCGAGGCGAGGACCGGACTTGGTCTGGTAAGTGGAAAACCAAACGTGAGCCAAAAACACCTCACCGTCCCGGCGTCGCCCTTGGCACTCCATTTCCGTGTGAAATGTCGGGCCTTCGGCCCGGGACGGGGGAACGCTCGCGAGCGCAGGAAAAAACTTGGCGATCGGTTGGCCTTGCAAGGTGCCTGGCTCGAGGCGGAGAAGGCGATGCGCCGCGTCGTTGGCGAGTAGCACATTCCCGTTGGCGTCCAGGGTGAAAATCGTCGCCGGGCTGCTTGAAATCAGAAATTCCAGTTGCTCTTCGGTTTTTCGGCGCAGTTCGACTTCACCTTCAATTTCACCTATGTGTTGATTTGCCAGCCGGCGGCTACGCGCCGATGCGAAACCAAAAAAGCCCATGCCGTAGAACGCGGCGAACGTGAGGATAACGCGCGACATACCCACCGGCATCACCCATGGAAAAGGATCGAAAGCCTCGGTCAAACCGGTGCAAAGCGCGGCGACACCGGCGAGTTGCCATCGTGTCAGACAACCGCCAACCATCAGCATCGGAAACAGGTAAAGGAATCCGAATGAGACATCGTTTTCGAAGAGCCAGTCGACCACCCCGATCACGGCAATCAGGATTGCGGCCCACAACAGAATGGTGGTCCGGCTACCCTCAAGAACGCGAACAACTAAAGTCTCCCGCATCCAGCGTCGTATCAAATGTTACCTCTCCAAGGAGGAGCCGCGCAGCGCGGGCGACTCCGTCAGACGGCAGGAGCGCACGCAATCGTGCGCAAGCTCTGGGAGTCTCCATTGTGAGGCGCCGCGACCGGATTGCCAAGTGACTGGCTGAAAGATATAGCCAAGAGATCCATCCGAAAGAGTCGCACCGTTTGACGAATGATCGATGGAAGCCGGCTAACCGGCTGCTTAGACTAAAGCGGCGGAGCGCCCCAATCCAGTCGTGAGCGCGCTGTCCTAAAACTCGATAGCCCGTTTACGACTTTTTTATGGAATCGGCGATGGATTTGTCACTCAGCGCTGTTGCCGTGTTGCTTGGGCTTTTTGTGATGAACTCTCCGACGCGCGCGGCAACAATTTGGGGATGGGGTCACCTCAACAAATTGGCGCCCAAGCAGAAGGCCCTATATTTACTTTGGTACCGGGCATTCGGAATCGTTCTGTGTCTTGGGGGAATGCTCTTCGCCGTCGATAGTATCGCCTTTTCACAATTTCATCACTGAAGAGTTCCGCCTGACCGCGGTCGGAGTGCCGATTCGCGATGAAGGGGAACGAACCCACGTTGAGAGATGTAGCCGGAAGATCTAGCCGAAAGACTCAAAGCGACTCGCCGAACGATACATGGAAGGTAGCGGCGCCGGTCCTTAGACTGAAAATTGAAGCTTGTTCAACCGCTCTGTCACGCGTGCCTGACTCGGTTTTGTCACGAGCTGCGAACGCCTCCAGTCGCTAGTTCTAGCCTTCCTGGGGGAGATCAAGGGAAACGATCGGGATGAAGGTACGTCGGGCTTAGGCAAGACAATGAACAAATCAATCACGGGGGAACGGCGGAAGTTCGTCTTCAGCATCACCGGGCTGTGCGCAGCCGCAGCAGCGGTTCCAGCTCACCTCGCAGGCCAGAACGCCGCCGGCAGCGCGGAAAGAAAGGCAAAGAACATCTCCGCGGGGGAGAAGGAAGCCAGAATACTGCTGCTCCTAATGGACAAAGACCAGAACGGCAAGGTCTCCAAACAAGAGTTCATGAATTTTATGGAAGCGGAGTTCGACCGGTTGGACAAGGACAAGAACGGGGAACTGGATGTTCGCGAGCTGACCCAATCGCGAGTGCGGTCGAGCGGAGTTCATCGGTAGGTGAATCAGCCGCAAGAGGTATCCAAGTGAATCGCAACAAACTCCTGGCGGGCTTTATTTGTCTAGGCGTGGTTCTCTTCTTCGCCGGATGCGGGAACAAGGTGGATGCGAGCGCTAAAAACACAAGTCTGCTGCCTGCAGTGGTAGAGCACGACGAAAACACTGAGCTCGTTAGTGTGGAACGTCCCGATCAATTTCCATTCGTTGCTGCAGGGAGTCACATGGAGGCGCAGGAATTGAATGTGACCGGCTCTGTCAACCCGGATGTATCGCGCAACATCCCTGTGATCTCACTGGCGTCGGGCCGCGTGGTGGAGATTCACACCCGCATTGGAGACAAAGTCACCAAAGGTCAGTTCCTGTTGCGGATTCAAAGTTCCGATATCTCACAAGCGTTTTCTGATTACCGGCAAGCACTAGCGGACGAGAAACTATCGAGCAAACAACTGGATCGTGCTCAACTTCTGTATGGGAAGGGCGCGATGGCGCAGAAAGACCTCGAAGTCGCTGAAAACGCCGAGGCGAAGGCCCAGGTCACTGTGGAGACTACGACGGAACATCTGCGCGTTCTGGGCGCGGACATGAACCAGCCAAGCGCGCTGATCGAGATACGGGCGCCGGTCTCTGGAATCGTTATCGAGCAAAATGTTACCGTAGCCGCCGGTGTCAAGACTCTGGATAATTCGCCCAGCCTGTTTACAATTGCCGACACCTTCCAGGTATGGATCGTCTGCGATGTCTACGAGAGCGACCTGCCCACGGTTCACGTCGGCGACTACGCGGACATTCACCTCAACGCATATCCCGATCGAGTTCTGAAGGGCAAAGTTTCCAATGTCAGTCCCATCCTGGATCCGAGTATCCGCACCGCCAAGGTCCGCCTGGAGGTCGAGAATCCCGACAATATTCTGCGCTTCGGCATGTTCGTTACCGCAACGTTTCGTGGCCTGGAGTGGCACCGGAACGCCACGGTTCCAGCGACGGCGGTACTCCATCTGCATGATCGCGATTGGGTTTACATTCCGGCCGATCGTGGATTATTCCGGCGAGTAGAGGTTGTGGCCGGAAAAATGCTGCCGGGAAGTCTCCAAACGATCGTTTCCGGGATCAAGCCCGGCCAGCAGGTAGTCTCCCGATCGCTGGTTTTCCCGGGCACAACGGAACAATAAATGATCCGGAAAGCAGTCGACTTTGCGCTAGAGAATCGATTTCTGATATTAGCGCTGGCGTTGTTGTTGCTCATTTGGGGAGCCATTTCGTTCCACAATTTGCCGGTCGAAGCATATCCCGACGTGGCGAACAATTACGTTACCGTCATTACACAATGGCCGGGGCAGGCGGCGGAAGAAGTCGAGAAGCAGGTCACCATTCCGATTGAGATCGTCATGAACGGAATCCCGCACATGGAGCACCTGCGCTCCACATCGCTGTTCGGACTCTCCAGCGTGACGATGATCTTCGATGACGATTCCGAAAACGACTGGAATCGCCAAAAAGTTCTGGAGCGTTTGCAGCTAGCCGCTCTGCCCCCCGGCTTGACACCTCAGATGGGTACCGACTGGAGCCCGGTCGGTCAGATCTACTTTTACACCTTGGTCAGCAAGAATCCGGGCTATGACGTCATGGATCTGAAGTCGCTGGAAGACTGGTACCTCGAAAAGCAGTTCAAGTCTGTTCCCAATGTCGTGGACGTCGCCAGCTTCGGCGGCAGCACCAAGGAATATCAGGTCCGGCTCGATCCCGACAAGTTGATCTCCTACGGGTTGAGCATCGCGCAGGTGGAGCAGCAGCTCACCAACAACAACGTGAATGCCGGCGGCAGCTTCATTGAGGAAGGTTTGCAGGAAGTCAACGTGCGCGCGGTGGGCTTGGTCAAGACAGTCCGGGACATCGAAAACACGGTAATCAAATCGCAGAACGGAACAGCGTTACGAGTGAAAGACATCGCCGTGGTGACCCAAGGCCCGAAAATCCGGCTGGGGCGTTTCGGCAAGGCGATCCACCGGCAAGATGGCCACATCGTGGATAACGACGATGTCGTCTCCGGCATCGTGCTGCTGCGCAAGGGGGCTGAAGCGGATTCAACGCTCCAGGGAATCGAAGCGAAGGTCAAGGAACTCAACGAGCGTCTCCTGCCTCCCGGCGTCAAGGTGGTTCCGTTTCTCGACCGCAGCGATCTGGTGCACTACACCACCCACACGGTGCTGCACAATCTG